>Ga0209638_1000379_pt1 | contig 29434 bp, 21 predicted proteins | sample BarGraNGADG00211_FD_184490 | JGI IMG/M metagenome (GOLD analysis project Ga0209638, IMG submission 184490) | Arctic peat soil microbial communities from Barrow, Alaska - Barrow Graham LP Ref core NGADG0002-211 (SPAdes) (version 2) | ecosystem: Environmental > Terrestrial > Soil > Wetlands > Peat...
CATCATGCCGATCTCCTCGCGGCGCGCCGACCGCGGGTCCGCCGAGCCGATGATCCTCCCCTCGTACATCACGAGGACGCGATCCGAGATGGTCAGGACCTCGTCGAGGTCCTCCGAGATGATCACGGTCGCGGTGCCGCTGTCGCGCTGCGCGACAAGGCGCTGGTGGATGTAGAGCGACGCGGCTACGTCGATCCCCCGGGTTGGCTGGGCGACCAGCAGGACCTCCGGTCGGCCCGACAGCTCGCGCGCCATGATCGCCTTCTGGATATTGCCGCCTGACAGGCTTCGCACGGGAGTGTCCAGGCTCGGCGTCTTCACGTTGAACGCGGCGACCAGCTCCTGGCAGTGGCGGCGTATGGCCCGAGCTCGAAGGAATCCGAACCGGCTGAACGCGCGGCTGTCGTAGCCGACCAGCAGGAGGTTCTCGGCCACGCTGAAGTCGGCGACCACGCCGTCGCGCATCCGTTCCTCCGGCACGTACCCGAGACCCGCCGATCGAATCGCCGCGGGGCCGCGTCCGGCCAGCTCGGTGTTGTTGAGCCGGATGGAGCCACCGGCGGGGACGCGGAGTCCGGCGATCGCCTCGGCGAGCTCACGCTGGCCGTTGCCTGCGACACCTGCGATCCCGACGAGCTCGCCGGACCGGACCTCGAAGCTCACGCCGCGCACGGCTTCGGTTCCCCGGTCGCTCTCGACACGGAGATCCTTCACGACGAGCCGGCTCGCTCCGGCCGTGCCCTTTGGCGGAGACTCCTCCGCGGCGACCTGGTGGCCCACCATCATCTCCACCAGCCGCTCCCGGGACGCCTCGGCGGCCGGCACCGTTCCGACCACGCGGCCACTGCGCAGCACGGTGATGCGGTCCGACAGGTCGAGCACCTCGCGGACCTTGTGCGAGATGAAGACGAGCCCCCGGCCGTCCCTGGCCATCTGGCGCAGGACGGCGAAGAGGTCGTCCACCTCCTTCGGCGTCAGGACGGCTGTTGGCTCGTCGAGGACGAGCAGCGCGACGTCGCGATAGAGCGCCTTGACGATCTCCACGCGCTGGCGCTCGCCGACGGAGAGCTGCCAGATGAGGGCCTGCGGGTCAACCTTGAGACCGTATCGCTCGGAAAGATCGACGATGCGCGCCGAGACGGCCTCGAGGTCCGTGAGGGGCCCGCGCGTCGACCGCGTGCCGAGCGCCACGTTCTCGGTCACGGTGAGCGTGTCCACCAGCATGAAGTGCTGGTGGATCATCCCGATCCCGTGGCGGATCGCGCTCGAAGGCGAGTTGATCGAGACCCGCTGGCCGTTGATCCGGATCTCGCCCTCATCGGGCCGGTACAGCCCATAGAGCACGCGCATGAGCGTGCTCTTTCCGGCGCCGTTCTCGCCGAAGAGGGTGTGGACCTCTCCGGCGCGAACGTCGAAATCGACCTTGCTGTTGGCGACCACCCCGGGGAAGCGCTTGGTGATGTTGCGCATCTCCAGGATCGGGACGCCGGTCGTATCGGACGCGTCCCCAGGGGTGGTCACCTTGAACGTCACCCTTCCTTACTCACCCGTCGAGCGTCACTGCGGAACGTTGATGGTCCCGTCGGTGATTCCCTTGATCAGGCTGTCCGCCTTCGCCTTGACGGCGGCCGGCAGGCTGAACCCGGGATTGAACTGGATCTGCTCACCGCCGTTGCCCAGGGTCCCCGTGAACGTGGCACCCCCGAGCTTGCCGGTCTGGATCGTGGCCAGGATCTGCTCGAGGATCGGGGTCCAGTCGTAGACCTGGCTGGAGACCACCTGGCTCGGCGCAAGGGACGCCTGGGTCCACTGCGTTCCGAACCACGGGAGGTTCTTCGACTTGGCGACGCCGATCGCCCCCACGACCGCCTGGGCCGTTCCGGTCAGCACGTCGGCCTTGTTGGCCACGAACGTCGTCGCCGCGGCGGACATCAGGCTGACGTCGCTGAAGGAGCCGGTGTAGACGGGGATGCAGCTGATCGAGGCGACGACCGACTTGGCGCCGGCGCAGAAGCCATCAACGTAGAGCTTGGCGTCGCCGACCGCGATCGGGCCGATCACGCCGAGCACCTTGGACGTGCTGAGCATTGCGGCCATGGCGCCCTGGACATAGCCGCCCTCGTTCGAGTTCACCTGGTAGGCGAACACGTTGGGCAGGTTGTAGGTGGACCCGGCCGTGCCCCACGCGAAGGAGACGTTGGGGAACTGGGGTGCCAGCTGCTGGAGGATCGAGCCGTACTGCGACCCGTGCGCAATGACCAGGTTGTAGCCCTGCGACGCGTAGTTCTGGATGACGTTCGCGGCGGTGGCGACGACGAACTGGTTGTCGGAGACCGAGATCTCCAGGTTGTACTTCGCCTTGAGGGAGTTCAGGGCTTCCACCATCGACTGCGTGAAGGCCAGGTCGTTCACGGCGCTCGGCGCGACCAGGGCCACCTTGAGCGTGACCGCAGCGGCGCTCGGGCTCGGCGCGACGGAGGCCGCCGCGGCGGGGCTCGGGCTCGCGCTCGGGGCGACGGAAGCGGCCGCCGCAGGGCTCGGGCTCGGCGCGACCGTCGGAGCGGGCGTGCTGCTGCCGGAGCATGCGCCGGCGACCAGGGCCACCACGACGGCGGCGAGGCCGAGCGAGAGCTTGCGGTCAGGATGTCGTTGCATCAGGTGTCTCCTCGATTGGAACGGGTGTGTCTGCGGGGGTGGATGGTCGAAACACTCGGTCGCGTCAACCCTCCCTCTCGAATGGTCGCCCGAGCGCGGCCGGCTGGCGGAACCGACGAGCCAGGAACAGGAGGGCCAGCACGGTGATCACGGCCGGCGCGGTGGCAGCGAGGTCAGACGCGCTCAGGGGGATGATCCCGAGCGACTTCCAGGTCAGGATCACGACGCCGACTAACCCGTAAAGGAGGGACCCGAACATCACGCCGATCGGGCGCCACGCCCCGAAATAGACGAGCGCGACGGCGATGAACCCCTCGCTCTGGGTCAGGTTGATCTGGAAGATCCCGCCGTACATGAGGAGGCTCGCCCCGGCGAGGCCCGCGAACGTGCAGCCGATGAGCACGGAGGACCAGCGGATCCGGGCCACGCTCACCCCAACGCTGTCGGCCGCGGCCGGGTTCTCCCCCACCGCCCGGATCTTCAGCCCGTAGGTTGTCCGGTTGAGGAGGAAGGCCACGACCGGGACGAGGAGGAAGGCCAGGTACACGAGCAGGCTCTGGTTGAAGAACATGCCACCAATGAGCGGGATCGAGTCGAGCACCGGAATCCCGACTGGCGGCAGCGTCGCGATCGGGAGCGGCGTGCCGACGAGCTTCTGGAAGAGCAGCGAGCTGAACCCGAGGCCGAAGAGGTAGATGCCGATCCCGCTAATGCCCTGCTCGGCCTTGAGCGTCACGCTGACGAATGCGGTGACCACGCCCATGACCGTGCCGGTCGCCATTCCCGCCAGGATCGCGAGGAGCAGGTTGCCGGTCTGCAGCTCGACGTAGTAGGTTGCGAACGCTCCGAGGAGCATGATCCCGTCGACGCCGAGGTTGATGACCCCGCTTCGCTGCCCGATGGTCTCGCCGAGCGCGGCAAGAAGGAACGGCGTCGCGAGCGCGATGCCCGACGCGATCGTGGCCGTGAGGACGTCGACAGTGAAGAACTGGTTCATGGGTGGCCGTCGTCGCTGGTCGCCTGCGGTGGCGCATTGCGCAGGAGTGGCGGTGCGCTCGATGCCCGGGGGCTGGCGAGGGCCATCGACTGTGCGCGGGCCCGGCGGCGCAGGTACTCGAGCGAGACGACCAGGACCACGATCGTGCCGCTGAGCGCGGTGACGAGGTCCGACGGCACGCCGGTGGCAACCTGGAGAGCCGAGCCACCCACGATGAGGCCGCCGAAGAGATACGCCGAGACGATCGTCCATAGTGGGTTGAGGCCGCCGAAGAGCGCGACGACGATGCCGTTGAAGCCCGCCGAGCCGGTGAACCCGGTCAGGCTGCCATCCGTGACCATCCGGTGGGAGATGCTGCCGAACACCAGGATCGCTCCCGCGAGCCCGCACATCGCGCCGCTGAGGGCCATCGCCAGGGTGATCGTCCGCTTGACCGGCATGCCCGCGTAGGCCGACGCGCTGCGCGAGAGCCCGACGCTCCGAATCTGGAACCCGAAGCTCGTCCGCCAGAGCAGGACGTACACGCCGATCGCGACGAGCACCGCGATCGGGACGCCCAGGTGGAGCTGCGTCCCGGTGACGAGGATCGGCAGCTGAGCGCTCGCCGGCAGCACCTTCGTCTCGGGGATGAGGCCCCCGACCGAGCTCGGCGACTGGTCGACCATCGGGCCTGCCAGGAGGAAGTTCATGACCTGGACCGCCACGAGGTTGAGCATGATGGTGCTGAGGATCTCGTTGACGTTGTAGTTCGCCTTGAAGAAACCCGGAATGGCCCCCCAGACCGCGCCGCCCAGCGCGCCGGCCAGAAGCACGAGCGGCAGCAGGATGAAGCCGGGCAGGTCCGGGAACGTCAGCGCGGTCGCGGCGCTCAGCAGGCCACCGATCGCGATCTGGCCCTCGCCGCCGATGTTGAACACGTTGGCCCGAAACGCGATGCAGATCCCGACCCCGACCAGCAGCAGCGGCACGGCCTGGATCGCCGTGCTGCTCAGCGCATAGCTCCCACCGAACGCTCCCTGCAGGAGCGCCCTGTAGCCCGTGACCGGGTTCGCGCCCAGTGCCAGCATCATCACGGCACCGAGCAGGAGGGCGATGATCAGCGCAGACGGGAGCGCGAACCAGGTCAGCAGGAACCTGCCCCACCTCCCGCGGCCGCTGGCGACGATCGCCGCGGTCAGCTCGGTGGATTCACGAGCGCTCATCTCCGCCCCTGCTTCGACCGGACGAGACCTGGCCTGCGCCGGCCAACCAGACGGCGCCGAGGTGCGCGCGTGACACGTCCCCGCCAGCCCGCGCTAGACGTGATCGAGGCTCCTGCCGCTGGATGGCTTCTTCACGAGGCGACCGCGGCTGCGTCGATTGACGGCACGCCGTGGCCCGCCGGTGCGGTGACCCGGATCCCCGGGCAGTGTCGGGATGCCCCGGACCCAGGGTGTGCGGCGGGCCGGATGGAGAACGCAGGGCATGCGAGTGACCGGCGCACGAGGTTCACGCGCCGGGGAGCGGAGCAGATCCGGGACACGAGGCCGGTGCCGGCGAGCGCCGTTGCATCACGAGCTGTCACTCCCAGGGACCAGACGCTAGTCATCTGACATCCTCTCCGAGCACGCATTGTGTCATGACCTCGCAATCCGGTCCCCAGTGCCATTCGGCCTGTTGTGCCCCCCTCGACAGCGCCCGGGCGGTCGAGCGACCACGGTCAGCACGCCGCGGTCACGCCAGGGCTCCAGATACCGGGTGGTGACTTCGTGAGCCATGGTCTCGACCCCGGTGGGTACGCCAGGGCGGCCATGAGACCGAACCGCACGGTGGCCATGACACCCGGACGCGCTGCGCGAAGCGGCGCAGGTCGCGATGCCGATGGCGCCCGAGATGGACCGTGCGTCGTGAGGCCCATCGGCCCCATGCCTGCGCCGACGAGCGCATGCCCCGTGGCCGGTACCAGGTCTCGGTCCGGCCATCCTTCCCACAGCCTCGACCTGCCCGCGGCGCCGGACCCGGCGCCCGCCCAGCGTGCCCTGAAGTCAACAGGCCGAATGGCACTGGGAGCCGGGTTGCCGGGCTATGCCACAATGCGGCCCAGAAGAAGATGTCAGATGACTAGCGTCTTGTGCCTGGAGCGTCCGATCCCTGATGCGGCGGCGCTCCACGGCACGAGGTTCGTGCTTTTCGGTGCGGCTGCGCCCCACCAAGAGATGAGGCTGGTGCATGGTTCGCCGTAACCTGACCCTCGCCCGGCAGGCGGCCCAGGAAGTCGTCGCGGGGATCCAGTCGGGAGCGTTGGCGGGCGATGATGGGCTGCTGCCCTCGGAGACCTCGCTGAGTCAACGAATCGGCGTGAGCCGGGCGACCCTTCGTGAGGCCCTCTCGCAGCTGGAGCAGGGCGGCCTCATCGTCCGTCGCCATGGGATCGGCACCTTCGTCAGCCCCCGCTACCCCCTTGTCGAGGCGGGACTCGAAGAGCTGCAGAGCATCGAAACCCTGGCCCAGAGGATCGGGGTGGAGATCCACATGGGAGAACGCGAGATCCGGGAGCGGGCCGCGGCGCCGGACGAGGCCGACGCGCTGCAGATGTCCGCGGCAACCCCGGTCCTTGCCGTCGAGCGGGTCATGATGTCGGGCGGGCTTCCCATCGCCTTCCTCATCGACGTTGTCCCAACGGACATCCTCGACCCGAAGGAGCTGGGCGACTCGTTCGACGGCTCGATGCTCGACTTCCTGCTGCGACGGCGTGACCCACCGCTCAAGCACTCGCACACCGAGCTGTCCGCGGAGGCGGCGAGCATCGACCTGGCCCACCGGCTTCATCTTCGTGTTGGCGATCCGCTCCTCAAGTTCACCGCCCAGCTGTACGCGGAGAGTGGGCGCGTCGTGGACTATTCCCTGAGCTACTTCAGTCCCGGGCACTTCCGCTTCCATGTCATTCGCCGGGTGAACCAGATCGCTCCCCAGGCCTCCGAGGGTCCGGCGCCGGCCGTGAGGGCGATCGATCAGGTGGAGGCCGAGCTCGCCAGTGCACATTCGTAGGTCGAGGCGCTCCCCCGGTTTGAGCCGGGTGGAGGCCGCACCCTCGCTCGTGGGCATACGCCCCCGGCAGTGACTCCAGCTGCCGCCACGTCAATGCGTCGAACAGGAAGGTGCCAGTAATGCGCAGTTTTGCAGGCCGCGACATCCTCTCTCTCAAGGACTTCAGCCGGGACGAGTTCTTCCGCGTCTTCCAGGTCGCCGACGACCTGCGGCCCTTTGCCCGCGACCGCCGCAACTCAGACCTGCTGAAGAACAAGACCCTCCTGACGGCCTTCTACCAGCCTTCGACGCGGACGCGGCTCTCCCACGAGGCCGCGATGCATCGGCTGGGCGGGCACGTCCTTGGGTTCTCCGACTCGAAGATGACGCGCGCCGGCGACTTCTACCAGGAGTCGATCAAGGACACCTTCCACATGCTGGAGTACTACGCCGACGTCATCGCGATCCGCCACTTCCAGCAGGGCGCGCCGGCCGAGGCGGCGAAGTGGTCCTCCGTGCCGATCATCAACTGCGGCGACGGCTGGGGCGAGCACCCGACCCAGGTCCTGACCGACCTGTACACGACCCTCCGCGAGAAGGGGACGCTCGACGGGCTCACCTACGTGCTCGTCGGCGACATGCGGATGCGGACCATGCATTCGATTCTGTACGCCCTCTCGCAGTTCGACGCGAAGGCCATCGTGGTGGGGCCGCCGGACATGAGCCTCCTGCCCGAGTTCAAGGCGGAGATCGACGCCCTCAACGTGGACTACGAGGAGGCCGGCGACGTCCGCGACGTCATCGACCAGGCCGACGTGATCTACATGGAGCCGGTCGTCCAGGCCGACTACACGGCATCGCGCGTCGAGCGCGGCGACAAGGTCGGCCTCACCCCGCCCGAGTACTGCGTCACGCGCCAGCTCCTCCGCGAGAAGGCCAAGCGCAGCTCGATCATCCTCCACTCCCTGCCGCGCATGGACGAGCTGCTGGACGACGTGGATGGCACCCGCCATCAGCGCTACTGGGCCGAGGCGTTCAACGGCGTCGCGCTCAAGATGGGGCTCCTCGCGCTCATCCTCGGCGCAGCGGAGTAGGCGCGCCATGCAGACGGACCTTCGCGGCCGCGACCTGATCAGCCTCCAGGAATGGACGAAGGAGGAGATCGACACCGTCCTCGAGGTCGCCCTCCAGCTCAAGCGGGAGCGGGCCCTCGGGATCCCGCACCCGCTCCTGCGGGATCGCGTCCTCGCGATGCTCTTCTTCTTCTCGTCCACCCGGACGCGCGCCTCGTTCGAGGCGGGAATGGCCCAGCTGGGCGGGCACGCCCAGTTCATCGAGAGCCGCACGACCCAGATCTCGCACGGCGACACGCCGAAGGAGATCGGCGAGATCCTGGGCCGCTACAACGACGGGATCGCCATCCGGAACGTCGACTGGGGCGTGGGCAACCAGTACATCCGGGACGTGGCTGCGGCCAGCCGCGTGCCGGTCCTCAACATGCAGTGCGACCTGTTCCACCCGCACCAGTCGCTCGCCGACCTCCTCACGATCCACGAGAAGAAGGGCAATCCGCGGGGACGCACGATCGCGATCAGCTGGGCGTACGCGGCCAGCTACCAGAAGCCGATCAGCGTGCCCGTGGACCTGTCGCTCCTGACGACCCGCTATGGCATGCACGTGCGGCTGGTCCACCCGCCGGAGTTCAAGCTCCCGGCTGACATCGTCGCGCAGGCCGCGGAGAACGCCCGCCGTTCCGGCGGCAGCTTCGAGCTGATGGACGACTTCGACGCCGGCATGGCGGGCGCGGACGTTGTCTACGCGAAGAGCTGGGGCGCCATGCTCACGGCAAAGGACGAGACCGAGGGCGCCGAGATCGCGAAGAAGTACACGAACTGGATCACGGACGAGCGGCGCATCGGTCTCGCCGCGGACGACGCGATCTACATGCACCCGCTCCCGGCCGACCGGGGCATCGAGGTCGCGGACGCGGTCATCGACGGCCCGCACTCGGTCGTCTATGACGAGGCCGAGAACCGGCTCCACGCCCAGAAGGCGGTCATGGCCCTCACCATGCGGTAGGCATCGGCATCGCACCGGTTGAACATGAAGCGGCCGGCGCCCCAGGCGGGGCGCCGGCCGTTCGCATGTCCGGGGTCGGACTCGCTCAGAACGCCTCGAGGTAGCGGTCCAGCTCCCACTGCGTGACCTGGGCGCGGTACTCATCCCATTCGGCCTGCTTCGCGTCGACGTAGTGCTCCAAAACGTGCTCCCCGAGCGCGTCGCAGATCACCGGGTCTGCCTTGAGCTCCTCGAGCGCGTCGCCGAGCATGCCCGGCAGCTCCTTGATCCCGCGCTCGGAGACCCGCGCCGCGTCCATCTCGAAGAGCGACTCCTCCACCGGATCCGAGATCGTGAGGCCCTTCTCGACGCCGTCGAGGCCGGCGGCGATCATGACCGCGAAGGCGAGGTAGGCGTTCGACGACGGGTCGGGGCAGCGGACCTCGCAGCGGGTTCCCTCGATCGACTTCCCCGGCGAGATCATCGGGACGCGGATCAGGGCCGAGCGGTTCGTCCGGCCCCACGTGATGTACGTCGGCGCCTCGTAGCCCGGCACGAGGCGCTTGTACGAGTTCACGGTCGGGGCCAGGATGGCGATCATCGAGCGCGCGTGGAGCAGGATCCCGGCCATATACGAGCGGGCGAGGTCGGAGAGCCCGTACTTGTTCGCCGGGTCGGCGAACGCGTTCCGCTTGTCGGCGATCGAGTAAAGGCTCTGGTGCGTGTGCATGCCCGAGCCGTTGATCCCGAAGATCGGCTTGGGCATGAAGGTCGCGTAGAGGCCGTGCTGCTGGGCGATCGCCTTGAGCGCGAACTTGAAGGTCACCGCGTTGTCGGCCGTGCGCAGCGCGTCGGAGTACTCGAAGTCGATCTCGTGCTGGCCGGCGGCCACCTCGTGGTGGGCGGCCTCGACCTTGATCCCGAACGCCTCGAGCGCGTCCACCATGTCCTGGCGCACCTCTTGCGCGAGGTCCGTCGAGAAGTCGAAGTAGCCCGCGAGGTCGTGCGGGAGCGGCGCGACCCTGCCGTTTGCGTCGCGGTTGAAGAGGAAGAACTCCAGCTCGGGGCCCATGTTCACGATGAACCCGAGCTTCCTGGCGCGCTCCACCTGGCGCCGCAGCACGAAGCGCGGGTCGCCCACGAAGGGCTCGCCGCGCGGCGTGAAGACGTCGCAGATGATCCGCGCAGTCCCGCGCGCACCGCTGGCCGGCTGCCACGGGATCTCGGCGAACGTGGTCATGTCGGGCATCAGGTACTGGTCCGACTCGGCGATCCGGGTGAACCCCTCGATCGACGACCCGTCGAACCAGGTCCCGTGCTTGACCGAGCCCTCCAGCTGGTGGATCGGGATGGTGACGGCCTTCACGATCCCCAGCACGTCCGTGAACTGGAGCTGGATGAAACGGATTCCGTCCGCCTGGGCCTTCTTGATGATCGCGAGCGTGTCGGCCTCGGCCACTTGGTCCTCCTTCAGCAGGCGGGGCGCCGATCGCCCCGATCTGCCGGTGTGCCCGCCCGGTCGCGAGCGTGGCCCAGGCTCGCGACGGCGGGCCTGGGCTCCTGCTCAGTACTGGAAGAGCAGCTCGCGGTACTTCGGAAGGGGCCACAGGTCGTCGGCGACCAGGGTCTCGAGCTCGTCCGCGACCGCGCGCACGGCGTTCTGGGCGGGGATGACCGTGTTGCAGAACGCCGTCGCCTCGGCGTGCAGAGAGCCCGCCTTGTGGGCGGCATGCTGCGCCGCCTCGAGGGCGTGGATGGCGTCCACCAGCCCGTCGGTCAGCGCCGCCACCTTGTCGGAGACGGCCGTGACGCCCTTCGAGGCAGAGGCGCCCCCGAGCTCGCCCAAATACCGGACGGCCGCGGGCAGGATCAGCGTCCTAGCCATGTCCAGCGCGCAGTTGGCCTCGATGTTCTGGACCTTGACGTAGCGCTCCCAGTTGATCTCGACGCGGGCGGCCAGCTCTCGCTCGGACAGGACGCCGAACTTCGAGAAGAGCTCCTTGGCCTTGGCCGTGGTCAGGGCCGGGAGCGCGTCGACGGTCGTCTTGTTGTTCGGCAGCCCGCGCTTCGCGGCCTCGGCGTGCCATTCCTCGGCGTAGTTGTTGCCCTCGAACAGGACCTGCTTGTTCGCCTTGACGATCCGCGACAGGATCCGGGTCAGCCCCTCGAAATCGCCGTGCTCGAGCTTCTCGAGCTCGTCGGCCAGCTGCGAAAGCGAGTCCGCCACGGCGCTGTTGAGAACCGTCTGGGGCCAGTAGATCGGGGCGGACGAGCCGACCGCGCGGAACTCGAACTTGTTGCCGGTGAACGCGAACGGCGACGTTCGGTTGCGGTCGGTGGCGTCCTTCGGCAGGACCGGGAGCGACGTGACGCCGAGCTCCAGGTCGCCGCCCCTCTTGGAGGCCGACGCCGCGCCCTTCTCCAGCTGCTCGATCACGTCCTCGAGCTGCGAGCCGAGGAAGATCGACACGATGGCCGGGGGCGCCTCGTTCGCGCCCAGGCGGTGGTCGTTGCCCGCGTCCGCGATGCTGGCGCGGAGCAGGTCCGCGTGGACGTTGACACCGCGGATGACCGCGACCAGGAAGGCTAGGAACTGTGCGTTGGCGTGCGGATCGTGGCCGGGGTCCAGGAGGTTCTCGCCCTCGTCGGTTCCCATCGACCAGTTGTTGTGCTTGCCCGAGCCGTTGATCCCCGCGAACGGCTTCTCGTGGGCGAGGAACATGAGGTCGTGCTGGCGCGCGAGGCGCCGCATCATGCTGAGGACGACCATGTTGTGGTCCGACCCGACCGAGGTCGGCTCGTAGACCGGGGCCATCTCGAACTGGGCGGGCGCCACCTCGTTGTGGCGCGTCTTGGACGGGATCCCCATCCGCCAGAGCTCGCGGTCGAGATCCATCATGAAGGCGAGCATCCGCTCGCGGATCGTGCCGAAGTACTGGTCCTCCAGCTCCTGGCCCTTGGGGGACGGGGCGCCGAAGAGCGTGCGCCCGGTCAGGATCAGGTCGGGCCGCTGCTCCGCCAGGCGCCGGTCGACCAGGAAGTACTCCTGCTCGGGCCCGATGTTCGTGAAGACGCGGCTGGCGGTGGTGTTGTCGAACCAGCGCAGCACGCGGAGGGCCTGGGTGCCCAGCGCCTCCTGCGAGCGCAGCATCGGGATCTTGTGGTCCAGCGCCTCGCCCGTGTACGAGACGAACGCGGTCGGGATGGTCAGGGTCACGCCGTTGGGCTCGACCTGCAGGAAGATCGGGCTCGTGAGGTCCCAGGCGGTGTACCCGCGGGCCTCGAACGTGGACCGGATCCCGCCGGACGGGAACGAGCTGGCGTCGGGCTCACCCTGAAGGAGGTTCCGGCCCGAGAACTCGGCGACCGTCCGTCCGTCGCCCGTCGGGCTCAGGAAGGAGTCGTGCTTCTCGGCCGTCGACCCGGTCATCGGGACGAACCAGTGCGTGTAGTGGGTCGCCCCGTGGGAGAGCGCCCACTCCTTGACGCCGTGGGCAACCGCATCGGCGATCACCGAGTCGAAGGGCTCGAGGCCGTCGATGGTGCGCCGCAGCCGCTTGAAGATGGGCTTGGGCAGGTACTGCCGCTGGGAGACCTCGTCGAACACGTAGCTGCCGTAGATCTCCTCGCCGGCGTGCTCGAGGTAGTCCTGGGTGGAGGCGACCCGATGGTTGGCGATCGCCTCGATCGCCGAATGACGAGCGGTCATGTGACTCCTACGTCTGATGGGCGCGTGGTCCGCCTGCCTGCGATCGGACCGGCACGTGGCGCCCTCGGGCTACGCATGATCGGAACGCGGGGGGACGCATCCGGGATGGAGCCCAGAAACTACCGCACCGCGGGGGGCAGTCCAAGGCCCCGGCTGCCGGAGACTCCGAAATGTCCCGCAATTGAAACATATCCGTTGCTGTACCTACACGCTCGGCCGTCCACGGGTCAGCCGCCGGGACGCCGGCGCGCCACGAGGTCCGTGAGCAGCGCCGCGAACTCGCGGCGAAGGTCCACGTAGCGGTCCGCATGCGCCGCCAGGCGCACCTCGCCGGCGGGCGCGATGCGCACCCAGACCCGCCGTCGCGGGAGGTAGAACGTGATCGCGAGCCCCAGGATGAGGAGCAGGAAGCTGGCCCAGACGATGGGCGCACCCGGATCGCGCCGCGCGATGATCCCCGAGTAGGCGGAGATCGCGTCCACCGTGACGCTGAAGTCGACGTTCTGCGGCGCGGCCGAGTCGCCCGGCCCCGCGAGGCCCTGGAACAGCGTCTCGTAGGCGGTCGGGTTGCCGGCGGCGTCGGTGGCGGTGGGCCGCACCGCGACGACGAAGAGGGGCGTGGCCGTGCCAGCCTTTGCCATGACGAGCTGGACGACGGCGTCGCGACCCGGCACGACGAGCTGCCCGGTCGGCAGCCCTCCCGCGGAGGCGTCGAGCGGAACCGGGCCCGACCAGAGGAGCCCGCCGTCCCGCGCCCGGATCGTGAGGTCGATGGCGGGCCCGAAGAAGTTCTGGTGGAACGTGTACCCGCCTGCGCTCAGCGGGTCGTTGACCCGGATGGTCTTCCGCGCGATCTCGCGCCCGTCCTGGTAGACGGCCAGGTCGGTGGCGAAGTCCGTGAACTTGCCGGTCGCGTCCTGCGGCGCATGGAACGCGAGGTTCTTGACGCTCACGAGGTCGGACGTCCCGATGCTGTCGATGGGGACGGCCTGCCCAATCGGGAGCAGGATCCCGGTCTCGAAACCGAACCGGCTTGTCACGGCCGCTGCGACCAGGAACCCAACGAGCCCCGCGTGGCTGATGAGGGTCGCCATCTTCACGTACTGGTGGCGGTCACCATAGAGATAGCGCGTCCCGTCGGGCGCCGTCTCCTCCCGGATGCGGAACCGGGCGCGGCGCAGCGCGGCCCGAACATCGTCCACGGCCAGGCCGTCCGCGATGACCGCGCGGTCGGCCACGCCCGGATCGTAGAAGGCGTCGGGCTGGCGGACCCGGACGTGACGGGACTGGCGCCACAGGCGCGGCGTTCGGTCGAGCGTGCAGACGACGATCGAGACGACCAGGAGCGCGAGCAGGAGGGTGAACCACCAGGCGCTGAAGACCCGGAAGAGCTGGAGGCGTTCGAGGAACGAGACCGCGCCGGCTCCGATCGAGGGTTCCAGGCGCGCCCGGATCGTGTCCATCTGCTCGGCGTAATCGGCCGCGCTGCGCGTCGCGATCGAGGGGAGCTGCGGCAGGATGATCCCGGCGACGCCGGCGAGCGCGATCGCGACGATCTGGACGACCGCGAACCGGACGGAGGTGAGGAGCCGGTAGACGCCGCGCCCGGCGCTCGCGACCGGGTTCGTCGGCCGGCGCGCGAGGATCGCCGGGGCCCCGTCCGGCAGGACGCGCGTGGTTGCCACGGGTCAGGTGGTCGCGGCAGTCGGTGCGGCGGCGTGGGCGACGGCGGTCGTGGCGCGGGCGGCCTGGAGCGCGGCCTCGACGTCCGCGCGCAGGTCGGCCGCGTCCTCCAGCCCGACGGAGATCCGCAGGAGCCCGGGGGCGATCCCCGCGTCGGCGAGCTGCGCGGGCGTGAGCTGCCGGTGCGAGGTGGATGGCGGGTGGACCACGATCGTGTGGATGCTTCCCAGCGACGCGGTGCGCTCCGGGATGCGGAGCGCGTCGGTGAACGCGCGGCCGGCGGCTGCGCCGCCCGACAGCTCCACCGCGAGCATGCCCCCGCCGCCGCCGAGCTGGCGCGCCGCTACGGCATGCTGGGGATGCGACGGGCTCGCCGGGTACCAGACCCGTTCCACGCCCGGCGCGCCCTCGAGCAGCGCCGCGAGCGACGCCGCGGTGGCCGCGTGGCGCTCCATCCGGATGGCGAGCGTCGGGATGCCGCGCAGGACGAGGAAGGCGCTGAACGGCGCCAGCGTCGCACCCGTGTCGACGTGGAACGCGCGGACGGCGTCCACCAACGCCCGGCTCCCCGCGACGGCGCCCGCCAGGACGTCGGAGTGGCCCGAGAGGTACTTGGTGGCCGACTCCACGACCAGGTCCGCGCCGAGCGCGAGCGGCCGGCACAGGTAGGGCGAGGCGAACGTGTTGTCCACGACGACCGTGGCGCCGTAACGGTGCCCGAGGACCGCCAGCGCGGCGAGATCCGGGACGTCGAGCGTCGGGTTCGAGATCGTCTCGAGGTAGAGCAGGCGCGCCGGGGCGGCCGCGAGCGCCGCCTCGACCGCGGCGACGTCCGTGGCGTCCACGAACGTGGTCGTGACGCCGCCGCGCGCCAGGACGTTCGCGAACAGGCTGCGCGTCGTGCCGTACAGCGCGCGGGTCGCGACGATCCGGTCCCCGGCGACGACCTGCGACCCGACGGCGAGATGGATCGCGGCCATGCCGGTCGCGGCGGCGAAGCCGGCCTCGGCGTCGTGCAGCGCGGCGAACGCGTCCGCGAGCGCGTCGACGGTCGGGTTGCCGAGGCGAGCGTAGACGTACCCCGGCTGCCGGCCCGTGGTGACCGCGCCCAGCTCGTCGGCGTCGGCGCTGGAGAACGTCACCGTCTGGTAGATCGGGACGGACGAGGGCGGCTGGTCAACGCGCGGCACGCGCGTCGCCGCCCGGATCGCGCGCGTGGTGAACCCATCGTCCATCGCCGGATCGTACACCGGCGCCCGGCGGCGCCCCTCTCGGGCGCGCCGGACAAGGGTCAGCCCGCCCGGCCCATCTCCCTGACGCTCGAGACCGGTGCGCGGCGCACGGCGACCACCGATGCGGGCAGGATGACGGGGGTCATCTCGCCGGACCGTGCGTACGGCCCGCCGATCCGGTTCCGGCCGCGCTGCTTCGCCGCGTACATCGCCTCGTCCACCCCGTCCATCAGCTGGTCGAGCGTGGTGCCGTCGTCGGGCCACGCGACCAGCCCGATGGAGACGCTGACCGGGACGGGGCCGTCCCGCTCGACCGTGCGCATGGACGCGACGCCCTGGCGGATCTTCTCGGCGACCACGAACGCGCCGGTCGGGTCCGTCTCCGGCAGGAGCACCACGAACTCGTCGCCCCCGAGCCGGGCCGAGGTGTCGATCCGTCGCACGCCGTCCCGGATGACGTCGGCCACCCCGGCGAGCACGTGGTCGCCGGCGCGATGCCCGTACGAGTCGTTGACGGCCTTGAGGTTGTCCAGGTCGGCCATCAGAAGGCAGAAGCCGCGCCCGTAGCGCGTCCCCCGCTCGATCTCGCGCTCGATCGCCGCGATGAGATAGCCCCGGTTCGCGAGCCCGGTGAGCGCGTCCGTGGTCGAGAGGCGGACGGCCGCCAGGCGCGTGCGGCGCTGCTCGCGCGCGACGACCATCGCGACGTAGGCGAGCAGGACCAGCGAGACGAGGTTGACCCCGACCACCGCGATCAGCCCGACGTCGGCGCTGCCCGGCGTGAGCTCCAGCGCGATGGCGACGAGGTAGCTCGCCGAGGCGAGGACCACCAGGCCCACGGTCGCGGTCGGCGGCACCACCAGCGCCGCGCCGACGACGATCAGGACGAAGGCGAAGAAGAACGGGCTCGCCGCTCCACCCGTGAGCACGACGATGAGCGTCACGAAGAGGATGGAGACGCCGCCCTCGACCAGGTACTTCGCCCGGCCGAGCGCGCCGGCCGGCAGCATGTCGTGGGCGACGAGGACGAACAGGCCGGCGATCCCGAGGATCGCATAGACCGCGCCCTCCCGGTCCTGCCAGAGGCCGCTCGTGGAGACCAGGATCGCCGTGGAGAGGATCCAGGCCCAGCCGGCGATCCGCACGACGCGGTCGTAGGCCGCGATCGGGACGCCGTCGGCGACGCCCGCGTCCCGGTCGAGGGAGGTCAACGCCCGGAAGTCGATCGAGACGAGCGATGCGGCCGCCGGGTTGGGCCGTGCGTCCCGCCGGCGGCGCGCGAAGAGCAGCGCCGCAAAGGCGACGACCAGCGCACCGTCCACGACGCCGACCGCGATCAGGCCCAGCACAAGGCCGGCGTTGGACACGCTGCTCCTCAATCGGGGTTCGTCCCGGACGCGATGGTGACGGAACCCCCTGACCCGCATTCTATCCGCGGGTGGGGCGCCCCGATCGACCGTGACGCGCGCCGGACGTCGCTGATTCGTCGCCGTGCCCTGACGTCTCAGATCCCGGCACGGTGCATTGCGGCGCCGCGCCGCGGTCTGCTAGCGTCATTCGCGACAGGGCCGGACGTGCCCACGCCCCGGAGGTTGCCCAGCGATGTCGCAGCAGGCGCCGCCGCGCGTGCGCACGGGCGAGGTTCGGACTCCTTCGACCGAGATCTCGGAGCTCGACAAGCGCATCATCGAGCACCTTCAGCAGGACGGCCGGCGGCCCTTCACCCAGATCGCCATCGCCCTCGGCGTCTCCGAAGCAACGGTGCGTGCACGCACCAATCGCCTGGTCGAACGCGACATCCTCCAGATCGTCGGCGTCACGGACCCGCTGAAGCTCGGCTTCCAGCAGCAGGCGATGATCGGCGTGCGCTGCGAGGCGTCCGAGCTCCTGGAGGCGGCCGACGTCATCAACGGGTTCCCCGAGGTCGACTACCTGGTCGTCACCGCCGGCTCGTACGACCTGCTCGTCGAGGTCGTCTGCGAGGACAACGAGGCCCTCCTCCAGTTCCTGACCGAGAAGCTGCGCCGCGTGCGGGGCGTTCGCGAGACGGAGACGTTCGTCTACCTGCGGATGCTCAAGCAGGTCTATAGCTGGGGAACGCGCTGATCCACGGCTGGTGACAGGTCGAGGACCGGCAGCGGCCGGCCACCCTCGGCGAGCCAGCAGGCGGCGGCGTGGCCGTCGCCCATGTCGAACAGGGGCGGCTCGGCCGTGCGGCACTTCTCCAGGATGCCGGCGCGATCCGCCCACGGGCAGCGCGGGTGGAACCGGCAGCCCGCCGGGATCGCGGCGGCGCTCGGCGTCTCGCCGGCAAGGATCTGGCGCTTCGCGCGCCGGCCGATCTCGGGTGGCTCGGGGCTCGGCATCACCGAGACGAGCGCCTGCGTGTAGGGGTTGCCCGGCCGCCGGATCACCTGCTCCGCCGTCCCGATCTCCAGGATGCGACCGAGGTACATCACCGCGATCCGGTCTGCGATGACCCACGCCACCGAAAGGTCATGGGTGATGAACAGGTAGGTCAGGCCGTGCTCGGTCCGCAGGTCCAGCATCAGCTTGAGGATCTCGGTGCGGATGGAGACGTCGAGCATGGAGACGGGCTCGTCGGCGACCACGAGCTCCGGGCCGAGCACGAGCGCCCCAGCGATCACGACCCGCTGGCGCTGCCCGCCCGAGAGCTCGTGCGGGTACCGGAACGCGAAGTCGGACGCGGGCCGCAGGCCGGAGGCGTCCAGCGCCTCGAGGACGCGTCGCTCGCGCTCGCTCGCCCGGGGCGCCACCCGCTGGACCTCCAGCGGCTCGGCCACGAAATCGTGGATGGTCTGCTTCGGGTTCAACGTCTCGTACGGGTCCTGGAAGATGAGCTGCACGCGGCGCCGGAAGTCGCGGAGCGCCGAGCCGCCCCACACGTCGGTGACGTCCGTGCCATCGAGCAGCATGCGCCCCGCTGTCGGACGCGTGAGCTTCACGATCACCCGGCCGGTCGTGGTCTTGCCGGAGCCCGACTCGCCCACGAGCCCCAGGACCTCGCCGCGGCGGATGGCCAGGTCGATCCCGTCGACCGCGCGCACCGCGCCGAACCGGCGCCGCAGGATGGCGTCCGCGAAGCCGCCGCGGACGGGGAAGTGGACCGCAAGGCCCTCGAGACGGAGGAGCTCGTCGGTCACGGCGCGGGCTCCGGGGCGGGGGCCGCAGACACGCCCGGTGCGTCAATGCCCGGGGCGTCGGCACCCGTGATCTCCGGGAGCGGGATGAGCCGGCGCGGGCCGTCGCCGCCGGGCGGATACAGGTGGCAGGCGACCCGCACGCCGTCGGCGGAGCGGACCTCCTCGGGCACGACCTCGCGGCAGACGTCCATCACCAGCGGGCAACGCGGGTGGAACCGGCAGCCCGGAGGCGGGGTCCGCAGGTCGGGCGGGGCGCCCGGGATCGTGCCCAGGAGTCGCCGGTCGGAGTCGAGGTTCGGGATGGCCGCCAGGAGCATCTGCGTGTATGGGTGGCGCGGCTCGCGGAACAGGGTCCGGACGGGTCCCTCCTCCGCGACTCGCCCGGCATACATCACGAGGACCCGGTCGCACGTCTCGGCGATCACGGAGAGGTCGTGCGTGATGAGGATCAGGGAGAGCCCAAGCTGCTCGCGGAGCCGCTCCAGCAGCTCCAGGATCTGGGCCTGGACCATGACGTCGAGCGCAGTGGTCGGCTCGTCGCCGATCACGATCGCGGGATCGCAGGCGAGCGCCATCGCGATCATCGCCCGCTGGCGCATCCCGCCCGAGAGCTGATGCGGGTAGGCGGCCGCCCGGTCGCGGGCGATGCCGACCAGCTCCAGGAGCTCGACGGCCCGTCGGTTCGCCTCGGCACGCGGGAGCCCGAGCCGCTCCACGATCGGCTCCGCGATCTGGTCGCCGACCCGGCGGACGGGGTTCAGGGCGTTCATCGCGCCCTGGAAGATCACCGAGATCTCGCGCCAGCGATAGCGGCGCAGGGCGTTCTCGCTCTTCGTCGCCAGCTCGATCCCGAAGAGCTTGACGGAGCCGCCCACGACCTTCGCGTTGGCGGGAAGCAGCCGGACCAGCGAGAGCGCGGTGGTCGTCTTGCCGCAGCCCGACTCGCCCGCGATCCCCAGCGCCTCCCCGTCGTGCAGCTCGAAGCTGACGCCGTCGACCGCCTTCACGGTGCCGGACGGCAGCGTGAAGTACGTCCGCAGGTCCTCCACGACGAGGAGCGGGGCGTCGGGGTCCGCCTGCTTCGGCAGGGGCCACTGCCGCCGGCCGCGCGCGGCGCCCGGCCCGCCGGGCGGCACGAGCCCGCCAACCGGCGGGCCGCCCGGCGCCGGCACGCCCCTCATCGGGTCGCCGACTTCGGGTTCAGGACGTCGTCCAGCGCGTTGCCGACGAGCGTGAAGGCCAGGATCACGACGACGACGCACGATGCCGGCGGCACGATGTACCACCAGGCACCCAGCCCGGGTGCGCCGGCCTGCTGGGCGGCGTTGAGGAGCTGCCCCCACGAAGGCTGGAACGGGTCGCCCAGGCCGATGAACGAGAGCGTGGTTTCCGTGAAGATCGCGCCGGCGAACGTCAGGACCGTGTTCGCCACGATCAGGTTCACGACGTTCGGGAGGATGTGGCGCCGCATGATGTGCGCCCGGCTCCCGCCGATGACACGCGCCCGGTCGACGAACATCCGCTCCTTCACCGAGAGCGTCTGCGAGCGGATGATCCGCGCGGTGGAGGCCCAGCTGGTGAGGCCGATGACCACGATGATCACGAGCAGGGTGGCCCGGATCCCGAAGAGCTCGGCGTCGGTCCCGACGATGTCCAGGATGATCGGCGCGAGGACGATGGCGAGGACGAAGGTCGGCAGGACCAGGAAGAAGTCCGTCATGCGCATGAGGACCTGGTCCGTTCGCCCACCCACGAACCCGGACACGATCCCGATCACCGCCCCGAGCAGGATCGTGATCAGGGTCGCCAGGAGCCCGATCACCATCGAGACTCGAGCCCCGTGGACGGTCAGGTTCAGGATGTCGCGCCCGATCTCATCGGTCCCGAGGATGTGCGCGGCCGACGGAGGCTCCAGCGGCCCGCCGGTGGCCGTGGTGACCGTCTGCAGCGCGCCCACGAAGAGCTGCGGGGCGAGCGCGAGGAGCGCGAAGAGGACGAGGATCGCCGCACCGACGACGCCATCGCGGCGGGCCGCGAAGCGCCGCGCGAACTGGCGCGAGTTACGCAGGCGGAGGCGCCACCGCGCCCCCCGGATGTCGATCGGCGCAACGGGGACGGCGCTCATTGCCGAACCCGCGGGTCCAGGTAGCCGTAGACGATGTCGGCCACGAAGTTGGCGAGGACCACGGAGACCCCGAGGAGCAGGAAGATTCCCTGGAGCACCGGGTAGTCACGCGAGTCGAGGGCATCGACGGTCAGCGTGCCGAGGCCCGGCCAGTTGAAGACGATCTCCGCGGTGATCGCGCCGCCCACCACGTAGCCCAGGTTGATCGCGATCAGCGTAACCGCCGGCAGGAGCGCATTGGGAAACGCATGCGAGCGCAGGATCCGGCCGTCCGTGAGGCCCTTCGCCCTCGCGGTCGCGATGTAGTCCTCGGCGCGCGTCTCGGTGATCGATGAGCGCATGAGGATCGAGTAGCCGCCGATCAGGCCCAGGCTGATGGTGGCGAGCGGGAGCGCAAGGTGGGACAGCAGGTCGGTCAGGAACTCCAGCGGCCCCGCATACGACGCCCCGGCCGTCAGCATCCCGGAGGTCGGAAACCAGCCCAGCCCTGCCGCGAAGATGATGATCAGGGGCATCCCGATGACGAAGTAGGGCATCGAGTACAGGATCAGGCTGATCCCGTTGCCGACACGGTCCGCCATCCCTCCGCGCCTCCAGCCGGTGTATGCCCCAAGGGCGAGGCCGAGGATGATCGCGATCAGCTCCGCGAGCCCGATCAGCAGGATGGTCGGCCCGAAGCGGTCGCCGATCACCTGCGTCACCGGCTGCCCCTGGAACTTGATCGAGTAGCCCAGGTCGCCCTGGAGCGTCGACCCTACGAACGCCACGAGCTGGTCGGGGATCAAGGGCTTGTCCAGGCCCCAGCGAGCCCGTGCGGCATCCCGCTGCTCGATGGTCACGTTCGGGTTGCGCGGGTTCACCCGGTCCGGCGATCCTGGCATCATCCGGAAGAGCAGGAAGTTGAGCAGGACGATCATCAGGATCGTGAAGATCGCCTGCGCCGACTGCCGGGCGAGGTAGCGGGCGCTCACCGGCGGCGCCCAGGGCGCGTTGCGGGGCCCGGGAGCGCGGCAGGCCGCGAACCCCCGGGCGCGCGGCGGAGGGTCGGCGTGCGGCCCTCCGCCATGGCGGTCATGCGGTCGTGGTCAGGGTCGGGGTTGCCGGCCCGATCCTTACTCCTCGTCGCCCGGGGCCGCACCCCGGCGGCGCCTGGCGAGCAGGAGACCACCGCCGGCCACGACGAGGACGGCGATCACGATCACGACGTACAGAGCCGTGTTGTCACTGCCACTGGCGGGCGCGGGAGCCGGGGAGACAACCGGGGAGGCGGCGGCGGCCGGCGAGGCGCCTGGGGCGGTCGACGGCGCGGCCGAGGCGGCCGGCGTCGGTGATGGCACCGCCGTCGCGTCGGTGAGCAGCGTGTACTGGAGCGTGCCGTAGGTGAAGAGCGGCGTCCCGTTCGCGAGGGGCTGGTTCTGCCAGCCGCCGAAGTGGTCGGTGCGGTAGGCCGCCAGGTTCGCGTCGTAGTAGAGGATGTCGTAGACGGCCTGGTCATAGATCAGGTTCTGCATCTGGGCCAGGATCGTCTTGCGCGCGTCCGCGGTGGCCGCCAGGTTCTGCTGGTCGTACATCGTGTCGAACGCCGGGTTGCAGTACTGGCTGTCCGACGACGAGCCGATCGCGTCGCAGCGGAAGATCTGGAGCAGGGCGTTCGGGTCGGGGTTGCCCGACCAGCCCCACAGCTCGATGTCGTAGTTCGCCTTGAAGTCCTTGCCCGCCTCCGGCGGCAGCACGATGTTGCCGAGCGTGGCCGAGTCGTACTGCTGGGCGGTCACCTTGATCCCGAGCTGGCCATACCAGTCCTTCACGAACTGGGCGGCCTTCGCGTAGGTGTCCTTCGTGTTCGGGTAGTCCAGCCGGAGGCTGATGGGCTTGCCTTCCTTGTCGAGGCGGTTGCCATTCGCGTCCAGCTTGTAACCGGCGGCGTCGAGCTTCTGCATGGCGAGCGCGATGTCGAAGGTCCGTGGATGGTCGGGCTCCACGTGCCAGGCGCCGAGGACCGGCGGCACGATCGTCGTGCCGACCTCGCCGTAGCCGCCCAGGATGCGATCGACCAGCTCCTTCTTGTCGATGGCGTAGCCCAGCGCGTCGCGGAACGCGGGATCCCAGAGTGCCTTCGTCGAAGGCCCGATCCCGGGCGTGAGGGTGCCCTTCGCGGCCCCGTACTCGTTGAACGCCAGCTGCGACCAGCCGTTGGAGCTGCCGACGACGGTCTTGATGTTGGGCTGGTTCTCGAGCGCCTTGAGCTGCTCCGGCGTCGTGTCCCGGGCATAGTCGATCTCGCCGGCCTTGAGCGCCTGGACCATCGTGTCGGCGCCCTTGAAGAACTGGATGACGACCTCGTCCGCGGCGCCCTGCTTGCCCCAGTAGCTGGGGTTCCGCACGAGGCGCACGTACTGGCTGGTCTTCCACTCGGCGGTCGTGTACGGGCCGGTGCCCACGAGCGGCGCGACGAACTTGGCGTCGCCGATCGTCTTGTAGGTCTCCTTGCCCCAGATGTGCTGCGGGATGATGGGCAGGTAGACCTGGAGCACGCGGTCGGACGGGTCCGTGGTGGAGGCAATCATCGTCTGGGCGTCGGGGCAGACGACCTTCGTGACGCCCGCGTCCTTGAGGCTCGGATCCAGGTAGCCGGCCCCGATGTTCGCGCCGTCCTTGATCGCCGCGACGGCGAGGCCCCAGGAGAAGCAGGCATCGGCGGAGGTCGCTGGCTGGCCGTCGGACCACGTCATGCCCGTCCGGATGTGGAAGGTCCAGGACTTCCCGTCGGCAGCGCGCGTCCACGAGTCGGCGAAGCCGGGGACCGGCTCAAGGTTCGGGCCGAAGTCCACGAGCAGGTTGTAGGTGAGCTGGAAGACCTCGTAGCCGCTGACCAGCAGCGTCTGGTACGGGTTCAGCGCATCGAGGTCCTGGGTCGTCCCGACGCGGAGGATGAGCGGACTCGCGGCCCGCGCCGGCAGGGCGGCCGTCGGCATCAGGAGCGCTGCCGTCACCCCCAGCGCGGCCAGCAGGCGGACCGAGCGACGATGGACAGGTGCGCGCATGGGGTGCTCCTCTCCTGACGCCCCGGCTCCCGTCGGGACTCCCGGGGTCCGCCCCCCAACTGCCCGACGCCACTCTAGGCACGGCCGAGTGGCCGGGTCAACTGGGATCGAGCGCGTGCCCGCGAGCGCGTGCCCGGACCGCCGCAACGTCGCCGCACGCGAGCTAGCCCCGGTCCAGGGCCTCCAGCACCGGCGCCAGGGCGTCGAGGGACGCGAGCGTGATGGGATCGACCACGAGCTGGACGTGCGAGATCCCCTCGTAGGCGAAGGCGCGCAGGATGCCGGCGATCTCTTCCGGGCTTCCCGAAACCGACGGGTTCGCCGGCCGGCCGCCGTCGCCCGCCAGGCGCCCCGACCCGCCCGGGAGACAAACCTGGACGGCGAGCGTCCGGGCGATCGCCGCGGGATCGCGGCCCGCGTCCCGGCATGCCGCGTCGACGCGGTCGCGGAGGGCGGGAACCCCCTCCGGGCGGTTGCCGAACGAGTCGAACCAGGCATTCCACGCGTCGACGTGCGGGATCGTGATCGCGAGCATCCGCTCCCCGGACGAGCCGACCAGGAGGGGCGGCCCACTCGGGCGGGGGCGCGGCACGAGCTCGCAGTCGCGGGCCGAGTAATAGGTGCCCGCGAAGTCGATCGTCCCATCACGAAGGAGCGTCCGCACGATCGTGAACGCCTCCTCGAACCGGCTGATCCGGTGGTCGTACGGGAACCCGAACGCCCGGAACTCGGTCTCGTTCCAGCCCGCGCCCAGGCCCACGACCAGCCGGCCGCCGCTGATCTCGTCGACCGTCGCCGCCTTCTTCGCGAGCATCGCCGGGTTGTGGAACGCGGTCGCAGCGACGAGCGGGCCGATCAGGATCCGCGACGTCACCGCGGCGAGGCCGGCGAGGACCGACCACGCCTCCCACGGCCCCCGCGCACGTTCGTCGCCCGGCCGCCGGTAGAGCAGGTGATCGCCGTACCAGATCGAGTCGAAGCCAAGCTCCTCGGCCCGGATCGCGAGGGCGCGGAGGTCCGGCCAGCGAGCCTCCCACTCGACCTCGGGGAGCTGGATCCCGACGGCGAGCGGACGGCGGCCGGAGAGGGGACCCGGGAGGGCGGTCACGCGACGATCCCCGGGCCCCACCAGACCGACGCGGCGATGATCAGGTAGAGCCCGATCAGGGCCAGCCCCTCCAGCCAGTTCGATTCACCGTCGAAGACGATCACGGCGGCAAGGATCGCAGAGATCGCGACGGTGCCCGCGAGCAGCGGCGTCACGGCAAGGGTCAGCGGGGTCACCCCCATGAACATGGAGATGATGACGAGCGCCGGGGTCAGGGCGATCGCCACCTGGAGCGACGAGTTGAGGATCAGGCTGACGGCGAGATCAGCCTGGTTGCGCGCCGCCGCCTGGACACCCACGACGTTCTCGACGGCGTTGCCGGCGATCGCCACGACGACGAGCCCGGCGAACGCCTCCGACATCCCCAGGGTTGCCATCGTGGGCCGAAGCGCTCCCACGAACCAGTCCGACACGAACGCGGCGGCGACGGCCGCGACGGCGAGCACGAGGAGAGCGAGCCACTGCGGCCAGAGATGGCCGGGGCCCTCCGACTCCACGATGGCCGCTGCGGTGGTGGCCGCTGCCGGTGGCGTGTCGCCGCGGATCGAGAAGACGAGCGACCCGGCGAAGACGACGAGCAGGACGATCGAGACGACGACCGAGAGCTCGGCGGCGTGCCCAACGTCGGGAGCGCCCGCCTCCGTCGCGAGCGTGGGGATGACGAGCGACCCGACTGCGAGCAGCAGGAGCATGGCGATCGACCGGCTCGCGCGCGCCCCGAACCTCTGGGTTCCGAACCGGAGGCCTCCCACCACGAATGCGGCGCCCAGGATCAGGAGGCTGTTGGCGAGGATCGACCCGATGAGCGCGAACTGGACCACGACCACCAGGCCGGCCTGGAGGCTGAAGAGCCCGATGAACAGCTCGGGCAGGTTGCCCAGCGCCGACTGCAGGATCCCCGTGACGGCAGGGCCCTGCGTCGCGCTCAGCTGCTCGGTCCCCTCCCCGACCAGCGAGGCGAGGATGGCAAGTGCGACCGCCGTCACCCCGAACGTGGCGACCGGTGGAGCGCCGCTCGCGACGAGCAGCGCGGACGCAGCCGTGGCGACGATCGCCAGGCCCAGGAGAAGGCGCGTCTTCCGCTCGAAGTAGTCGAGGATCGCCAACCCTGTCGCGCTCCCCTCCGCCGCGGCGCCGAAGGCACCGTCCGATGCGGAAGCGTGCCACGTCGGCGCGGCGGGCGCGCATCCCGCGCGTGTTCGCGGTCACCGCATCGTGACGGCGGCGTCAGGCCATGATTTCGGGCAGGCTCGCCGCGGCGACCGCCTGGCCGTGCCGCTTCTCGCGCTCGGAGACGGTGTGGAAGGTCAGGGCGGTCGCGGCCGGTGGGTCCTCCGCCTCGAACACCGCGCGGGCGCGGTCGGTGATGACGTCGCCGCCGGGGCCCGTCATCACCCGCCCGAGCAGCAGGAGATGGTCGAACTCGTAGAAGTCGCGGTACTCGAGGAGCGCGTAGCCGAGGTACGTCCCGATCGTCTCGTAGACGCGTGCCGCCCGCTCGTCTCCGGCTGCCATCAGGTCCTGCAGGCGCACGAGGCGCTCCGGCAGGGAGACGCCGGGCTCGATCTCGATCCCGGCCGGCGCCAGCAGCCGCCCGACGGCCTGCTGGGACAGGTACTGGACGCCGCAGCCCCGGTCGCCTGACCACTCGTCGACGGGGGCGGTGGGCGCGTAGTCGATCGGTGCGAATGCCAGCTCATCGAGACGTGACGTGAGCGCGCCCGCCGGCGTCACGTATCCGGCCGCCTCGCTCGAGCCCATGGCGACGCCGAGCATCCCTCCGACGCCGGTGAGCATCGCGCCGGCGAGTGCCGTCACCTCCCCGTCGTTGACCACCACGAACGGGACCCCGTTCCAGGCCCGCTGGAGCTCGCCGAACAGCCCCCGGACGCGCCGGTCGAAGAGGTCGCGCGGGACGGACCGGAAGAGCGATGCGACCCGGATCTCGCTGTCGACGTAGACGCCCGCAGCGCTCCCGCCGATCGCGTCGACCCGCGGAAGGTGGGCCGCCGCGCGCCGGATCGAATCGTCGATCTGGTCGAGGTGCCATCCGGGATCGGCGTGCGTGGCGGGATCCCAGGCGATCTCCTCGCTGAAGACGACGGTCCCGTCGATCAGGGCGGCGGACTTCCGGTCGCTCGCCCCGAGGTCGAACCCGATCCGGCAGCCGTCCAGGTGCCGCCCGAGGAGCGAGGCCGCCCCGGCAGACGCGGGGAAGTCGCCACGGTCCGCTGCCACGACCTCGAGATTCGCCAGGTAGACCTCACCGCCCAGGATCCGCGCGTCGAACTGGCCGGTCGGCTCCGCCTGGTAGTGATGTCGAAGGTAGGCGAGAAGGGCGGCGGGCCCGTCCACCCAGATCCGGAAGCCCCCGTGCGACCAGAGCATCGACTTGAGCAGGCGCTCGCAGAACGCATAGCTCACGGCGACGTCCGGGTGACCATCCTCGAAGACGAGTGCCTCGCGGGCGAGGACCGAGCCGCCCGGCTGTTCGACGGCGAGCGCGACCGACCGGCGGCCCGGGGTCCGGCGGATCGCGGCGTCGAGCGCGCGCCGCGCGAGGAGCGCCGGCCGGAACGCGGGGTCGAGCGGGGGCGTGACGCGCGGCGCCACCAGGAAGGGGGTGGCCGCCTGGGAGCCGGTCTCCTCCAGGACCATCGGTGACCTGTTGCGCTGGCGTGCCGTCACAGCGTCAGCGTCACTTTCGAGAGGTTCCGCGGTGCCTCCGTGTCCAGGCCCCTGGCGCGTGCGAGGTGATAGGCGAAGAGCTGGGCGGGGATGATCGCGACGAGTGGCGAGAGCCACTCCGGCACGGACGGCAGGGCGACCCCGTCGCCGAGCGCCTGAACCGCCGGGACGTCCGACATGACCAGCAGGCGGGCGCCGGCCTCGCGGACGCGCTCCAAGAGCTCGGCCATCCCGTCGAGCGCCGGTCCGCTGGTCGCCACGGCCAGGACCGGGAAGCCCTCGTGGACGAGCGCGATCGGGCCGTGCTGAAAGTCGGCGCCCGAGTAGGGATCGGCAAGGAGATAGGCCAGCTCTTTGAGCTTGAGCGCCCACTCGCGAGCCGTCGCGTAATGGAACCCGCGCGCGAGGACCGCGCAGACCCGCTCGCTCGCCCAGCTCCGCGCGAGCTCCTCCACCCGCTGCTCCTGCTCCATCGCCGTGCGCAGCGCGTCCGGGACGGCACGCAGCTCGCGCTCGGACCCCTCGTCCGCGGAGAGCGCGGCCGAGAGCATGGCGAGGATCGCGATCTCGGCGAGGTACGTCTTGGTCGCCGCGACGGCGCGCTCGGGTCCCGCCTCGAGCTCGATCACGTGGTCGGCGGCCGCCGCGAGCTCGGAGCCGGGCTCGTTCGTGATCGCGACGGTCGGCGCGCCCTGCCGCCGCGCCTGGTCGAGGACCGCCACGACGTCCGGCGATCGGCCCGACTGCGAGATGCCGATGACGAGCGCGTTGCGCAGCCGCGGCGGTGCGCCGTAGATGGAGACGAGCGAGGGCGCCGCCGGGACGACCAGCAGCCCGTTGCGCGCCCCCAGGATGTACTGCCCGTAGAGCGCGGCGTGGTCCGAGGTCCCCCGTGCCGCGATGACGACGAGGTCGATGTCGCGCTCCCGCACGGCGCGCGCGACGGCACCGACCTGGTCCACGGCACCGGCGAGAAGCCGCTCGAGGAGGACGGGGCTCTCGCCGAGCTCGGATCGCATGCTCATCGTGCGGACCTCGTGGAGGCGCAGGGAGTTGATCGCACAGAGCGCGACAGGGAGCACGACCCGATCGAGACGCGCGAGGGCTGCTGGGCGTTCGTCCGGCGAGGATACAGCCACCGTGCCGCGTCGAACGGCGAGGATACAGCCACCGTGCCGCGTCGAACGGCGACTGACCGCTCGACGGTCGCCCGATGTGTCGTTCGGTCGCCCGCCGCGCGGCCCTGCGCTCGTCCGCGCGGCCTATACGCCGGCCGGTTCGGCCTCGGAGCTGTCCGGCAGGCCGAGCCGGGCGCGCACGGCCTCCACCGAAACGGGCTCGTCGTAGCGCCATTCGATCAGGCGGATGCCGGCGCGCCAGCATGCGTCGCGCTTGCGCTCGTCGAGCTCGCGGCGGGCGGCCAGCCCGGCCTCGCCGCCCCAGTGCGCCAGCCCAAGGTAGTGCTGCTCGCCCTGGTACTCGATCGCGACCTCGAGCGACGGGATGACGATGTCGAGCGACTGGCCGCCGCCCAGCCAGGGTGGGCGCGCCTGGCGGACGATCTGGACGCCGGGCAGCGCCACCTCGACGCAGCGCACGAGATGGAGCTCGCTGACCCGCCCCTCCCCGCGTGCCGGGAGGCCCATCTCGGCTCTGTAGCGCGCCTCCATCTCGGCGAGGAAGTCGGCCTGGTCGCTGGCGTCGAACCACTGGTCCGCGTCGGAGACGGGGGCGACCCGGCCGCTCGCGGTGGTCGTCGGGTCGTCCAGCCACCAGCCGGCGGGCGGATCGGAGCCGAAGCGGGCGACGAACCGGTCGTGCCACCACGCCCGACCGTCGCGCGCAGCGATGGCGGCGATCCCGTCGCGGTGCCGGGCGAGGAACGTCGGGCTCTCAGGACGCGGAGCGCCCCGTGCCTGCTCGCGCCGCACCAGGTCGGCCGCCGGCGGGCTCAGCTCTAGCCCC
>Ga0209638_1000380_pt1 | contig 29341 bp, 32 predicted proteins | sample BarGraNGADG00211_FD_184490 | JGI IMG/M metagenome (GOLD analysis project Ga0209638, IMG submission 184490) | Arctic peat soil microbial communities from Barrow, Alaska - Barrow Graham LP Ref core NGADG0002-211 (SPAdes) (version 2) | ecosystem: Environmental > Terrestrial > Soil > Wetlands > Peat...
TTATTTAAATCTTTTATCAATTTCCTCAAGGGTAAAAATGCTGATGACAGGTTTTCCTTTAGGAGAATAATTTGGTGCCTGACAGGCAAAGAGAGTGTCAAAAAGATCTTCCATTTCGCCCTGGCTCAGCGCTTTTCCGTATTGTATGGCTGTTGCACCAGCCATTCCGGCTGCCACTTTCTCTTTTGCACCTGTCGAAGGATCTGACTGTGTATTTTTATAATCCTCAAGTAAAATCTCCAGCATTTGGAGAGGATCAGAAGAATTACTGTCTGAAGGCCTGCCGTTGATTGTGATTTTATTTTTGCCCGGATGCTGGAAACTAAACCCCAGTAATCCCAGTTCTCCCTCGATTTCTTTCAGAATAATATAATCGGAAGGGTTTAATTCTGCTGTAACGGGGAACATATCTACCTGGCTTATAGCCCTGTTATTGCTCAGACATTCGAGAAATCTTTCATAGAGGACTCTTTCATGAGCTCTCTTCTGGTCAATCAGCATAAGGCCCGATTTAACAGGGCATACAATATATTTGTTTTTTACCTGGAAGAACTTTCTTTGCGATTCCCTTATCTTTTCGAATTGTTCAGGATTATCATTCTCTTTTTCAAGTGCTGTATAGAGCTTTTCCCAGTTTGCAGTATTCTCCTTCTCAAACCGTTCAACAAATCCCGACCTTTCATTACTTCTCGCTTCTCCGTTGAACGGATTAAATTGTGTATTGATCTCAATCCTTGGCTGTTCGGGTATAATGTTCGATGACCTCATAACCGGGATATCAATAAGAGCTTCATTTTCGAAATCGAGTGAAGGAACTATATTAAACCGGCCAAGAGCCTCCCTTACAGATGCCATTAAGATCTGCCATATTGATCTTTCGTCCTCAAATTTTATCTCAGTTTTAGTAGGATGGATATTTATGTCAATAGATGCCGGATCAGCCTCCATGAAAATGAAGTAAGAAGGGATTGCTTCAATAGGAAGGATATTCTGATAAGCCTCAACAACTGCTTTATGGAAGTATGGATGTTTCATAAAACGGTTGTTCACAAAAAAGAATTGTTCACCGTATGTTCGTCTTGCATTCTCGGGTTTTCCGATAAATCCTTTTATGTTTATCAGGCTTGTTTCTGTCTCGATGGTAATCAGGTCCTGGTTTATCTGTTTTCCGAAAACACCGATTATTCTTTGTCTCAAATTGGAAGCTACAAGGTTGTATATCTCGGTGTCGTTGTGATGAAGAGAGAATCTTATGTCGGGATGGGCAATTACGATCTTCTGAAATTCATTGACAATATGTCTGATTTCAGTGTTATCTGATTTAAGGAATTTCCGACGTGCCGGTATATTGAAAAAAAGATTTTTAACTGAAAAACTTGAACCAACAGGACAACTGCATGGTTCCTGGGTTACTACCTTTGATCCGTTTACTACTACCAGTATTCCTGTTTCATTTTCTTCCCGTCGCGTCTTAAGCTCAACCATTGCAACACCGGCAATAGAGGCAAGCGCTTCGCCTCTGAACCCTTTAGTTGTAATAGCAAAGAGATCCTGTGCTGATGTAATCTTTGAAGTGGCGTGTCTTTCAAACGATAACCTGGCATCTGTTTCCGACATTCCCGATCCATCGTCAATTACCTGAATTAATGTTTTACCCGAGTCTTTTATTATTACCCTGATGTTCTTTCCTCCTGCATCGACAGAGTTTTCAATCAGCTCCTTTACTACCGAGGCCGGCCTTTGTATTACTTCTCCTGCAGCTATCTGGTTAGCTACTGAGTCGGGTAAAAGCTTTATAACATCAGGCATTAATCAAAATATTATAGTAGATACAGCTAACATTTGACGGGGATACAAGTTTACAAAAAGCGTTGTGTATCCCTTCCTTAAACATTTTTACAAATATATAAATAATTGGTACATAACTATTCAGAACAGACTCAGTGAAGCTAAACGATAACTATAAGGTAATTAAACTTCAGATGATTATCTTTGATAAAAAATCTGTGAAAATGAAAAATCTGCTTATCTGTTTAACTGTCATTTTATTAATTGTTTTCTCTGGCTGTTCACATAGACCTGTAGAGAATGATATTAAAGTAATGACATTGAATGTAAGATATGATAATCCGGAGGATAGTATCAATGCCTGGCCAAAAAGAGCAACACAAATGTGTAATTTTATAATAAACGAAAAACCCGATATACTTGGCATGCAGGAAGTATTGTGGCATCAGTATCAGGTTCTCGATTCAGTTCTTATTGATTATTCCTCAGTTGGGGTAGGTCGTAACGACGGCGCCAGAGAAGGGGAGATGAACCCGGTTTTTTTCAGAAAAGAAAAGTTTGATATGGTCAGAAACATCACTTTCTGGCTCTCCGATTCTCCTGAGGTTGCCGGTTCGATGGGATGGGGCGCTTCTTTACCACGAATTGTAACATGGATGGAACTTGTAAATAAGAATAGTCATAAACATTTTTTCTTTTTCAATACACATTTTGCACATGATTCGGATTCAGCAAGGCTGATGAGTTCGAGAATACTTCTTAAGGAAGTTAATAAGATAACTGAGGGATCCCCATTCATAATTTCCGGTGATTTTAATATGCCTCCTACCAGCACAGGTTATTCAATCTTAACAGGACCAGATGAAAGTGTTCCTCTTTTAAAAGATGCTTATGTTATAACTGAAAAGAGACCCTTAGGCCCGGTTTATACTTTCAATGGGTTTTCTGACAAAACAAAAACAGCAAGAATAGACTATATTTTCGTAAGAAATGGAATGAAAGTACTGGATTACAAAACAGTTATTAAAAAGGAACATGGGATCTTTATCTCAGATCATTGGCCTGTTGAAGCAATCGTCTCTTTTAAATAGTCTATCAGATTATTATACCGTTTTGCGATACCTTCTCACTGCCAGAGTCGTAAAAAGAATTGCAAGTACAACCAGAGAATAAAGTTCCCGGCTGATATCAGATATTGTTGATCCTTTAAGCATGATCATCCTGTTTATCCTCATAAGATAGGCAACAGGGTTGATCAGATTGAAGTCCTGGGCCCACATTGGCATACTCTCATAAGGTGTAAAAATACCGCTCATAAGGATGAAAATAATCATGCAAAAAAATGCAACAAACATGTATTGCTGCTGAGTTCCTGAGTAGGTCGAAATAAACAAGGCTAAGCCCAGGACTGCAATAAGAAAAATTGAACTGCCAAAGAACATTAATAAAACACTTCCTTCAAAAGGAATGTTAAATGCTACTTTCCCGATAACCAGTCCAAGTGCAAGGTCTGTTAATCCGATTAACAGAAAGGGTACCATTTTTGCAATAATGAAATGATATTTTCTGACGGGGGTTACATTGATCTGCTCAATTGTCCCGATCTCTTTTTCTCTCACCATATTTAAGCCGGCAAGAAGGAACCCGATTGCGGTAACAAGGATGACTAGTATCCCCGGAAGCATATAGTATTTGTAATTTAACAATTCATTGTACCAATACCTGTTTGTGATTTCTATCCTGGGCAAAGGAACAAATGAGCCGGATGTTATGTTTTTTTTAATAAGATCCATATTGTAATCGCGTACAACTCCGTTGAAATAAGCCCATGTGAGCTCTGCAGATGAGGCATTTACCGCATCTATGGTGGCAAGAAGTTTACCTTGTTTTCCGTTGCCGATATCTTTTCCGAAACCCGATGGTATCTGAAGTATCATACTGCATTTGTTCCGGTGAAGCAGATTATTTGCCTCCTCTTCTGAAAAGGTTGAAAAGGAGACCTTGAAAAAAGTAGAACCGGCCAGCATGTTTATTAACCCTCTTGATTCTGACGTCATATCTTTATCGATAATAGCAAGCTTTACATTCTTTAACTCGAATGTTACAGCAGGGACAAGTATCAGCATCTGCACAATCGGAACTGCAAATATTGCTTTTGAAATAAATTTATTCCTGAATATCTGAATAAATTCTTTTCTTATCAGGTAAAATATGGTTCTCATCTTATAGCTTTTGTCTTTCTACTTTTGTCTTTTGTCTTTTGTATTACGGTGTGCGGTAATTTTATTCGAGTCTTATTTTAAACTTCCTGACACTAAGCCCTATAAATACAAGAGTCATGATAATCAGGATAAGAGTTTCTTTCCATATATACATCAAACCGGTTCCCTTAATCATTATGTTCTTAATTATTACAATAAAATATCTTGGAGGTAATATTGAACTTACATAATCATAAATCTTTGGCATGTTTTCAATCGGGAAAATAAATCCTGAAAGCAGAACAGTCGGTAACATCAGTCCTATCAGGGAAATAAAGATCGCTTGTTGCATGTTGGCCGATACCGTTGAGATGAGAATACCGAGAGATAAACTCATTAATATATATAGCATACATTCGGCAAGAAGAAGTATAAGGCTTCCTTTGACAGGAAGATCGAATACGAGCCATGACAAGGCCAGTATTAGAAGTACATTTATGAATGAGAGTATAAAATAGGGCATCACCTTTCCAAGAATTATCTGGATCGGACGAAGAGGAGAGACCAATAAGACTTCCATCGTTCCGAACTCTTTTTCACGCGTTATTGTGACAGAGGTCATAAGGGCACTAATCAGAATCAGGATCAGAGTTACAACTCCCGGGACAAACATAAAATGGCTTTTAAGATTCGGGTTATAGAACATTTTTACATCAGGGCTGATCCTTATGGAATTATTTAATACCGGTCCTGCAAGCTCCGTGGTAAAATCATTCACTATTGCTGTAGTATAATTTGTAACAAGAGTAGCTGTGTTTGGTTCTGACCCATCGGCAATTATACTGAGGGATGCCTTGCCTTCACTAATCAGTTTCTTGCCGAAATCATTTTCAAAAATTATTACTGCTTTGGTTTTCCCCTTTTTAAAGACCCTGTCTATATCTTTATAATTGAGTAGGGTTTCAGTCTTTTTAAAAAATCCTGAGGAGATAATTTTGTCAGTCAGTTTCAGAGTTATTTCATCGTGCGATAAATCGAGAATGGCAACCCCTGCATTTCTGATATCATTACTTACTGCAAATCCAAAGATAAGAATCTGTGCAACCGGAATGCCAAAAAGTATAAAGAGGGTCCGGTAATCCCTGAAAATATGCAGGAATTCTTTTTTTACAAATCCGAGGAATCGTTTCATGTATATGTTTAATAAAAAAGTACTAATACTTTCATCTTATGAAAATTATTCTCAGGTATCGGGTCTCGCTATTTTAATAAAAACCTCTTCAACTGATGTTGCATTGTATTGTTTTTTAAGACGTTCCGGAGTATCCAATGCCACAATTTTTCCATCGTTCATTATTGAAATCCGGTCGCAGTATTCTGCCTCATCCATATAATGTGTTGTAACGAACACGGTAATTCCTCTTGAAGCTGTTTCATATATTGACTCCCAGAACTGTCTTCTGGTAATAGGATCAACGCCCCCCGTCGGCTCATCAAGGAATACGATTTTTGGTTCGTGTAAGACCGCAACTGAGAAAGCAAGCTTTTGCCTGAGTCCAGGCGGGAGGTCAGAAATCATCCTGTTCTCGTATTCCTGAAAGCGCAACTTAGCGAGGAGTTCGATAAGTCTTTCTCTTATCAGAGATTTGCTCATACCATAAATCCCGCCATAGAGGATAATGTTTTCTTTTACTGTCAGGTCTTCATAAAGTGAAAATTTCTGGCACATATACCCTATATTCTTTTTAATCTGTTCGGTTTGGCTATAGGCGTCAAATCCTGCAACATTAACCTCTCCTGATGTAGGTATTGAGAGCCCTGACAGAATCCGTATAGTTGTCGTTTTCCCTGCACCATTAGCCCCGAGAAATCCAAAAATCTCACCTGCATAAACCTCAAAGCTGAGATTATCATTGGCAGTGAAGCTTCCGAACTTTTTTACCAGATTATGTACAGATATTACTGTATTGTTCATGCTTTATTAGTTATACCATTATCTTTTTCCATCAGTTCGAGGAACCTGTCTTCAATTCCTGCTTCAGCTTCCATAATAACTGCATCACCGATACCTTCTCTGACCAGGTACTCATAAAGGGAATTATCCAGTGTGTTGTTATTTAATGTCACATGTATAGAGTCGCCAAACGGATAAGCTGTAAGAATCTCCGGATTTTTTCTGAGTGTTTTAATCAATTTGTATTTTTCGGCTGACTTTACAGTAAAAAGTTTTCTGCTGAAGCCTGCTTTGATGTTTTGAGGAGTATCGATTGAGAGTATTTCCCCATTCTGTATCAGCGCCACTCTGTCACATCGGATAGCTTCATCCATGTAGGGTGTAGATACAATGATAGTAATATTGTATTTTCTCAATTTCCCCAGCATATCCCAGAACTCTGATCTTGAAACGGCATCGACCCCTGTAGTAGGTTCATCCAAAATTAGAAGTCTGGGTTTATGAATTAAGGCACATGAAAGTGCCAGCTTCTGTTTCATCCCTCCTGAAAGTTTACCTGCAAGTCGCTTTTTAAAGGGTTCAATATGTGAGTAGATATCAGAAATAAGTTCATAATTTTCCTCAACAGTAGTTCCGAAAACAGTGGCAAAGAAATTCAGATTTTCTTCGACTGAGAGATCCTGGTAAAGGCTGAACCTTCCGGGCATATAGCCTATGTTTTTCCGAAGTTCTTTATAATCAGTTGTACTATCCATGCCCAGGACACTCATTTCCCCTTCATCTGGCAACAGGAGAGTGGTAATAATCCTGAATAGTGTTGTTTTCCCGGCCCCATCAGGACCGATAAAACCAAATATTTCAGATTCATTTACGGAAAATGATATATTATCCAGGGCTATAGTTGGTCCGAATTTTTTTGAAATACCTGATGATTCGACTGCTTTTAGCATCTGATAATTATTTTTCTGTTGTAAAAAGCACTTCCCCGGGCATCCCTGATTTAAGAGCGCCATCATTTATTACATCAATATTCACAGCATATACTAATACTACACGTTCATCTTTTGTCTGAATGATCTTGGGAGTAAATTCTGCCTTTTCTGCGATGTAACTGATAGTTCCTGTGAATGAACTGAATCTCTTTTCCCCGTTATCAATCCTTACAATACATGTCTGTCCTGTTTTTATTTTTCCGATTTGTGCTCCGCTTACAAAAACCTTTAATTTAATAGTTGAAAGATCTGCTATTTTAACAAGTGGTTTTCCTGCAGCTGTAATCTCTCCTGCTTCCGAGTACTTTTCAATTACAGTCCCTTTAAGAGGACTTTTTACGGTACATCTTTTAATCTGTTCATTCACAGTCGCTTCCTTGGAATCGTAAACAGAAAGATCCGCGGCGACAGACGTTTTCTGAGTGTTATTTGCAATGATCTGCTTTTGAAGAACCGCGACCTGCCCGGTCAGATCATCGTATTGCTTTTGTGTTGCAGCATCTTCCCTGAGCATCTTTCCGATCCTTGTGATATTTACATTCAGGTTCTCAATCTGCTGATTAAGGATATCATTCTGGGCATTGATTGAAGAGAGGCGGGTAATAACGCTTTTCATACCAGCGGCTAATTCGGCTTTCTGTAGATTAAGAACAGTTGTATCAATAAGGGCTATTATTGTACCTTTATCAACCTTAACACCCTCTCCGGGATCAAACTGGAGGATTCGCCCGTTTGTCTCAGCGGATATAATAACCTCTGTTGCCTCAAAATTCCCGAATGCGTCAGCTTTTTCGGCTTTGTTTTTGCAACCGACGAGTAGAACGGCAGCAATTATTATTAATGATCTGGTTTTCATGTTGGTATAATGTGAAGTTTATTAATTTACTCTATTTCCTGTCCACTGATATTCAGATATTCAATCCTAGCCAGCGAAAGATTTATTTTATGTATCTCATAATTTATCAGAGCCTGTCGTTCTGAATTAAGTTCATTCAGATAATCAGTTGCAGTGATAGTACCGTTCTGATATTGCGATTCAGCTGAGGCAGTTATCCTTTTCCTCAGAGTAATAAGTTCAGAATCAGTATCAATCAGAGCTTTAAGGCTTAACATTTCACTGTTTTTTGATTCGAGAAGTCTCTTAAGGTTATCAGTCAGATCATTCTTTCTGTTTACGATGATACTTTGTTGAAATGTGATTATTTGTTTCTCATTCCTGGTTTTGTTCCAGTCGAATATATTCCATTTTATACTGGCCCCCACTACATAATAGGGAGCAAATTCATTTTTAAAGAAGTTACTTCCGGGAGGATTACCATATCCAAGAGTGGCAAATCCGATTGCTTTAGGCATTCTTTTACTTTCGATAACTTTCATTCCTGCAGAAAGTTGTTCTTTCCTCAGATCGAAAAGCTGAAGTTCCGGACGTGTTAATTCATCTGAAGGTCCTACTGATTCTGAAGGTTGGATAAACTCTGTAGAGCCATCGATTTCCTTACCTGTAAGATCGGATAGAATTTTAAGAAAGGAAGTTTTTCTGATCTCATTTTCAGCCAATTGCTGTTCAATCTTAATCTTTTCCGAGGTGAGGACATCGGCATCTGTCTTTATGATAACTCCATTATTAATAGCTGATTGCATTGATGCTATCCTCTTCTTAATTATCTCAAGGTAATTATCCAAAAGCTCTTTCTGTCTTGCGAGGAGCAAAAGATTAAAATAATAACTGTTTATCTGTCCCCGGAGTTTGTAGAGATCAGCTTCGGTCTGCTTTACATTAATGTTGAGGTCAGCTTTTTCAAGTGCTCTTGCACCTTTTATTGCTCCTCCGTCATAAATAACCTGGGTTACATCAACAGTGATTTTATATTGCTCATGCGGGAGAGGCTTTATAGCGCCAGCGATACCTGGTATTGGCAGAGCTCCAAGTACCCCGCCCATATCCACAACTGAAGAATTATAAAGCAGACTTCCGTTCGCATCGAGAGTTGGAAGCCATCCCTTTACCAGATTTTCATCCTTTAGTCTTGAAATATCCGAGTAGCCGGTTTTCTCACCGGCAAGAGCGTTAGCTGTCATAGCATTGTCATAACACTCTTTCAGAGTCATAATCTTCTGGGCATGAAGCGTAAATGATCCGAAAAACAGCAAAATGACAAATATCAATTCTCTTCTTTTCATTTATATAGGTTTAATATTTTTTATTTTAGTCAATATAAACTCCAGGCACTTCTTATTTTTTTATTGCCTTTATCACAAACGCTGCAGCAAACTCTTTCCTCTCCTCAATAAATTTATTGAAGTCAAGGTCAACTTTTTCCAGAATACCTTCAATTAAACCCCTGGCTGCAAAAGGGAAAACGCTTATTGCTGCAATAGAAACCATTAATTGTGGCATTGTATCTTCTGTGATATTGTAATTATCCAACTCCGCTTTGTGTTGTTCATAAAGCTTTTCCCAAAGTTTCTCAAAATGGATATTTTTCAGAAGTTTTTTTATCCTTGCCGGATTCCGGTTTATTTCGTTAAGTATAAAGCCTGGCAGCTTTGGGTTTTCCTGAAGAAAAGCAATATGTTCTTTGAAGAAGAACCTTATTTTCGCTTCGATGGTGAGGTTTTCAGCGAAAACAGGGGCAAATTTTTTGAGTATTTTTCTGGCAATCATCTCAAAAACAGCGTTGAAAAGCTGATCTTTTGTTCGGAAATAGTAATGTAATAATGCTTTATTGATACCGGCATAACTGGCAATATCCTGCATGCGTGCACCATCCATACCTTTATCAACAAAGACATCAGTTGCTGCTTCAAAAATCCGCTCCTCTGTTAGTTTATCATTCTCTGTCATAATCTTAACCTATTGGTTTAACTATTAGGTTTAACCGAATGGTCAAAAGTATTACATCTATTTTAAATTGGCAAATATTTTCATAAGAGTTTTTGTTTATATGACCTATTGTGCTTAAATTTATAGATATATGGTCTCGCTGACCAGATAATTAAATGTAAATGTTATTTAATGTATGATAGGAAACTAATCAGGTTAACTGGTTTTGATTATTCTTCCAGCAGATATCATTTTTTTACAATATGTGTGGAAGATCATTACCATTCGTTTGGCGCAATTGAAAATAAAACAATGATTTTATCATACCAGGGTAATATCGCTTTTGAGCAGTGGAAATGGTTAGGTAAACAATATCCATATATTGATTTAATTTCGTTTGTAATTATGCCGGATCATATTCATGGAATAATTCACATTGATGCAGATTATTATAATATCGTCAATACAACCGGATTCCACAATACAACCGGATCGACGGATACAATCAAACCGCACGATACAATCAATTCCCAAAATAAAACCTTTGCCGGAATTGATCGGAGCATATAAAGCAACGGTATCAAAACGAATACATCAGGCAGGGGATAAAATGTTTAAATGGCAAAAATCGTATCATGATCATATTATCCGAAATATGCGATCGTTGAATATAATTAAAAAATATATCCGGAAAAATCCTGAAAAATGGGAACTGTAGGGAACAGTCGCGACCTTTCCCTACGGTGTTATCATTCCAAATTAATCAGTAATAGTAAAATATATTGTAAAATATTTGTATTTGTAAAAAATAATATTTTACATTTGCAATATATAAACAACTTATATATTAAAATATGATACCAACAGACCTGATAAAAGGATCCCTAAAGACAATCGTCCTTAAGTTATTAAAAGAGGAAGGACCAATGCACGGTTACGCTATTACCCACAAAGTGGAGGAACTTACCGAAGGAAAGATGAAACTTACTTATGGAGCACTCTATCCAGTTCTCCATAAACTCGAAAAGGATGGCTCTCTCGTTACTGCTTCAGAAAATTTCAATAACAGAATAAGAATCTACTATAGTCTCACTCCCAAAGGTCATACTGTTGTCGCTGAAAGAATAAAAGAGCTGAACGAGTTCATTGAATCCCTCCAACGTATAGTTGACACCAAACCCGGCTTAAGCCATGCCTGAACTAAGTCTGCATAATATTGATCAGATCAGCCGCAACATCAACCGGGAGGAGATCACGTTTTCACATCTCCTCGAAGATCTTATAGATCATGTTTGCTGTGATGTGGAGTATGAGATGCAGAAGGGATTGAACTTTACCGATGCCTATAACAGGGTAAAACAAAAAATGGGATCGAGAAGGCTTAAAGAGATACAGGAAGAGACACTTTATACAGTTGACACTAAATACAGATATATGAAAAACACAATGAAAATTTCAGGAGTAGCTGGCACCATCATGCTTGGTTTTGCCGCATTGTTCAAGATTCAACACTGGCCTTTTGCCGGTATCATGCTGACACTTGGAGCTTTACTGCTGGCTTTCGTCTTTTTGCCTTCAGCTCTTAATGTCCTTTGGAAGGAAACTCATAACAGGAAGAGACTCTTCCTTTTTATATCAGCTTTTTTTGCAGGAATGCTTTTTATTTTTGGGACTCTTTTAAAAATACAACACTGGCCGTTAGCAGGAACGATTTTAAGCCTGTCAGCACTATTCGGAATTTTGTTTTTTATTCCCGCCTTGCTTGTAGGCAGGATAATGGATCAGGAAAACAAAAAGAAATGGCCTGTATACATTCTTGGTGCTGTTGGAATAATCTGTTATGTTGCCGGATTGCTCTTTAAGATTCAGCATTGGCCACTTGCCAGTTTACTCATGGTTTCAGGACTCATCCTGCTTTGTCTTGTTGTCTTTCCGTGGTATACATGGATCACATGGAAGGATGACAGTCATATAAGCGCCCGCTTCATCTTTTTATTAATCAGTTTTCTTTTAATTATAGTTCCGGGAGCCTTGATTAATATGAATTTGCAGAATTCCTACAATGAGGGTTATTATTCACACCAGGAACAACAACAGGCACTGTTTGCTTACAAGTATAGAAATAACCAGTCACTTATTATTCAATATCACGATTCCTTGAATTATCCTAAAATGGAACTGCTGCATTCCAAAACAGCAGAGCTACTTTCTGTTATCAGCAAAATTCAGACAAAAATGGTTCAGGAATCAGAAGGTAAACCCGATATGCAGGCAGTTAATCTGGTTCAGTTCAAACAGACTGAGAACGGACCGGAAATCAAGTACAAGCTTCTTCCAAATCCATTTCAGCAAGGTCTTGTCAGAGATTTTCTTTTACCAGGCTGCACCTCACGACAGGAGCTAAATATAGCTCTGGCAGAATATATAACCTATTTTTCTGGTCTGACAACGGCAGAAGATCTTAGTATATATAAGGGACTCCTTGAGCCTTCAGTATATTTTCCTGGTGAAATTTCAGCGAGTAGTGAAATCTCATTAATGTCAGGCCTTCACTCACTTGAGCTTCTTAAAAATAGTATCCTGACGGTTGAATCATATTTGTTAACAACTACTGCAAAGAAATAATAATCAAATTAATACGTGTTGTCATGAAACAAAAGATCTATATTTTTGGTTTGGTTACAGCCCTGATAATTATTACAGGTACCACTTTTAAAGTAAACCACTTTCCAGGAGCTGGTATCCTATTAACAATAGGGCTGTCGACTCTTGTATTGATTTTTCTGCCAGCGGCTCTTATAAATAATTATAGGATGGAAGAAAGCAGACAGAACCTGTCACTTTACATTGTTACGTGGCTGACGTGTTTTGTTATATTCACATCTATGCTTTTCAAAATACAGCATTGGCCATTTGCCGGAATTTTACTCACTATAGCCCTCCCTTTCCCATATATTGTTTTTCTTCCGGTCTTCCTTACTGTTACTTCGAAAAACAAGAATTTCAACATCTATAATACAGTTTTTATTCTGTTACTTCTGGCTCTCAATTCGGTATTCTCAGCTCTGCTATCATTGAATGTTTCAAAAGCAACGATCGATGACAGTTATAATATATCACGAAATTATATCAGAGTTGAAACAATTCTGAAACAGATTCCCGACAATCTTCAGCAATCACCAGTCAATCTGAAAATTGATGAAGTATTAAAAATCGTGAATAAGTATCAGGATCTGATTTTAAAACAGGAAGGTATCTCCAGGGAACAATGGAATAAAAATCCTGGTAATTTATGGAGAGCTGAAACAGGGAGAATTGCTGCAAACGCATTATTGAAAGAAAATGAGCCTTTCCCGGGAGAAAAATTGCAGACCGGTCTTAAAAATCTTATACGTGAGTTTGAAAAAAGCCCTGGTTATGAAGAAATTGCCAGGTCTGCTCCGATAATATTTGATTACCGAGAAGCCGGCAATGGAGGAGATCCATGGGAACGGCAGAGTTTTACCTATAACCCTCTGTCCTGGGCCCTTATATACCTTGATGGCCTTGAAACAAATCTTTATATGATAAAAGCGTCAGTTCCTGCAATGAATTAAACCCATTCTTTAACTTACATCGTGAACCTTCGTGCTAAAATTAATTTGTTTTATCGAAAACAAAGTTTACTTTTGCAGTTGAATGAGAAGATAAAATGAAAGCAATTTATACATATTGGCGTTGGTGGTTAAGTATAATTCACTTTTTGATGTGAGACTACCAGCTATGTTTATATAATATTATAAGATATTAATCAACGGCCTGTCGTACTCACGACAGGCCGTTTTGATTTTAAAGGTCGACCGTAGTTTTAAAAAAGAAATGATTCAGATGAAAAAAACAAATATTATCGCAGAATTTAAAATTAAAACAACATCCAGAAAACTACTTGCCGACATTATAACACCGGTAAGTATATATCTGAGAATAAGAGATATATATCCAAATTCGTTGTTATTGGAAAGCTCTGATTATCATGGTAATGAAAATAGCTATTCTTTTATATGTATGAAACCACTCGCCGCTTTCGAAGCAGATAACGGAATTGTGACAGAAACTTACCCTGACGGATCAACAATGGTTACTGAAATAACAGATAAACAAACATTTAATACCAGGTTTTCAGCTTTTACAAATGCATTTGTTCCAACAGAATTACAGGCAGATATTCCCGTAAATGGGCTGTTTGGTTATCTTTCCTACGATGCTGTAGAATATTTCGAGAAGATAGAATTAAAACAAGGTACTGAATGCCCATATAAAATACCGGATGCCAGGTACCACCTTTATAAATATATTATAGCAATAAATCATTATCAAAACACACTGCAGATAATTGAAAACCAGGTAAACGGAGAACCTGGGGAACTTGACCGGATTGAGTCATTACTGAACAGCAGGAATGTGGCAATTTACTCTTTTAAAACTGTTGGGGAGGAAGGCAGGAACATTACTGATGACCAGTACAAGACTATGGTCAGGAAAGGTAAAGAACATTGTTATCTCGGAGATGTATTTCAGGTGGTGCTGTCAAGGCAATTCTCACGACATTTCACAGGCGATGAATTCAATGTTTACAGAGCTTTACGGTCGATAAATCCTTCTCCTTATTTATTCTATTTTGATTATGGGAATTATAAGATTTTCGGATCATCTCCTGAAGCACACCTGAAGATTAATAAGGGCAAAGCATTTATTAATCCGATCGCGGGAACTTTCAGGCGTACAGGCAATGATGAAAATGACAAGCTTCTCGCACAACAGCTATCCGCAGACCAAAAGGAAAACGCAGAGCATGTTATGCTGGTCGATCTTGCACGCAACGATCTTAGCAGACATGCCGGCAATGTTAAAGTTGAAAGATTTCGGGAGGTCCAGTTTTATTCACATGTTATTCATCTTGTATCGGCTGTTTCAGGAGAGCTTAAAGAAGGTACCACAATGGCAGACATGATGTCTGCAACATTCCCTGCCGGCACACTTTCAGGCGCCCCTAAATACATGGCAATGAAGATTATAGATAAATACGAGAATCAAAGGAGAGGGTATTACGGTGGAGCTATCGGCTTCCTCGATTTCAGGGGCCAGTTTAACCATGCAATCATGATCCGGACTTTTCTGAGTAAAGCAAATATACTTTATTATCAGGCCGGTGCCGGTATAGTAGCTGATTCTGACGAAGATAAAGAGTTGCAAGAGGTTAATAATAAGCTCGGAGCACTCAGAAAAGCGGTTGAATTGGCAGAAGATATTAAGTAAAACTTATTGAAAAAATGAAAAGGATATTAGTTATAGATAATTACGATTCGTTCACGTATAACCTGGTATATTATATTGAAAAGCTTTCAGGAACCCGCCCTTCAGTATTCCGTAATGATGAAATATCTCTTGAAGAAGTGAGTGGTTATGAAAAAATTCTTCTTTCGCCCGGACCAGGTGTTCCTGTTGATGCCGGAATTTGTATTGACCTGATAAAGCGTTATGCACCAACCAAAAGCATCCTTGGTATATGTCTTGGTCACCAGGCAATAGGGGAGGCCTTTGGAGGCAAAATCCTCAACCTGAGCCATGTTTATCACGGTATTGCGACGCCGGTAATGATTACGGATTTGAATGATCCTCTTTTCATAAATATACCTTCCCCGATTATCGGAGGAAGGTATCACTCCTGGATAGTTTCGGGTAATGATCTTCCGGAATGTTTAAGAATAACCTGTCAGGATGAAAACGGGATAATTATGGGAATAAGCCATAAAGTTTATGATGTGCGCGGTCTGCAGTTTCACCCGGAATCGGTGCTAACCGAGCATGGCATGGAGATAATGTCAAACTGGATTAATAATTAAATATACATTAAAGGTTGTCAGTCAATTAAATGGGATTATAATGATAAAGCAAAATACTTTTAAACATGCGTGATATATTGAATCATCTCTTCGAGCACAAAACCCTTGACCGGAAGGAAGCGGAAAAGGTGCTTACCAATATTGCAAATGGCATTTATTCAGAGTCGGAAATTGCGGCTTTTCTTACTGTTTACCTTATGAGGAGCATTACAGTTGATGAGCTTACCGGATTCCGGGATGCACTTCTGAACCTCTGTATCAGGATCGACCTTTCAGAATTCGAACCTATGGATGTTTGTGGTACGGGCGGCGATGGGAAAGACACATTCAATATTTCTACACTTACTACATTTGTTCTTGCAGGGGCCGGGATCAAGATCGCCAAACACGGTAATTACGGAGTAAGTTCAACATGCGGCTCTTCTAATATATTGGAACATTTCGGATATAATTTTTCAACTGATAGTGATAAATTAAAAAATGAGATCAATAAATCAGGTGTCTGTTTTTTGCATGCTCCGCTTTTTAATCCTGCAATGAAAAATGTGGCGCCTGTCAGGAGAGCTCTGAAGATAAAGACCTTTTTTAACATGCTGGGGCCAATGGTTAATCCTTCATTCCCAACTAAACAACTAATTGGCGTCTATAGCCTCGAACTTGCCCGTTTGTACAACTATCTCTACCAGCAATCTTCAATGGAATACATGATTATTTTCAGTCTCGATGGATATGACGAGGTTTCACTTACCTCTGATTTCAAATATATCCTGAATGGAGTTGACCATATTGTTTCCCCCGAAATGATGAACTATAAAAGAGCTAAGCAATCTGAGTTGAGCGGCGGACGTAGTGTACCGGAAGCAGCTGATCTTTTTATAAAAATCCTGAAGGGGGAAGGCACAGTTACCCAGAATAATGTTGTGACCATAAACGCCCAGATGGCCTTGAAATGCTATTACCCTTCAAAATCTTTTGAAGAATGCCGTGAGATTGCAAGTGAGTCACTTTTAACCAGAAAGGCTTATAAATCATTTATTAAACTGATTGAATTACAGTAATGACCATCCTTGATAAAATAATTGAAAATAAGAGGAGAGAACTGAACCTACTTACCGAAGCTACTCCTGTCAGGGATCTCGAAAACAGCATTCTGTTTAAACGACAGATTATTTCTCTCTCAGAATTTATTCTCGATAAAAGTAAAACAGGTATTATTGCCGAGTTCAAGAGAAAATCCCCTTCAAAAGGCATTATAAATTCATTATCCGCAATAGAGGAGGTAACATCGGGGTATTTCAGGGAAGGCGCTTCAGGTGTTTCTGTTCTTACTGACACTCAATTTTTTGGTGGTTCAAATGCAGACCTTTTACGTGCCAGGAACAAGAGTATTTTCCCAATATTGCGAAAGGATTTTATTATTGATGAATATCAGGTTATAGAATCAAAGTCAATCGGTGCTGATGCAATAATTCTTATAGCCGCGGCGCTGGGGAAACAGGAGATTAATAACCTTTCAGTATTAGCCCGTTCACTCGGCATGGAGGTTCTTCTCGAAATACATGAACCGGACGAACTTGAAAAGATAAACCAGTACGTTAATATAATAGGTGTGAATAACCGCAACCTGAAAACATTTGAAGTAAATATTGATATCTCAGAGAAGCTGGCGGCGAAAATTCCAAATGGGTTTTTAAAAATATCTGAAAGTGGTATCTCTTCACCACGGGTAATAAAAAATCTCAGAGTTTTCGGATACAATGGGTTTTTGATAGGGGAGAAATTTATGGGTACTCCTGATCCTGTAAAAGCTTTTTCTGAATTTGTTAAGGATTTAATCTGAAGCCATGATAAGAGTTAAAGTATGCGGTATGCATGATCCTTTGAATATTAAGGAGATAGCTGAAGTTAAGCCGGACTTCATAGGATTTATCTTCTATCCCGGCTCACCGAGATATGTGGGAGATGAACCCGAAACGGAGCTTTTCCGTAACGTGGCATCACATATTAAGAAGACGGGTGTGTTTTTAAATGAAAATAATCATAAGATACTTGATATATCAATCCGTACTGGTCTTGATATGATACAATTGCACGGTAATGAATCACCTGCATCCTGTTTTCAGTTAAAATCATCGGGGCTAACTATTATTAAGGCATTCAATATTGAAAAGGATTTTGGTTTTGAATTTCTGAAGCAATATGCGCTGGCTTGTGATTATTTCTTATTTGATACAAAAAGTGAAAAGCAAGGAGGGAGTGGCATGAAGTTTAACTGGGAAAAACTGGAAGAATATTCAATGGATAAGCCATTTTTCCTGAGCGGAGGAATCGGCCCTGAAGATGCAGGTTTAATTAAATCCATCGAAAACAGAGGATTATTTGCAGTTGATATAAACAGTTGTTTTGAGACTTCTCCCGGGATAAAAGATATCGCTCTGGTTAAAACATTTATTGAAGAAATTAAAAATGAACAGCAATGAACTATAATGTAGATGAACGGGGTTATTACGGAGTATTTGGTGGTGCTTATATTCCTGAAATGATGTACCCGAATGTGAAGGAACTGGCAGATAATTACCTGAAGATTCTTAACGATAAAAAATTCAAAGATGAATTTCATTCATTGTTAAAGCATTATGTAGGAAGACCATCTCCTTTGTTTTTTGCCTCGCGCCTGTCATCATTTCATAATACAAAGATTTTCCTTAAACGGGAGGATCTGAATCATACCGGTGCACATAAGATAAATAATACTGTTGGCCAGATATTAATTGCAAAGCGACTTGGCAAATCGAGGATCATTGCCGAAACTGGCGCTGGTCAGCATGGTGTTGCGACTGCAACAGTATGTGCCCTCATGGGAATGAAATGCATTGTTTATATGGGACAGACAGACATTGAAAGGCAATTGCCTAATGTCTTGAGGATGAAAATGCTGGGTGCTGAAGTAGTCGCTGTTACAAGTGGTAATAAGACACTTAAGGATGCAACAAATGAGGCCATACGCGATTGGATCAGTAACCCTGCAGATACTTATTATATAATTGGTTCGGTTGTCGGACCACATCCATATCCTGATCTGGTCACCAGGCTTCAGGCTGTGATAAGCGAGGAGATGCAACATCAGGTTAAAGAGGTGTCAGGGAAAAAGAACCCTGATTATATCATAGCTTGCATTGGTGGCGGGAGCAATGCTATTGGCTCCTTCTATCATTATCTTAATAACGAAAGTGTGAAACTGATTGCAGTTGAGGCTGGAGGTAAGGGTATTGATAGCGGTGAAACAGCGGCTACTATGGTGACCGGTCGTCCGGGAATAATACACGGCAGCAAGACAATGCTTATGCAGACAGATGATGGTCAGATCACTGAACCATATTCCATCTCAGCCGGACTTGATTATCCGGGTATAGGACCAATTCATTCATACCTTCATGAAATAAAGAGGGTTACTTTCGATAATGTGACTGATGATGAAGCACTTGAAGCAGCTTTCAGACTAACCCGCCTCGAGGGAATTGTTCCGGCTCTTGAATCGGCACATGCCCTTGCCTGGTTAGGAAAACATCAATTCCGTAAAGATGATGTTGTAGTCGTAACAATTTCAGGAAGAGGAGATAAGGATATGGATGCGTATATAAAATATATGGAGCAGACTAATTATTACAAATCTGAATAAACAATTTAAACTTCTAGAGATGAATCGGATCGACAAACTTTTCAGAGAGAAAACAACCAATATACTTTCGGTATATTTTACTGCAGGTTATCCGCTAATAGATTCAACCGTTAAGATTGTCAGAACTCTTGCAGATGCCGGTGCTGATATGATTGAAATCGGCATGCCTTTTTCCGATCCTATGGCTGACGGACCTGTTATTCAGCACAGCAATGAAAAGTCACTTCAGAATGGGATGAACCTAAAACTTCTTTTCAACCAATTATCTGATATTCGGAAAGAAGTAAAAATCCCTCTGCTTCTGATGGGATATTTAAATCCGGTGATGCAGTTTGGCGTTGAGAACTTCTGCATGCAATGTTTGCGGGTTGGTATTGACGGAGTTATTCTTCCCGACCTGCCACCTCTTGTTTATACAGAGGAATATCTTTCCATTTTTAATAAATATGAACTTTACAATATCTTACTTATTTCACCCCAATCATCTTCTGAAAGAATTACAGCTATTGATAAAATCAGTCGTGGTTTTATTTACATAGTCTCTTCCTCATCCGTTACAGGATCAAAAGGTAATTTTTCAGATGATCAGATGTCATATTTTAAAAGAGTAAGTAAGATGGACCTGGTAAATCCGTGCCTTATTGGTTTTGGAATTTCAAACCGCGAGACTTTCATGAATGCAGGAATATATGCCAGAGGAGGGATCATTGGCAGTGCCTTTGTGAAAATTCTGGGAAATGACGGGGATGTAATTAAGAATATAAGTCAGTTTATAAAGGAATTTAAATCAAATTAGAGGTACATGGGCAATTATAGTACATCTTTTTCACATATACCCTCAAAATAGTGACATAAATATCAAAAAACAGCATATATTATTTGAAATACCCTCTAAAAAAGTATATGTTTGCATAAATTGTATGTTTATTTATTGGTTTTAAGTAAAATCTGCTGCAGATGAAAACTTCCGGAAAAAGATCCCTGTTAATACTTTTATTACTGTTTATAAGTGGGGCAGGTTTATTTGCTGCTGATAATACACACATTGATTCAGGAGCAACCGCATGGATGCTTACTTCTACAGCTCTTGTCTTACTTATGATTCCGGGATTGGCAATGTTTTATGGTGGACTCGTACGTTCAAAAAATGTGCTTGGGACCATTATGCATAGTTTTGTGGCAATGGGTATAATCAGTGTTTTGTGGGTGATTGTTGGCTATAGCATGTGTTTCGGTAAGAACATTCTGGGAGGATGGTTCGGATGGAATCCCGATTATTTCTTCCTGAAAGGGATCGACACAAATATTTTAGATGCGGGAATACCTGAATATGTTTTTGCGATGTTCCAGGGAAAATTTGCAATTATTACTCCGGCACTTATTGCAGGGGCTTTTGCTGAAAGAGTCAACTTTAAAGCCTATTGTTTCTTTATCGCTATCTGGAGTCTGCTGGTTTATAATCCTCTATGTCACTGGGTTTGGGCCTCTGACGGTTTCCTATTTCATCTTGGGGCAAAAGGAGCTATTGATTTTGCAGGAGGAACAGTTGTTCATATTTCCGCAGGAGTAAGCGGTCTGGTTGCAGCTTTATTTCTCGGATCCCGCAGAGGATATCCTTACCAGGTGATTCGTCCTAATAACATGGTGATTACCATGCTTGGCGCAGGTCTTCTCTGGGTTGGCTGGTTTGGTTTTAATGCGGGAAGCAGCATCTCTTCAGGACTAAGCACTGCTCAGGCTCTTACTGCCACACAGGTTGCTGCTGCTTCTGGCGCCTTATCCTGGATTTTAATTGAAAGTATGCATCAGGGAAAAGCTACAGCACTGGGTTTTGCCTCAGGAATTCTGGCAGGATTAGTTGCTGTAACCCCGGCTGCGGGAGTGGTCCAGCCATATGGGGCAATGATCCTTGGCTTCCTGGCTTCAGTTGTCTGCTATTCAGCAATCCAGGTTAAAAATAAACTCGGTTACGATGATAGCCTGGATGCATTTGGTATCCATGGTGTAGGTGGAATTGTCGGAGCACTCCTTCTTACTTTCTTCATTCGTCCCTCGTGGATGCACGATGCTGCAATTGCTGCAGGAGGGAAGTGGACAATATGGAATCAGCTTGGAGTACAAGGACTCGCTGTTACCATAGCTATTGTTTATGCAGCAGTTATGACTTTAATAATAATCTATATCCTGAATAAGTTTATAAAATTTAAATCATCAGAGACTGATGAAATGGCTGGTATGGACAGATCTTACCACGGAGAAAGAGGGTATGGAATGTTAAATCCCAGTTAATCAGATATCTTGTAAATACCATAAAATGAAACTAATAACAGCAATCATCAGGGAAGTTCAGCTTGACAAAGTTCGTGAAGCACTTATTGAAGCTGATATAAAAAGAATAACTGTCAGCCGGGTTTCAGGTCATGGACAGCAGAGAATTGAAGAGATGTACAGAGGACAGATCATTATTCCTGATCTGATCCCAAAAATCAGAATTGAAATAGGCGTCAATGATGCCTTTGTTGATATAACAGTTAATGCGATATTAAAAGCCGCCCGTACAAACGGGGCTGGAAATGTCGGTGATGGAAAAATATTTATTACACCACTCGAAGAATGTATCAGAATCAGGACAGGGGAAAGGGGCGGGACGGCAATCTAAAATTTAATGTCAGTCACGCATTGGAACCCGGATTTAGTAAGTCCGGATTTATTTCTGTACCTTTATATTCTCTCACTTTTTTCTAAATTTCAATAACTTTCTTTAACAGTCAGGAAAATAATATGGAAAACGAAAAAAAATCAAAAGGAAACTTCTCAAGACGTAAGTTCCTGGGTAGTACAGCAACAGTCGCTGCTTTTTCGATGATCCCGGTAAATTTTCTCGGTAAGAGTACTCCGGTTATGAAAGAAGTAACCAAAACAACATCAGGCTCAAATTTTGGTGGTGTTCAGATAGGTGCTATAACTTATAGCTGGCGCAGCATGCCGGGAGGAGTTGAAAATATTATTAAGTATTGTAAAGAAGCCGGTATCAGCTCAGTTGAACTGATGAGCAATGATGTGGAAGAATTTCTTGGCGCTCCCCCTGCTCCACAACGTCGGGAAAAGATCCAGGAACAGAAGGATGTCATTGCTAAATACAATCAGGATATGAAAGTATGGCGTTTGGCTTTGCCAATGTCAAAATTCGATGATGTGCGTAAGATGTTCGATAATGCCGGAATCAAGATTCATATTGTCAAATTTTCTCCGGCAAGATGGTCAGATGAGGAGATCGATTATGCATTCAAAGCCGCTAAAGCTTTGGGAGCCAAAGGCGTAACCGAGGAAATCGGTGAAGAAGCGGTAAGGAAACTTGGTCCTATTGCAGCGAAGCATGGTATGTACGCTATATTCCACAACCATATGCAGTTTGCAACATCAGGTTTTAGTTATGATTCATTCCTGGCTGTATCACCAGCCGTAATGCTGAATTTTGATGCCGGTCACTTTTTTGGTTCAACAGGCATCCACCCGAATACGATTATAGAAAAATATCACGATCGTATTGTCAGTATCCACATGAAGGATAAGACCGGCCCAAAGACTGATCCGGCCAATACAAATCAGGTCTGGGGTCAGGGTGAAGCACCGGTTGCCGATATTCTTCTGCTGATAAAACAGAAAGGATGGCCGATCCATTGCGATATTGAGCTGGAATATGATGTTAAACCATGGTCAAATGCCGTAAAAGAGGTTAAGACCTGTGTTCAGTATGCAAGACAGATCCTCATGTAGACTTTGATCATCTTAAGTAAGTTCCTTCTGCTTTACTCAGAATGCGCAATTCGAACAATTTGTTTAGCGATATCTTCGGGTGAAAGAATAAAATCTATACACCCGCTTGCTATTGCGCTATTTGGCATATCCGGCATTTCAGCTGTCTCCGGTTTCTGTGCGATGGTAATTCCCCCCACAGCTTTTATACCGCATAGTGCTTCTGCCCCATCCCCATCATAGCCAGAGACAATAACAGCGATGAGTTTTCCGTCCCAGTTTTGTGTCAGAGAACGAAGAAAAACCGTAATCACATCGGGCCATCCTCTGGGTTTTGATATCGGTTTCAGCCGGAACTCATCATTAAGAACGTGCAAATCGCGCTTTTCAGGAATGATAAACACATGATTAGGTTTGATATCCAGTCTTTCAGTGATAAGTTCAACAGGCATATCAGTATATTTCGGGAGTATTTCGTGAAGCCGCGTGGCCACAGTTCTCAGGTGATTCACGATGACAATAGCAACCCCCATATCGCTTGGCAAATTCAGTAAAAGACGGGTATAAGAGTCGAGTCCACCTGCCGAACCGCCCACGCAAACTACCGGAAAGTCTTTTGCAGAACTACGGGTTTTAATAGGATTCTTAGTATTCATTGATAATCAAACTTAACAAGGTCATAATTAAAAAGCTTTTTACGAATTAAATTTTGTCTGGTTATCCTTTTTATTTATTGTTTGTTTCAAAGGTAATGTCAAATAAATGGATGAGCCCTCACCTTTAATACTTTCTACCCAAATTTCACCGCCATTTTTTTCCAAAAATATTTTTGCAAACAGTAATCCAATACCGGCTCCATTATTTTCTTTCTTAATATTTGAAAGAGAAATCATTTGTGGAGTAAAAAGTGGCTTCGTTTTTTCTTCGGACGTTACAATGCCATTATCTTTTATCTCAATAATTATTTTATCCTCTTTTCTTTTCGCGGTAATTGCTATTTTCCCTCCGGACCGAGTATGTTTTATTGAATTTGAAATTATGTTTTGAAGTATAGAAAGCAACATTTTTCCATCTGCAAAAACATTTGTATTCTCTTCAATTTCGTTATAAAGATGTATGTTTTTTGCGACAGCATTTTCAGTTAAAGTATTAAAAACTTTCTCAACATATTGATTAAGGTCAGTTTTTGCAGGTGAAAATGCTTCCGAAGCGTATTTTATCCTTGCCATTTCCACAAAGTAATCAAGCATAATTAACTCATCTTTTGATGATTTATATATGAGCTCGAGCATTTCTTTTACGGTACTGTTCTCAAATGTTTCAAAATTTTCTTTCAATATTTCAGCCAATTCAATAATGCCGGCCAAAGGACTTTGCAAATCGTGTGAGAGTGCGGCAAGCTCTTTATTTACATTTTGAATTGTAAGATCTGTCAGAATAATACTTAAAACAATGCTATTATCCAGCAACAAAGCATTTATAGTCATTATGACAGGTATCTTTTTACCATCTCCCACATATATGTATACTTCTTCTTTTAAAGCATCTATCGCACCTTTTTTTAGCAAAGTTACAAAGCGGGATTTTGAAGAAACATCAATATAAGTTTCGAATACTGTTCCTATTACTTTTTGTAAGGGGAGGTTTACCATGTTTGAAAAATAGGAATTGCAATATAGAATAGTTCCATCTTCATTTATAGTAATAGCTCCTTCATGCATTTTCTCAATTAAAATACGGTAGGGTTTATCCGCTGTTTCTTCAGTGTAAACTTTAAGGGCTTTTTCATGAGAAATAATCAGTGCATCTATATTCCCTGTCTTAAATGCATCAAGAGACTCCTTAGCTTCTCTTAGCTGTTTATGAAGAATTGCATTATCTTTCTTCAGCTTTTCGGACTCGATTAAAAGTTCTTTACTATTTTTTACCATAAGATTTAGAGCCGTATTAATTAAACCAGGCAAAGTCCTTTGAGAACCTCTTCAGTATTTGATAAGTCTCCAATCATCCTTTCTTCAGGTAATGGAAATTTTTTTATCAATACCGGTACAGCAATTATTTCTTCCTGAACTGCCAGCGACGGTTGCTGGTAAATATCAATTATCTCTAATTCATACCTGCCATTTAAATATTGATCGCAGATTGAATTAATGTTTTTTACTGCACGGGCGGAGTTTGGTAAAATACCTGTAATAAATAGCCGAAGAATATACTTTTCTTCTCCGGCACACTCAGGGTTTGCTTTAATCTTTTTCTTTTTAGATATCTTATTTATCATGGCAACAAACTTATTTTTCAAATTAAACCCTTAATAAATTTTTTTTATTTGAGATCAGGTTACCGTGAGGTTTCTTTCATTTTATTTGAATCTTTAGATGTGGATAGATTCAGGTGTTCCTTAGCGCTTCTTTTGGATAGAGATGATGTGCTGCTTTTTCCAATAATAATGGGAAATAAAGAAATTCCTTTACTTGAAATTTTGAACCCTCTCACCTCGTTAGAGTGCACCATACCCCTCGATTTCATAACACATAAACTCCGGGTGCGTTCGGCATCTACCTCAATATCCTGAACCATTATCCAGGTATCGACCATTGATGAAATTCCTTCATCGCTCGGATTTCGTTCTATTGATCCGACTGTTATTGCCGCAGTAAACATTACGGTTATATTCTGAGTTTTTAAATAATCTGCAAACCTCGTCAGCATCGATCTGATATCACTATTAGGACCTTCGGTCATTAAATTTGTTATCGGATCAAGAATAACAACAGTAGGATTTATATCATTTATTATTTTCTTAATAGCAAGAAAATGCAATTCAAGATTCTGCAAAGTAGGCCTTGAATAATAAAAAGTTAACATTTCCGATTCAACCATCGGATCTAAATGGAATCCTATTGATTGCATATTCCTTATTATCTGGTTTGGGGCTTCTTCAAATGCACAAAAAAGGCAGGTTTTTTTTGCCTGGCAAACACTATATGCAAATGAAGCTGCCAGGCTGGTTTTTCCTGTACCGGCTGTTCCTGATATTAGAATGCTGCTTCCAGCGTAAAATCCTTTTTTATCCAGCATTTCGTCTAATTCACTAACCCCTGAGAGGATTCTTTTTGAACTTGATTCCTGCTCAAATGCCTGACTTATTATTGGGTAAACAGATATTCCATTTTCATCGATGGTAAAAGGATATTCATTGTTACCATGAAAGGAACCACGGTATTTAATAATTCTAAGTCTCCTGGTTGTGATTTGATTAGTTACGCGATTATCTAATGCTATTACACAATCGGCTACATATTCCTCCAATCCGTTACGTGTAAGAAACGTATCTCCAATTTCTGAGGTAATTATTGCTGTTACTTTCTTTTCTTTTAACCAGGTTAAAAGTCTTTTGAATTCTGATCGTAGCACTCTATAATCGAGGCCGTAAAAAAGTGTATCTAAAGAATCAAGCACAAGACGTTTTGCCTTTACCTTTTTGATTGCCTGATCGAGCCTGACGAACAAACCTTCAAGATCATACAAGCCGGTTTTTCGAAATTCATCAGGATTAACGTGTATATGTTCTATGTATATTTTTTTATTGGCAAGAAGCGCTTCCATGTTGTAGTTTATGGATTTTACATTTAGTAACAGCTCCTCTGTTGTTTCCTCAAACGCCATAAATACAGCTGGTTCATCATACAATTCTATTCCTTTTACAAGGAATTCCATAGCCATAATTGTTTTACCACATCCTGTATTACCCAACAAAAGAGTAGGACGGTTTTTGGGTATACCTCCGGTTGTGATTTCATCCAGGCCCTGCATACCGGTGAGACATTTTGGAAATGTGAAATTATTAGTCTTTGATTTTTTTACTCTTAGTGATTTCATAGTAAAGAGCTTATAAAATTGTTATTATAGTCAATTGTAAAGATACAAAGATAAGTCTATAAGAACGGTGTACGATTACACAATTACTGGAGATAGTTACATATTTTACGGTTCTATAACTGTGATTTATTGTGTTCTGATAATCAGCAGTTGCGCAGATGGCTGGTATTGAAGGTAGATCGCATTTTCCCTTTTGTCTTTTTCCTTTTGTCTTTTATCTTTTCCCATTTGTCTTTTTCCTTTCTTCGTCCACCATAGCTTTCTTTGACCACCATAACGAAGTGAAAGTGGTAGCGAAGGTGGATTGTCTTTTATCGAGTAGTTATTAAAGGGTTCAGGAAATTGAAAATTATTTAAATATTATTGTATATACGATATATTAATCGTATATTTGTTACGATAAAATTTAAACTTTAATAGCATGAAAGTAACTGCTTTAATAAATGATGATCTTATTAATAATGTTGTAAAACTATCTAAAGGCAAAAACATTACAAACAGTTTGACGATTGCACTTGAGTATTTTGTTTATAGAAAAAAGATAGAACAATTAATTGAAGATGTTGATAAAGAACCTTTGCAATTTCAAGAAGGATTTTCAGCAGAAGGGATAAGGGAACTTAACAGAAGGAAAAGATCATGATTATTCTGGATACTTCAATTTGGATTGAATATTTTAAAAGAAATCTTGATTACAAAGCTGTAATTGATGATTTTTTAAGAGAAAAACAGATACTTGCTTTTGATTTTGTCTTTGGCGAACTCATGCAGGGAGCTAAAGAACATGAGAAAGCTAAAATAATTAATATTTGGGAGATACTGCCAAAGGTTAATATTAGTGGAATTGGTTTTTATGCTGGTAACTACTCAATGGAAAATAAATTAAGAGAAAAGGGAATAGGTTTAATTGATTGTTCGATTATTTATGCAACAATAAGCTCCAAATCACAACTTTGGACTTTAGATAAAAAAATTCTTAATAACCTGGACAAACAATTTCTTTATAAACCATGACCTATGCAGCTTTTAAAAACGCAGTTATGAAAAAAATAAGTGAAGCCGGGTATAAGCAAGCTTCAACGGTGATTGAATTACGCATGTTTGAAATGAAACTCAAACAGAAGGATTTAGCTGAAATTCTTGAAACAAGTACATCACGAATTAGCGAATATCTTAATGGTAAAAGGGACATAACAATCCAAATTGCCCGTGCATTACACAAAAACCTCAATATTGACAGTGATATAATTTTACAAGGTTAACTCTCTTTATACGTAAAAATGTAAGCCGAAATAAAAATGTAAGCAGGTCAACTATCTACCAATACCTTAGAAACAAGGGCGTAAAGGTTAAAGGTTTCAAAAAAAGAAAATTATTTAAACAATAATGCAAATACGATTAATAATCGTATATTTGATCGTATATAAAATACTATATTAGTTATGAAAGTAACAGCATTGATACCTGATGAACTGGTAAAAGAAACTAAAGCGATGTCAAAAGCTAAGAATATAACTGAAGCTATGATTATTGCTCTTAATACCTATGTTTCAATTCAAAAGTTAAAGGCTATGGGTGAAGCAATAAAATCCAATCCATTACAATTTAAGTATACAGCAGAAGAAATCAGAGACTTAAATAGAATTTAATGGACATAATTTTAGATTCATCAGTTTGGTTTGAATACTTTAAAAGAAAAGACCCATATTTTAAAGAGGTTCAAATGTATTTAAACATTTTAAGTATTAAAATTATTGAACCTGTGATAGGTGAAATATTGCAGGGGGCATTAAGTAAAAAGGAATTAAGCTTTATTAAAGAAAATATTCAATATGTATCTAAAGTTGAAATCAAAGATTTGTTTGAAAAGGCCGGGGTTTATTCTTTTGAAAATAAACTTGTGTCAAAAGGTATTGGATTGATTGGTTCTTGTTTGATTGTTGCCAGCATGGAGACCAGTTCACTGCTTTGGACACTGGATAAGAAAATAGTTAATTTTATTGACACTAAATATTTATATAAAACTCTTTAAACGTAATATTAGACAAATGTTCTGTAACCGTGATTTATTGCCTTCTAACTATCAGCAGTTGGCTGATGGATTTATTTTATAAACTTTTGTCTTTTCCCTCCACTGAAGGTAGACTGCATATTTCCTTTCTTCGTCCACCGAAGCTTTTTTGACCAGATAATCTAAGTGAAGGTTGTAGCGAAGGTGGATTGTCTTTTATCTTTTCCCATTTGTCTTTTTCCTTTTGTCTTTTATCTTATTTTTTTCTATATTTGATATTGGTTTTCAATTGCGCTAGTAAACTTAAAAATATGTTAGTCAGAACATTTGCCAGTGCTGTTACAGGTATTGATGCAGTGACAGTAACAATCGAAG
>Ga0209638_1000381_pt1 | contig 29291 bp, 23 predicted proteins | sample BarGraNGADG00211_FD_184490 | JGI IMG/M metagenome (GOLD analysis project Ga0209638, IMG submission 184490) | Arctic peat soil microbial communities from Barrow, Alaska - Barrow Graham LP Ref core NGADG0002-211 (SPAdes) (version 2) | ecosystem: Environmental > Terrestrial > Soil > Wetlands > Peat...
GGCAAGCGCGTCGGGGCCTACACCAGCGCCAAGAACGCGATGCTGGTCCTGCCCGACGCCGACATGGAGCTGACCGCGGACGCGGCGGTGGCCTCCGGGTACGGCTCGGCCGGCGAGCGCTGCATGGCCCAGACCCTCGTCATCGCGGTGGGGGACACGGCGGAGCGACTGCGCCCGCTCATGCTGGAGCGGATGGCCAACCTCAAGGTCGGTCCGGGCATGGAGCCCGGCATGGACATGGGCCCGCTCTACTCGGCCGAGCACCGGGAGTCGGTGATCCGCTGGATCGACAAGGGCGAGGCCGAGGGCGCCGAGCTCGTCGTCGACGGCCGGCCGTTCCACCACCCGGCGAACCCCGAGGGCTTCTTCCTCGGCGTGACCCTCTTCGACCACGTCACGCCCGGGATGGAGATCTACTCGGAGGAGATCTTCGGGCCCGTCCTCGGGATCGTCAGGGCGAAGACGTACGACGAGGCGCTCGGCCTCATCAACGGCTCCAGGTACGCCAACGGGACCGCGATCTTCACGACCGATGGCGGGGCCGCCCGGCGCTTCAAGCTGGAGGTCGACGTCCCGATGATCGGGGTCAACGTCCCGATCCCGGTCCCAGCCGGCTACCTCTCGTTCGGTGGCGCGAAGGCATCGTCCTTCGGCGACCTGGCCATGCGCGGCGAGGACGGGATCCGCTTCTTCACCCAGCAGAAGATGATCACGGAGCGCTGGCCGGAGCCCGGCCGCCGCGGCGCGCTCTCCCTGGTCTTCCCCGGGAACGCGTAGGCGCAGTCCGGGTGCGTCGCCCCCTGGTGTACCCGGACCGCCGCCGAGCAGCCCCGGGTCGGCGCCCAGACCGCCGGCCTCACTCGCCGCGGAGTGCCGGCTTGGTGGCCGGCCCGGGGGCCCCGGCCGGGTCGGGCCCGGTCTCGGACCACTCCGTGCCGAGCCGCGCGCTGACCTCCGCGAAATGCCGCTGCAGAGCCCGGACCACCATCTCCGGGTCGCGCCGCCGGAGCGCGTCGAGGATCGGGAGGTGAAGGTCGGCCGTCCACTGGGCGTTGCCGCCCGGGATCACGAGCGTGATGTAGGTCCGCGAGAACGGCTCGAGCGCGTGCCAGACGCGCTCGAGCGTCGCGTTGTGCGCGGCCTGGATGAGGCGGGCGTGGAAGCTCGCGTCGGCGATCGCGACGGCATGCCGGTCGTCCCCGCGTGCGGCCACCTGCATCGCGTCGACGAGCTCGACGAGCTCAGCGAGGTCGGCCTCGGTGAGCCGGGGGACCGCCAGGCGCGCCCCCAGCGACTCCAGCTCCGAGCGGACCACGTAGGCGTCGAGGAGCTCGCTCGCCGAGGGATGCCGGACGCGGGCGCCTCGGAACGGCGAGATCTCGATGAGCCCAAGCGCCTCCAGACCACGCAGCGCCTCGCGGACGGGCGCTTGGCTGGTTCCGAGCTCGCGCGCAACACGCGTCTCGACGATCCGCGAGCTGGGCGGGTAGCGTCCGGCGAGGATCGCCTCCAGCAGCCGGTCCTTCACCTGGTCGGCGAGGACCGTGCGCGAGATGCCGCGGTGGTCCGGCACTTCGTCGTCGCGCACCGAGACTCCTCGAGACTGCAGGCCATCGAGCTCCGCCGCCTCGACCCCCACTTCGGGGAGTCCATGCCGGCGGGCCGCCCGTCGGGCTTCCCGGAGGTCGCCCGACGGCTCTTGACGGGATTCGGCGAGATGATACGCTCAACAATCGATTATCGACAATCCTGCTTCGATCCCCTCGACGCTGATCGGGTGCCCCGGACGAGGATTCCACCGTGCTGAGGTCGAGATCGGCCGGCGCACCGGACGCCCTCGACCACGCCGCGGGCGTCGCCGACGCATCCCGCTTGTCGAGCGTCGACCGTTGTCCGATGGAGGTGGCGATGAAGGAGAACGTGCCGCGCTCCGGGCGGAGCGCACCTGCGGCGGGGGCCGCTGGCTGACCGGGTCGCCCGGGACGGCGACAGTGCATGTAGCTGGAGTCGAAGACAGTGGCACTCAAGGAAGAAGTTCTCGGGCAGTTCCTGGGGGACGCCACGTTCCCCGTCGCGTGGTCCTCCGAAACCGAGAAGCTCCTCTTCTGGGTCTACGACGACCTGCATTGTCCGCAGCCCCTGAGCCCGATGTACGAGGACATCGGCGGCTGGTGGCTCTCCTGCGATCACATGTTCCGCCGGTTCGGGACGCCGTTTGCCACCGACTGGATCGCCAAGAACGTCAACGGGTACCTCTACACGGCCGCGATCCCGGCCGAGGCCGGGCTCACGGCCGGCGCCCAGGAGTACGGGTACGCGATCAACGCCATCGTGCCGGAGGATCCCGAGTACGCGGCGAAGATCGGCACGTACCTCGGCGCCGTCCTGCCGACGTACGGCCTCGAGTTCGTCGACTGGTGGCGCGATCGCCTCGTGCCCGAGATGGACCGCAACTTCGCCTACCTGGAGAGCATGCTCGACAGGCAGGGCCAGCTGAGCCTCATGGAGCTCGCCTGCCTGCTCGAGGACGCGATCGACGTCCACGATCGCCACTGGAAGATCCACTGGATGCTCAACTTCGCCCAGCTGTCCGCGACCCTCAACCTGCGTGCCGTCATGGAAAAGACGCACGGGAAGATCGACGAGCAGCTCCTGGGACGCCTGCAGAACTCCGCACGGGACCGCAACTGGGACTCGATCGAGGCGCTCTGGAAGATGAAGGAGGAGGCCAGGGCGGACCCGGTCCTGGCCTCCATCTTCAAGGCCGAGACGGCGGGCGAGATCCTCGTCGCCCTGCGGGGGAGCGAGCGCGGCCGCCAGTTCGTCGAGGAATGCGTGGTGCCGTACCAGAAGGAATACGGCTGGCATGCGGTCTGGAGCCACGAGTTCATCTTCCCGACGGTCCGCGAGCAGATGGAGCCCGTGGTCGAGCTCGTGCGCGGCTACATCGAGACGAACTACGACTACCCGACGACGATCGCGGCCCTGGCCGCCGACATCAAGTCAGCGGCGGCGGAGATCCTCGAGGGTCTCGAGGGCGACGCGCTCGCTGAGATGAGCGCGGCAAACGACATCAACCTGCGGATGGCGCCGCTCACTCCCGACCATCACTTCTACATCGACCAGGGCGCCAACGCCCACGTCCGGCTCGTGCTGATCGCCATCGGCAGGAAGCTGGTCGAGGCGGGCGTCCTCGATGCGCCCGACGACGTCGTCTTCTTCCGCTACAACGAGCTCCGCGTCTTCATGGGCAACCCCGCCGGCATGGCCGGGCGCGCCCTCGTTGCGGAACGCAAGGCAGCGCGCGAGAAGGCGTACACGTTCCGGCCCCGGGCGTGGGTCGGGACCGTCACCGCGACGCAGCTCGCGTTCCCGTACCTCAACCTGTGGGGCTTCCCCGAGAAGTTCCACCGCAAGGAGTCCGCGGTCGCGGGCCAGGTGAGCGGGATCGGGGCATCGCCGGGCGTCGTCGAGGGCATCGCCAGGGTGGTCCTTCGCGAGGACCAGTTCGACGACGTCCGGGCGGGCGACATCCTCGTCTGCCAGATGACGAACCCGGCCTGGGTGGTCCTGTTCACGAAGATCGTGGGTCTCGTGACGGACGCCGGCGGCACCGCCTCGCACCCGGCCGTCCTCTCCCGCGAGTTCGGCATCCCGGCCGTCGTCGGGACGTCCGTCGCGACCGGGCAGATCCGGACCGGCGATCGTGTCCGCGTCGACGGCACGACCGGCATCGTCGAGATTCTCAGCACGGTCCCGAGCCGGCTGCTCTTCGGGATCGGGTCCTGAGCTCGCTCCGCACGCCCCGCGAAAGGATGAGATGAACGACCAGCTGCAGCTGTCGGAGGAGATGTCCGCCGGGGCGGCCCGCCTGCGGGTGGACGTCCACGGCGGCGAGCCGCGCGAGCACGTCCTCGACGACCTGAGCTTCCTCAACTACCGGCTCGCCGACGTCCGCATCTCGCCTGGGGTCACCCTGGCCGAGCCCGACATCACCTGGCACCAGGACGGCCCGAAGTCGATCAGCTACGACGGCCGCGCGATCCACTTCAGCGGCCCGTGGCCGGCAGGGCCGATCCAGAAAGTCGTCGTCACGATGCTCGCCCTGCGCATGGAGGCCGTGGGCCTGCACCCGTTCCACGCTGCCGCCGTCCGCTATCGGGGCAGGACCATCGTCTTCCTCGGCGGCGAATCGAACCATGGCAAGAGCATGGGCCTGATCGAGGCCGGCAGGCGGGGCGGCCTCCAGGTGGCCTCCGAGACCTCCGTCATCGATGAGGACGGCGTCGTCGTCCGCGGCTCGGAAGAGCTGTTTCTCAGGAAGCGAACCGAGGGAACCGAGCGGGCCGACAAGGCGGCCCCGAACAAGGGCGTCGAGAAGTTCTGGGGCGAGCTGCCGACGTGGGGCTTCCATCCCGAGCCGACCAATGTCGACGTCGTCATCGTGCCGGCGATCGACGGCAACTTCGATCCGAGCGCGGGCGCGATGATCCCCTTCGAGCGCCAGTTCCAGACGCTCCACTCGCTCCAGAACTACTTCCTGACGAACGAGCTCCTTGCCCCCGGCTGGCCGATGCCGGTCGTGGACAATGACCTCCTGCGCAGGGCGCGGGCTGCCTTCGTGGAGCGCTTCTGCGAGCGTCCGTTTTTCTTCATCCGCGCGGCCAACCCCCAGGTGCTCCTGGACGAGGTCGAGAAGGTCATCTGAGCCCGGGGGAAGCCCACGCATGCACACGTTCGCCTACGCGCGGCCGACGACGCTGGCCGAAGCCGTGGCGATCCTCGATGAGCACGGACCAGGGGCGCGCCTCCTCGCCGGCGGCACTGATCTCCTGATCAGGCTGCGGGACGGCACCGCCCGCCCCGTCCTGGTCGTGGACCTCAAGCGGATCGCCGAGCTGCGCCCGGCGATCCGGGAGGAGGACGGCCGTCTCGTGATCAGCGCCGGGACGGTCATGACGGACATCGCCGCGGACGATACGGTTCGCCGCTTCTTCGGGGCGCTCGCCGAGGCCGCGTCGGTCGTGGGCTCCGTCCAGATCCGCAACCGGGCGACGCTCGCCGGCAATGTCTGCAATGCGTCACCGGCCGCTGACACGGCCCCCGCGCTCCTCGTCTACGACGCCGTGGTCGTCACCGAGGGGCTCTCCGGCATCCGGCGCATCCGGGTCGACGACTTCTTCGTCCGGCCCGGGGTCACCACCCTCGGGCGCGCCGAGATCGTGGTCGCGATCGAGCTGCCCATGCCGGCCCGGAAGATGGGCGCCGTCCACGTGCGGCGGACGCGGCGCCGCGGCCACGATCTCGCCTCGGCCACCCTGTGCTGCGGCGTGGACGCCGGGGGAGTCACGCGGCTGGCCTACGGCAGCGTGGGCCCACGGCCGGTGCTCGCGGTCGACGAGAGCGGCGTTCTCGGCGACCCGGCAGCCCCGGACGCGGCGAAGGCACCGATCTTCGAGCGGATGTTCGCGGATGCCAGCCCATCACCCCGCTCGATGCGCGCGAGCCCGGACTATCGGCTGGCGATGCTCCGCGTCCTCGGGACGCGGGCGCTGCGCACGGCGATCGATCGGCTGGCGCAGGCATGAGCGAGATGGTCCGGACGATCCCCATCGAGCTGACCGTGAACGGCCGTCGGCGGGCGCTCGAGGTGGCCGCCCACCACACGCTCCTCGATGTCCTGCGGGATGATCTCGAGCTGACCGGCACAAAGGAGTGCTGCCTCGTGGGCGAATGCGGCGCCTGCACCGTCAGCCTGGGCGGCCGCATCGTCGATTCCTGCCTGGTGCTCGCCGTCGAAGCGGACGGGGCAGCCGTCCTGACGGTCGAGGGCCTGGCCGGGGGCGGTCGGCTGACGCCGCTCCAGCAGGCGTTCCTCGACAAGGGTGCCGCACAGTGCGGCTTCTGCATCCCGGGCCAGCTCATGTCGGCACTGGCGCTCCTCCAGGCCACGCCGGCTCCCACGCGCGAAGCGGTGGAAGAGGCGATCGCCGGCAATCTCTGCCGGTGCGGCGGCTACGAGCAGATCATCGACGCGATCCTCGCGGCCGCGGAGGCGGACGAGCGATGAGCGCGGCCAGCATCGGCACGTCCCCCAACCGGGTGGGCGGCATCGGGCGGGTCACGGGCCTCACCGAGTACGTCGCCGACATTCGCCTGCCGGATGTCCTCGAGGCCAGGCTCGTCACGCTCGAGTGCGCGCGTGCTCGCATCATCTCGATCGACGCGAGTGAGGCGCTCAAGCTCCCGGGCGTCCGCCTCGCCATGACGGCTGCCGACCTGCCCGAGCCCATGCCGCGCTTCGGTCCGCAATTCGCGGATCGCCCCGTCATCGCCGTCGGCGAGACCAGGTACCACGGCGAGCCGGTGGCGATCGTCGCTGCCGAGACGAAGGACGCGGCGGAGGAGGCCGCCCGCCTCGTCCACGTCGAGTACGAGGAGCTGCCCGCCGTCTTCACGCTGGCGGCGGCCCTTGACCCGGCCTCGCCGCTGGTCCAGGACCCGGCGCTCCGCCCCAACGACCGGCTCGCATCGACGAACGTCCTCCGCGAGCATCTCGTCGGGTGGGGCGACGTCGCCGCCGCCACGGCCGACGTGGTCGTCGAGAACACGTACACGTTCCCGATGGTCACCCAGTTCGCCATCGAGCCGCACGCGTTCATGGCCGCGCCCGACGGCGACGGGATCGCGGTCTGGAGCACGATCCAGCACCCATACTGGCTCCAGAAGGTGATCTCGAAGGTCCTCGGCCTCCCGCTGTCGAAGGTGCGGATCTTCGCGCCCGATCCCGGCGGTGGGTTCGGCGGCAAGCAGCACGCGAAGCTCGAGCCCCTGGTCGCGTTTGCCGCGCTGCGTGCCGGGCGCCCTGTCCGCCTCATCCTGAGTCTCGAGCAGACCTTCCAGGCGGTCCGCCGCGCGTCGTGCGAGGTCCGCGTCCGGACCGGCATCGAGCGCGACGGCGCGCTCGTCTTCGAGGACATCGAGGCCGACTATCTCATCGGGGCGTACGCGGACATCGCCGACCGCGTGGTCGGCAAGGGCAGCTACCTGGCCGCCGGCCCGTACAACGTGCCCGCCGTCCGGATCGTCGCCCGGAGCGTCCTGTCGCACACCGTGCCGTCCACGGCGTTCCGCGGGTTCGGCAACCCACAGGTCAACTGGGCGGTGGAGTCCAACCTGGACGAGGCGGCCCGAGCCATCGGGATGGATCGCCTCGCGATCCGGCTGCGGAACCTGGCGAAGCGGGGCGACGCCTTCGTCCCGTTCGACACGCCGGCCGACGGAGACTGGGAGCAGACGGTCAACCGGGCGGCCGAGCTCATCGGCTGGGGTTCCCCCCTCCCGCCGGGCTACGGACGCGGAATCGCGCTCGGCATCAAGTCCGGGCCGACCACCGGCCTGTCGTATTCGACGGTGCGGCTCCTCGCCGACGGCAGCGTGATCGTCTACGCCGGCACGTCCGACATGGGTCAGGGCGCCCGCACGGTCTTCGCCCAGATCGCCGGCCAGGAGCTTGGCGTGCCGCTCGAGTGGGTGACGGTGGTGATGGGGGACACGGCCATCGTCCCGTACGACCAGCAGACATCCGCGAGCCGTTCGACGGTCCTGATGGGGAACTCGGTGCTCCAGGCGTGCCGGTCGATCCAGGCCCAGCTTGCGGCCATGGCCGCCCGGCTCAACGGACTTGACGAGGCCAGCGTCGTGGTCGACCGCGGCGTCGTGCACCTGCCCGATTGCCAGCTCGCCGTCGTCGACGTCCTGGAGGCGGGCCTGGGCCCGCTGGGTGGCGAGCTGACCGGCAACGGCGAGACCCGCAAGGACGCCGAGCCCGACCATCCGCTGGGCGGCAGCGCAGCCTTCTTCGAGTTCAACTGCACGGCTGTCGAGGCGAGGGTGGACGAGGAGACGGGCGACGTCGTGCCGGTCCGGCACGTGACCGTCTCCGACGTCGGGAAGGCCCTGAACCCGCTCCAGGTTGCGATGCAGGACGACGGCGCCGCGATCATGGGTCTCGGCCACACCCTGATGGAGCACTACATCTTCGACGAGTCGGGCCGGATCCGGAATCTCGGCGCGATCGACTACCGGATCCCGACGAGCATGGACCTGCCCCTCGAGCTGCGCAGCGAGGTCGTCGAGAACGAGGACGGTCCCGGCCCGTACGGCTCCAAGGGGATGAGCGAGGGAGCCCTGCTGTGCGTCGCGGCCGCCGTCGGCGCGGCCGTGCAGGATGCCACCGGCGTCGCCATCCGCGACCTTCCGCTCACGCCCGAGCGCGTCTGGCGCGCGCTGCAGGAGCGGCCGGTCCGGTGAGCCGTCCCGAGGCGGCGCCCGGCGTCCGGCAACGCCGTCCCGTCAGCTACGTCTACGACTGCGACCATCGCCACGACCTGTCCTTCGCCGAGGTCAGACGGCTCGTTGGCGGCAAGGCCGCCAACCTCGCCGTGATGGCGGTTGACCTGGGCCTGCCGGTCCCGCCGGCGTTCACGATCACGACGACGGCCTGCAACGCCTATCTCGCCACCGGCTGGCCCGACGGCCTCGACGCCGAGCTGCGCGAGCACATGAAGCGGATCGAGGAGCGCGTCGGGCACCGGTTCGGAGATCCCGCCGACCCGCTCCTGGTCAGCGTCCGGTCGGGGGCGCCGATCTCCATGCCGGGGATGATGGACACGATCCTCGATCTCGGCCTCAACGGCGGCACGACGGCCGGGCTGGCGACGAGGTCGGGGAGCCCGAAGTTCGCCGCCAACTGCCGCGCCCGCTTCGAGCGGATGTTCCGGGAGATCGTCGGCGTGGCGACCGTGCCCGACGACCCCTGGGCCCAGCTTCGGGCTGCCATCGAGGCAGTCTTCCGCTCCTGGAACAGCGACCGCGCCCGGGCCTACCGCGCCCGCGAAAGAATCCCCGACGACCTGGGCACGGCAGTCACCGTCCAGGCGATGGTCTTCGGCAACCGCAGCGTCGACTCCGGGACCGGCGTGCTCTTCACCCGGAACCCGGCCACCGGCGAGCCCGCCATGTACGGCGACGTCATGTTCAACGCCCAGGGCGAGGACGTGGTGGCCGGCAGCCACCGGACAGAGCCGATCGCCGTCCTGGACGAGCGGCTGCCGAGCGTGGCCCGCGAGCTCCGCGAGCATGCGACTCGGCTCGAGCGCCACCACCGCGACCTCTGCGACATCGAGTTCACGATCGAGCATGGCACGCTGTGGATGCTCCAGTGCCGGGTCGGGAAGCGCAGCCCGCAGGCAGCCCTCCGGATCGCGGTGGACCTGGCCGACGACCCGACGTTCCCGCTGACCCGGGAGGAGGCAGTGCGCCGGGTCGCGAAGATCCTCGGGGATCCGCCGACGATCACGACCGGGCGCGATGACTCCGTCCCGGTCCTGGCGACGGGCCTACCAGCGTCGCCGGGCGTTGCCTGCGGCGAGATCGCGACCACGCCGGATGCCGCGGTGGCGATGGCGGAGGCGGGCCGGGCGGCGATCCTCGTGCGCGCGGAGACCTCCCCGGACGACGTCCACGGGATGGCCCGGTCGGTCGGGATCCTGACCTCCTGCGGCGGCCTCGCGAGCCACGCGGCGGTCGTCGCGCGAGGCTGGGGGATCCCCGCCGTGGTGGGTGCCGCCGCGGTCCGGGTCCTCGGCGACGTCGTCACGATCGGCGAGCGCATGTTTCGAGCGGGCGAGACGATCTCGATCGACGGCGGCACCGGCGAGGTGTTCGCCGGCGCGATCGCGGGGGATCGGGTCGTCGTCCCGGAAGCCGCGACGTTGCGCGCCTGGGCCGCCGAGCTCGGCATCCCGATCGGCGACGCCGACGGGGTGGAACGCGCCGGCGTGGACGCTCCCGGCGGAGCAGTGCCGCCCGCACCATCGGCGGCCACAGCCGCCGACGTCCTGCGGGCGATGGTGGTGAAGGGCTACGTCACCCCGGAGAGTGTCGCAACCACGCTGCTCTCGACGGCCGCGGAGATGACGGTCGTGCTGGACCGGCTGGTCGCCGACGGCCTCGCCGAGGTGGCAGCAGGGTCACTCCGGCTGACGCCGGACGGGAAGGCAGCCGGGCGGGCGCTGATCGCAGCCGACAGCGATCACTGGGGCGTGGCTGGCGCGACGGCCGCCCTCGACGCGTTCCTGGCCCTGGATCACCGGATGAAGGAGACCGTCACCGCCTGGCAGATGCGCGACGTCGCCGGCGCCCAGGCGATCAACGACCACTCGGACGCAGGCTACGACGCGGCGGTCCTCGACGGGCTCGCCGCGCTCCACGCCGACGCCTCTGCGTGGCTCCGCCCGCTGGTGGCTCGCCTGCCCCGCCTTGCGGCCTACCTCGAGCGGCTCGATCGGGCGGCGGCCGCGGCGCGGGCCGGAGATGGTCGCTTCGTGGCCTCGCCGCGTGTCGACAGCTATCACGGCGTCTGGTTCGAGCTGCACGAGGACCTGATCCTCCTGGCCGGCCGCAGCCGGGCCGACGAGGTCGCCGCCGGGCGAGCCTGAGCCGGGCGAGCCCGATCGGAGCCGGTGCCGCGCCGCCGCCCGGAGGTGTCGCCGATCAGCGAGCCGGCGGGGGCGCGGGGCGGGTGAGCTTGTCGTAGAGCGACGCGGCGTTGAGCGTCTGGATGTGGTCCATCATGTAGCCCTGCCCGATGTCGACCGGGCCGAAGCGATCCCGAAAGTCGACGCGCGCGATGGTCTCCTCGCGGGTCCAGCCCTGGGCGACCGCGGCCGCCACGGCCGACTTCCACTCCAGCAGCACTGACCGCTGCGTGTCGAGGTAGGCCTTCGTCACGACGGGCCCGTGGCCGGGGACGACCCGGTCCACGTCGAGTGCCCGGATCCGGTCCAGCGCGGCGAGCCACTGGTCCACGTCGGAGGTCATCAGCCAGGTCTGGCACCCGGAGAAGACGGTGTCGCCCGTGAAGACGACCCGCTCCTCCGGGACGTGGACCGCGAGCTGGCCGGGCGTGTGGCCCGGCGTGTGGAGCAGCCGGAACGTGTGGTCGCCGACGCGGAGCGTGAGGTCGCCCGTGAAGACGATCGTGCCCTTGTTCGGGTCCGCGTAGTAGGTCTCCCGATCGGGCACGATCCCGGCGGCATCCGGATCGTCGGTGGGGATGGCCTCGAGGGCGTAGGCGTACGGGTCGAGGTCCGGGGTGACGACCATGAAGTTGTCGAAGACACCCTGGTGCTCCACGACGGCCCCGGCGCCCTTGAACCAGTAGTTGCCGAAGATGTGGTCGACGTGGTGCTCGGTGTTGATGAGGTAGCGGATCGGCCCGTGCTCCTCGGCCATCGCCCGCATCGCCACCGCGCGGGTGGGGAGCTGGGGCGTATCGATGACCACGACGCCGTCCGACGTCGTCACGAAGCTCGGGTTGCAGCCGCGAAGCTTCGTAGTGGTGAAGATGTTGGGTGTGACGTTCTCCATCGGAGGGGGCTCCCTGTGGGCTACTGGGTGGCAGTGAGGCCGCCGTCGATCCCGAGGACCTGGCCCGTGATGAAGGCAGACGCGTCGGAGGCGAAGAAGATGACGGCGCCGGCAAGGTCGTCGGTCCCGCCCACGCGGCCGAGTGGGATGCGGGCCACGAGCCCCGCCTTGAAGACCGGGTCGTCGAGGAGCATCGCGACCTGCGGCGTGTCCACGAAGGTGGGGGAGATCGCGTTCACCGTGATGCCGTGCCTGGCCCACTCGGTGGCCCACTGCCGGGTCAGCGAGCTGATCGCGCCCTTCGCGGCGACGTAGGCCGAGTAGCCGGCGTTGATGCCGAGGGCGGCCCGCACCGACGAGATGTTGATGACCCGACCGCCGCGCCCGGCCGCGATCATCGCCCGCACGGCGGACTGGGTCGCGAGGAGCGTGCTGCGGACATTGAGCTCGTAGATCCAGTCCCACGCGTCGCGCGGGTACTCCTCGGCATTGAAGAGGACCTTGCCCGCGCCGCCTCCGACCGCGTTGAAGATGATGTCGAGGCGCCCGAACCGCTCCACCGTCGCAGCCACGATCCGATCGCACTCGCCCGCGTCGGTCACGTCCGCGGCAAGCGCGAGCGCCTCGCCCCCGGCAGAGCGAATGCGATCGGCGGCGGCGTCGGCCCGATCCTGGGTCTGGTCCGCGACCGTGACCCTCGCGCCGGCCCCGGCGAGCGCGGAGGCCATCGCCGAGCCGATCGCGCCGCCGCCGCCGGGCACGAGGGCGACGCGGCCGTCGAGGCGGAAGCGGTCAGGCTGGCTCATGGGGCATCCTTTCGCAACGAGAGATCGGTCATCGGGACTCCTGGCTGGCATCGCCCGCGAGGCCGGTTCCATCCACACCCCGGCCCGAGGCACCGGGTCGAAACGCTCGGGGCCAGATCCCGCGTCGATCGGCGATCGAGCTCGATATCATCGATTATCGAGCATACTTCAGGGGCCGGATGGAGGTCAACGCTGGACACCAGGGAACGCCGACCGACCGCCGCCCAAGTCGCCGCCCCCGGCGGGGGCATGACCTCGCGCGAGCGCATCCGTGCGGCGCTGGCACATCGGGAGCCCGACCGGATCCCGTTCGATCTCGGCGGCTCGCGCGTCACCGGGATCCACGTCCACGCCTACGCCCGGCTCCGCGCGCTCCTCGGCCTGCCGGCCGGCGAGCTGCGCGTCGGCGACATCACCCAGCAGCTCGCGGAGGTCGAGCCGGACGTCCTCGACGCGCTGGGTTGCGACGTTCGTGGCATCGCTCCGCGCGGCGCATCCACCTACCGGCGGGAGATCCGCGAGGTGGGCGAGTACCGCACGTTCGTGGACGAGTGGGGCGTCGGTCGACGGATGCCGCTGGCGGGCGGTCTCTACTACGACGCGTCCGCGCCTCCCCTTGCCGGCGACGTCGGCGAAGCGGCCATGGACGGGTATCCCTGGCCGGACGCCGCCGACCCGGCTCGCACCGCGGGCATGGCCGAGGAAGCTCGCCGCTACGTGCTCGAGGAGCGCCGGGCGGTGCATGTCGGCTCGATCTGCGGCGGCCTGACCGAAGGGTTGTTCAAGCTGCGCGGCTTCGAGGACGGGTACATGGACCTGGCCGCCGATCCCGCGCGGGCACGCCGGCTCATGGAGCGGATCCTCGAGGTGAAGCTGACCTACTGGTCGCAGACCCTGCCGCAGCTGGTCGGCCTCGTCGACGTCGTAGGCGAGGCCGACGACCTCGGAGGCCAGGACCGGACGCTCTTCTCGCCGGCGACCTACCGGGCCCTGGTCAAGCCGCTCCACCGCGAGCTGTTCGCGTTCCTCCATGCCCACACCGACGCGAAGGTGTTCTTCCACACCTGCGGCGCGGTGCGCGAGCTGATCCCGGATCTCATCGAGATCGGCGTGGACGTCCTGAACCCCGTCCAGGTCTCCGCGGCGGGCATGGAGACCGCGGCGCTCAAGCGCGAGTTCGGCCGGGACCTGGTCTTCTGGGGCGGCGGCGTCGACACCCAGCGCGTGCTGGGCGGCGGCACGCCGGACGAGGTGCGCGGCGAGGTGCGCCGGCGGGTCGGCGACCTCGCTCCGGGCGGCGGCTTCGTGTTCGCGGCAGTCCACAACGTCCAGCCCAACGTCCCGCCGGAGAACGTCCTGGCGATGCGGGCCGCGGTCCTCGAGGTCGAGCAGGCGGGCTGAGGTCCTCCGGTCGAACCCGCCCGCCGCTCCCCGAATGGCGCCGGGTGTCCGTTTCTTAGCCGGGCCTTGCTCGCTTTGGCGCGCCCGGTCGGCGAGAGTGGAGGCCGTCGCGGCGCCGGGGCTCGCCGCGCCTCGCACAACGAAGATCGCGGCGGACCGACGCGCCGCCCAGGGAGCTTCGACGGCATGAGGATGGGGATGGTGCTGGCGGTCGCGGTGTTCGTCGCGGCCGGGTTGCTCGGCGCCTCCACCGGTCCGATCTCCCCGTCCGGCGCAACCACCGCCATGGCGAGCGCGGTCTTCGAGGGGACGCCGGCGGCGGCCAGGATCCCCGGGGGACTCGGCTGGTACTCGTCCAACTGGGCCGGCTACGCCGTCGGTGGAGGGCCGTACCGGAGCGCAAGCGGCCAGTGGACCGTCCCGTCCGTGAGCGCGAGGGGGGCTGTGGGGTTCTCGGCGCAGTGGGTGGGCATCGACGGGTTCAGCAACCGCTCGCTCATCCAGGCGGGCACGGAGGCAGACTTCTACGCGGGTTCGGCCCACTTCTCCGCATGGTGGGAGATCCTGCCCGCGCCGGCGGTGAGGATCCGGGGGCTGTCGGTCCGGGCGGGCGACGTCATCACGGTCACGATCGCGCGCGTCTCGACGGGTCGCTGGCGGATCACGGTGAAGGATGCACGCAGCGGGAGCTACTCCACGACCCGCCCGTACGCCGGCCCGGGGACGTCGGCGGAGTGGATCGAGGAGGCGCCGATCGTCGCAGGCCGTGCCACGGCGCTCGCCGTCCACGGGACGCTTGTCTTCGACAACGCCAGGGTGGACGGGAGCAACCCCGCCCTGGTCGCTGACGACGCGGGCGCGATGATCCGGCACGGGGTCCAGTCCAACACGCCGTCGGCACCGGACGCCGACGGCAACGGGTTCGCCCTGGCCCAGCAGGCGGTCCCGCCCGTTCCACCCGCGACGTGAGGAGGGGAGGGACACGGGTTGGGCGCGCCCGACGCGAGCCCGCTCGCTCGACCGCGGCCGCTGGCCCGGCCTCCTGCGGCCACCGGATGCGGACCGCACCCGGGATTCGCCCGGAGCAGCGATACTGGCGGGCGTGTTGAACGCCGGGCGCGACCCATCGTCGACCCCCGACCTCGACCCGGCTCGTCGTCCGCCCGAGCCTCTGCCGCCCGATCCCCAGCAGCACGAGCCCCCGACCTACGATCTCTCGTACCGGGACGCCTTCTGGGCCTCCCGGGCCTACGAGGATCTCTGCGACAGGATCGCCCTGCGGGCGCTCCTGGCGGGGAGCAGCGGGCACCTGCTGGACGTCGGGGCGGGCTTCGGCCGCCTCGTCGATGAGTACGGCGCGTTCGAGCACGTCACGCTTGTCGATGCGTCGCCCGCGATGATCCAGGCGGCGCGCGAGCGGGTGGGCTCCGACCCCCGCATCTCGATCGCGCAGGCCGACGCCGCCCACCTCCCGATTGCCTCCGGCTCGGTCGACGTGGTCGTGGCGGTCCGCCTGATCCTCCACGTCAGCGACCCGCAGGCCGTCTTCGCCGAGATCGCCCGGGTCCTCCGACCGGGCGGCCTGTTCGTGGTGGAATTCCCCAACCGGCGCCACCTGCTGGCCCGCCTTCGATATCTCGCCCGCCGCCAGGCGTGGTCGCCCGGCGACCCGGGTCCGCACGAGTACCGGGAAGGGCACTTCTCCCACCAGCCCGCGACCGTGGTCCGGCAGCTGCGCCGGGCGGGCCTCGCGCCAACCTCGCGTCGAGCGGTCTCGCTGTTCCGTTCGGCACAGCTCAAGCGGCTCGTCCCGGCCCGTTCCCTGGCCAAGCTCGAGGCGCCGCTGCAGGCGCGCCTTGGACGCCTCGCGCCCAGCCCCTCCCTGTACATCGCGTCTCGCAACCAGGGTCGGGCTCCGATCGCCGGGACCCCTCTCACCGGGACCCCGCTCGCGGTGGCGCCGGACGCGGATGGCGAGGACGCTCCGACCGCGTAGCGTCCCGTCGAGCCGAGCCTCCTTGCGCCGTCCACGAGCACCGGCGCCGCGTATCATGAGGACGGCGCGCCACCGCGGCAGCTGGCATCCCGGCGCGACACGGGAGCGATGCAGGCAATGCGCACGGTCCTCGCCGTCGTGCTGGCAGGCGGAGCCGGCGAGCGGCTCTCGGTCCTGTCCGCCATCCGCTCCAAGCCGGCCGTGCCGTTCGGCGGCAAGTTCCGGCTCATCGACTTCAGCCTGTCCAACTGCGTGAACTCGGGCATCGACAACGTCCTCGTCCTGACGCAGTACAACCCGCGCTCGTTGATCGATCACATCGGCACGGGACGACCGTGGGACCTCGACCGCATGCGCGGCGGCGGGATCAAGATCCTGCAGCCGTACATGTCGCGGGAGCACAGCGGCTGGTACGTCGGCACGGCCGATGCCGTCCGCTACAACCTGCACGAGATCGACCAGGCCGGTGCCGACGACGTCCTCGTGCTGGCCGGCGACCACATCTACAAGATGGACTACCGGCCGATGATCGAGGCGCACCGGGCCACGGGCGCGGCGGTGACGGTGGCGGTCCGCACCGTGCCGATGGCCGAGGCGTCCCGCATGGGCATCTGCTCGCTGGATGCCGACGGCCGGATCGTCGACTGGGAGGAGAAGCCGGCAGTCCCGAAGAGCGACCTCGCCTCGATGGGGGTCTATGTCTTCACCCGCACCGCTCTCCACGAGTGGCTGGGTGATTCGCGCAGCGACTTCGGGCGAGACGTGATCCCTGCCATGCTGGCCGCCGGGGCCGCGGTCTTCGGGCACCTCTTCGACGGCTACTGGCGCGACGTCGGGACGATCGAGGCCTACTGGGCGGCTAACCTCGACCTCGTCGGCCTGGTGCCTCCGCTCGACCTCTTCGACCGGAGCTGGCTCATGCACACGCGCTCCGAGGAGCGTTCACCGGCCAAGCTGGGCCCGGACGCCATCGCGCGCCATTCCCTGATCAGCCACGGATGCATCATCAACGGCACCGTGCTCAACTCCGTCCTGTCGCCCGGCGTGCGGGTGTCCGAAGGGGCGGTGGTTCGCGACTCGATCGTGCTGCTCGACAGCGAGATCGGTCCCGGGGCCGTCGTCGACACCTCGATCATCGACAAGTTCGTCCACGTGGGCGCCGGCGCGGTGGTCGGCATGGGCGATGACCGCACGATCCCCAATTCCGACGAGCCGGAGCATCTCTACAGCGGCATCACCGTGGTCGCGGAGCGAGTGCGCATCCCGGCGGGCACGCGGATCGGGCGCAACTGCCTCATCGGGCCGTCCGTGAGCGAGTCCGACTTCCCGGGTCCCGTGGTCCCATCCGGGACGTCGGTCCTGCGCGCAGACGCGCCCGCGCCGCCAACGCTGCCGGCCGACGCGTGATCTCTCGGCCTGCGCGCGGAGCGTTCATCCTTGGATCGTCTCGACCATCGCCCAGAAGTTCTCCATGGGCGTGTCGAGCTGGACGTGGTGGGTCGGTCCCAGGATGAGGCCGCCGTGGCGGCCGATCGTGCCCAGCCGCGTCCGGACCTCGGCGCGCACATCCTCGGGTGAGCCGAAGGGCAGGGTGTGCTGCTCGTCGAGCGAGCCCCAGAAGCACAGTCGGTCGCCGAACCGCCGCTTCAGATCGGCGGGATCCATGCAGGCAGGCTGGACCGGGTTGAGGACGTCGAGGCCGATCTCGATCAGGTCCGGCACGATGTCCCAGATCATCCCATCCGAGTGGTATGCCACCTTGACGGCCGGGTTGATCGACTTGACCCGCGCGATCAGCTCGGCCATCCGCGGCTTGAGATGGCGACGCCAGAGCGCGGGGGAGATCAGCATGCCCGTCTGCATCCCGACGTCGTCGCCGGTCCAGATCATGTCGACGCCCATAGCGGTGAGCCGCTCGGCAGCTCTGAGGTGATATCGGAACGGGATCTCCAGGATTGCCTCGGCGACGTCCGGCTCTGCAACCAGGTCGATCATCATCTGCTCGAAGCCCCGCAGCGCCCAGGCCGTCTCCCAGATTGTGGTGACCGTGACGCCGACGATGTAGTACTCGCCGGCAAGCTCCCGGATGACGCGTTCGGCTTCTTCGTAGAGCTCTGGCCGGTCGGGATCCGGAGCGCGATACGATGCGATTGCCTCGTCGCTGGCAAGTGGTCTCCCGACCATCTCCGTGTAGTGGCCCGTGCCGAACGGAGTGTCGTACGGCTGGGCGCGCCAGGTCACGCCCCATTCGTCGGTGTAGACGTCGGCCTCCTGGTAGTACGAGTTCGCCCACCCCACCGAGGTGAGGATGAGATCCTCGTCGAGGGCGAGTTCCAGCTCGTACGTGTTGCCGCCACCGTGCGGGTTGTGGATTCCGGGCCCGGACCTGGCGACCAGGCCGCGCCCCTCGAGGTCTGCCCGCAGCCGATCCGCGAACTCCGGCGTGAAGCTGATCTGCATGGGGCAGCGATCGGGCTCCTCGTGGGAGAGAGCGGCAATGACGCGATCGCGGTGACGCATTCGAGTCCTCTGGGCCGTGGCGCTCACAGGGTCAGTGTGGCAGCGGCAACCCCCGGCGTGGGGCCCGGGCCGCGCCGGGCCGCGAGGCACCACGCTCGCGGGCGGCCCGCACCGGAGAGCAGCGCGGCTTGCGGCCCCGTCCGCTGGCCGCAACAGCAAGCTGAGGTGCACCCCGATGACCCCACGTGAGCGCGTTCGGCGCGCCCTCGCCCACCAGGAAGCCGATCGCGTCCCGGTCGACCTCGGATCGTCGATCGTCACCTCTATCACGAAGGCAGCGTACGTCCCCCTCATGGCCCACCTCGGCCTGCCGGCCGGAGACGTGACGATCCACGACGAGATCCAGCAGCTCCCGTACCTTGCCGAGGACCTCCTACGGCGTTTCGCGGTCGACACCCGGATGGTGCAGCTGCCGCCGGCCCACGTCGCCGGCGTCGAGATCCTCGACGAGGACGAGTACTGGGCGATGTACGACCGGTGGGGCTCGAAGCTGCGGATGCCGAAGGCGAGCCCGCTCTACTACGACTGGGTCGAGTTCCCCATCCGCGACCTGACGATGGAGGCGCTCGATGCCTACCGCTGGCCGGAGCCCGACCCGCCGGAGGTTGTCGCGACACTTCGCGAGCGGGCGCAGTGGCTCCACGCGCACACGGACTACGCGCTCGTCGGGAGCGGGATCATCGGCGGCGGGATCTTCGAGCAGCCGTGCAGGACCGTGGGGCTGGAGCAGTTCATGATGGCGATGGTCGCGGACCGACCGTTCGCCGAGCGGCTGATGGACCAGGTCACGGACATCTACATCGAGTCCGTGGACCGCTACCTCGAGCAGGTCGGCGAGTACATCGACGTCTTCACGTACTGGGATGACGTGTCCACCCAGGACGGCTGGATGATCAGCCCGGAGGCCTACGCCGCGCTCGTGAAGCCGCGCCAGAGACGGCTCTTCGACGCCATCAGGCGCCGGACGAACGCGAAGCTCTTCTTCCACTGCTGCGGCGCGGCATCGGAGCTCTACCCGCACCTCGTCGAGATCGGGGTGGACATCGTTAATCCGGTCCAGGTCAGCGCGCGCGGGATGGACACGCAGCAGCTCAAGCGGCGGTTCGGGCGCGACCTCGTCTTCTGGGGCGGCGGCGTGGACACGCAGCGAGTCCTCCCGTTCGGGACGCCGCAGGAGGTCCGCGACGAAGTCCGACGCCGGATCGATGATCTCGCGCCCGGAGGCGGTTTCGTCTTCGCGGCGGTCCACAATATCCAGGCGCTCGTCCCGCCTGAGAACATCGTGGCGGCCTTCGATACCGTTGCCGAGCACGGCGGATACTGAGCCACCCGGCCGTGCCCCCGGCGGCCGCAGGCCGGGCACAGCTGCCCCGCAACGCCATCGTCGATGGCGCGAGGAGTTCCAGAGGATGCAGAAGCGCGACGTTGTCAAGGCGGTTCTCGACGGCAAGCGACCACCGTACGTGCCATGGTCAATCGGGTTCACCAAGGAAGCTGCGGAGACGCTCCAGCTCCACTATGGAGCGGACGCCCTCGAGGACCGAGTCGAGAACCATTTCGTCAGGCTGGGAAGCGACATCGGCTTCTTCGACGATCTTGGAGACGACCGCGTGCGGGACGTGTTCGGCGTCGTCTGGAACCGCAGCATCGACAAGGACATCGGCATCGTCGAGGGATGCGTTCTTCCTGAGGCGACCCTGACCGGGTATGGACTCCCGAACCCTCTCGACCCGCGCTTCTTCTCTGAGATCCCTGCAAGAATCGCCCGGTTCCCTGATCGCTTCCGGGTCTTCCAGATTGGCTTCTCCCTCTATGAGCGAGGCTGGACCCTTCGCGGCATGGAGAACCTCCTGATGGATTTCTACGACCATCCCGGATTCGTCCAGGAGTTGTTCGAGGCCATTGCCGACTACAACATCGCCCAGGTCAGGGAAGCTGTTCGGTACGACATCGATGCGGTCTACTTCGGAGACGATTGGGGGCAACAGCGTGGCCTCCAGATGGGACGACCCCTCTGGCGCCAACGGATCCTTCCGCAGCTCCGGCGGATGTACAGCGCCGTCAGGGAGGCCGGCAAGCACGTCATGATCCATTCCGATGGCGATGTGGATGAGCTCTTCGACGACCTGATCGACGCCGGCGTGAGCTGCTACAACCCATTCCAGCCCGAGGTGATGGACGTCGATCGTCTGCTGCCTTCGTATCGTGGGCGGCTCTGCTTTCACGGCGGCCTGTCAACTCAGAGGACGCTGCCATTCGGCACGCCCGAACAAGTCAGCTCGGAAGTACGACGATTGCTCGAGCTCGGCTCCGAGGGTGGCTACATCTTCGCGGCCTCCCACGACGTCGAGGGCGACGTGCCGCTCGCGAACATGCTGGCCATGATCGAGACCGTGCAATCGCAGACGCTCCTGTAGATCGTCAGGCGGCTCGAATGCACCGCGGGCCGGCCGAGCCTGCGGGGCGCGATCCGCCCACGCAGCGAGGAGGGAACATGTCAACGATCCTCTGCTACGGCGACTCGAACACGCACGGCTTCGACCCCGCCACCGGTGACCGCTTTCCTTCTGACGTGCGCTGGCCCGGCGTGCTTCGGCGTGAACTCGGCGAAGGGTTCGAGATTGTCGAGGAAGGTTTGAACGGGCGGACCACGATATGGGAGGACCCATTCGTGGATGGGCGCAACGGCCGAACCTACCTCGCGCCGTGTCTGCTCTCTCATGCGCCCGTCGACGTCGTCGTGCTCATGCTCGGCACGAACGACCTCAAGGCGATCTTCCGAGTGGGAGCAGCGGAAATCGCCAGTGGCCTCGCCACGTTGGTCGAGCTTGTCCAGCGGAGCGGTGCCGGGCCCTATGGTCGGGCACCACGAGTCCTCCTGGTCGTGCCGCCGCCCGTAGGGGCGGGCAGCAACCACGCGGAACTGTGGGGGTTCGGACGAGCCCTCGAGGAGTCGCGCCGGCTCTCGCGCCTGTGCCAGACCGTCGCCGAGGATGCCCCCTGCGCGCTTCTCGACGCAGGAGCGATCGTGTCTCCAAGCCCTGTCGACGACATTCATCTCGACGCAGCTGGCCATGGTCGTCTCGGGCAGGCGATCGCCGCGGAGGTGCGGCACCTCGTCCTGGCCACGAGCTGAAGGCACGATCCGGACCGTGCGCCCGAGGGGGACTTCTGGACCGCCCGGCATTCGGAGCCTTCGACGTTCCGCCCCGCCTGGTCCGGGCCCGGCAGCCTCGGCCGAGAATCGCCGGCGACCTCAGACGTCGGCGTAGAGGTGGCGGGAGATGACGTGATCCTGGTATTCGGGCGCAAGCTCACAGAAGTAGCCGCTCCAGCCCCAGACCCGAACGATCAGATCGCGGTGGTTCTCCGGATGCGCCTTCGCGTCCAGGAGCCGCTCGGCGTTGAGCGCGTTGAGCTGGAGCTGCTGACAGCCGAGGCGGGCAAAGGTGCGCACGAGCAGGGCGACCTTGCGGATCGACTCCGGGTCGCGGAAGACCGAGTCCGAGAGCTCAAGCGTGATCGGGCCGCCGTTGCAGACGCGCCGGTAGTCGATCGCGGCGTAGGACTGGAGGACGCTGATCGGTCCGCGGAGGTGGGTCCCGGGCGTTGGGGCGAGATTGGCGCCGAACGGGTCACCTCGCCGCCGCCCGTCGGCCGTCGCGCCGACGACCGGTTCCGCGAGCGGCCCGCCGTCCCGTCCCCGGGCAAGCCAGAGGTAGTACATCGCGGACCCGGTTCCCGGGCGCACGATCGCGCCGGACCGCGGCGTCTCGGCCTCGCAGGCGTCGGCCAGCTGGTCGTAGAGCAGGCGCATGAGGTTGTCGGCGGCAGACTCGTTCAGGCCGACCCGGGGGCTCTCGTCGGCGAGACGCCGACGAAGGGCCTCGTGGCCGACGAAGTCCGCGTCGAGCGCGGCCAGGAGCTGGGCGGGGTCGACGTCGGCGAGCTCGAAGACATGCCGGCGAACCGCCCCAAGGGCGTCGGCGGCGCTGGCGGCGGCGGCGCCGTGGATCCCGAGGTTCCGGTACCGGGCGCCCTGGCCGTGATCGACGCCAGCCTCGAGGGCCCCGGTCATGAGCGCGGAGTAGTAGGGCGCCGGCGCCCAGAGAAGCCGTTCGTACGGGGCGGTCCGCTCGTGGACCTGGCGCCCGGTCTCGGCGCCCGTTCGAGCCAGGATGGCCTGGAACGTCGCCCCTTCGGCGAGCCCCTCCCGGACCGCGACGTCGGCGGCCGCCGGGAAGGAGACGGCGCCAATGTTGACCACGTCCATGCCGCGGCCGGGGATGATGAACTCCCAGCACGCGGCCACGGTGTAGTCGCGCGCGTCCTCGAGCGCATAGCCGTGCGCGGCCAGCGCGGGGATCACCACGTCGTCGTTCGCATACTGCGGGAAGCCCAGGCCCTTGCGGGTCAGGTCGCTGGCCAGCTCGAGAAGCGCGAGCTCGGTCTCGCCCGTGATCCGCAGGTTGACCTTCGGGTCAATGAGCCCGACGTCCCGCGCGACCCGAAGCGCCATCCACGTGAGCGGGTTCTCCGCGGCGCGCCCGTCGCGCGTCAGCCCCCCGAGCGTGATCGTCTGGCCGTTGTCACCCTGCTGGATGCCGGGGTAGAGGTCGGAGTCGCGGTTGAGCGCGATGAAGAACTCGGCCAGCAGCTCCTCGGCGGCCGCGGTGTCGAGCGTTCCGGCCGCGAGATCGGCGCCAAGGTAGGGCCACAGGTACTGGTCCAGACGGCCGAGCCCCACGTGGTGGTGCCCGGAGAGCCACACGACCGCGTGAAGCATCCGGAGCGCCTGCAACGCCTCATGGAACGTGCGCGGTGGCTCCGCCGGGACGCGCTCGAGCACGCTCGCGACATCGACCTTGCCGAGCCGGCGCGCCTCCGTCGCGTACCGTGCGGAGAGCGCGAGCACGGCATCGATCGTCTCGACCGCGGCATCGAGGAACTCGATCACCGTCGCGTGGCCGGTCGATGCCATGCGGTCCCGCGTCTCGCGTGCCACCCGGCGCCGACCGAGGAGGCCCTGCCCAAGCGCCATCCCCCAGTCGGCGCACACGTTGTTGATCAGGCCGCCTTCGTGAAGCGTTCGCCCCACGGTCAGCGCGGCCTCGTCCCCGGCCGAGTAGACCGGCGGGACCGTCGTCAGCGTCCGGGTGAAGACGATGAGCTCGTCAGATTCAATGACGACACGCTCGGCCTCGCACATCCGGCGGGTCAGGCGGGCCATCCGCCTCGGCCACGAAAGGCGCTCGTGATTACATTCGGCCACGAGATCGGGCCCGCCGGGCTGGCGATACCGGCGATAGTGGCCGTCGCGGGTCCTCGCCCGGAGGCCTTCAAGCCTCTCGTTCATGCGACTCGCACCTCGATGCCCGCCCGTCGGAATGGGCGCACGTCCACGTTCGGGGGTCGGTCCTCGTCGAAGCCGGGCAGGAATGTCATCCCGCAGGCGGGGTACTTCCCGCCGGCGGCGCGGTTGTACGGCAGAAGGTCGACCCGCACCAGCGTCGGCTGGGATGCCACGACCGCTGCGATGGCCGTCAGGTTCTCATTCGTGTCGGTGACTCCGGGCACGAGCGGGACGCGGGCGACGAACGGTCGCCCAAGCTCCGCCAGCAGCGCCAGGTTCCGGAGGACCGGTGCGTTGTCCTGGCCGGTCCACCGGCGATGCGCGACCGGATCCATCACCTTCAGGTCGAAGTGCACCAGGTCGGCGCGTCGGGCGAGCGCCATGAACGCGTCCTTCCCGCCGAAGCCGGACGTGTCGACCACGATGTGAACGCCCGGCAGAAGGTCGATGACCTCCGCCACGAACCGGGCCTGTGCGAGTGGTTCACCGCCGGAGAAGGTCACCCCGCCCTCGTTGGACTCGAGGATGCTCGCCTGCCGAGAGAGGAGCTCGCCGAGCTCCGCTGCCTCGTAACGCCGTCCCACCGTTCGGTCGCCCATCGGCGAACGCATGACCTGCGGGGCATGGTCAAGCCCTTCGGGGTTGTGGCACCAGGTGCACGCCAGGGGGCAGCCCTTCATGAAGACCGTCGTCCGGATCCCGGGCCCATCGTGGATCGTGAACTCGCGGACATCGAACACGATCCCGGTCGTCAATTCCGTCACTCCCGCGTCCCGGACCGCCCGGACGACGTCGCCCAGGGAACCGGACCGTCAGTCCGCGACGACTGACGCCGCCGGCTGGGCCGATCGCGCAGCTGCCCGGCCGGCCGCCCCGCGCAGGCGGCGCAGCGTCTTCATGACGTCCACCTCTCCTCGCCCGAACAGGTCATGCAGGCGGACATACTCGAGGTAGAGCTCGTCGTAGGCGGCGCGGTGGTCGGGGTTCGGGCGGTAGCTCTCGTCGCGCAGGCGGGCCATCTGCCGAGATGCCTCGACCACCGTCGCGTACCCGCCCGTCTCCGCGCCGGCGGCCACCGCGGCGAACATTGCCGACCCGAGCGCGCTCGTCTGCTGTGAGGCCGCGACGCGGAATTCGCGGCCGGTGACGTCGGCGTAGATCTGCATCAGCAGCTTGTTGCGCTCCGGAAGGCCGCCGGTGGCCACGACTCTGTCCACGGCCACGCCGCGCGCCGAGAACGAATCGATGATCACCCGCGTCCCAAACGCAGTCGCTTCGATCAGCGCCCGGTAGATGTGGTGGGCCCGGGTCGCCAGCGTGGCTCCGACGAGCAGTCCGGTCAGGTCGGCGTCGACGAGGATTGAGCGATTCCCGTTCCACCAGTCGAGCGCCAGGAGGCCCGTCTCGCCGGGAGCGAGCTGGGCGGCCTCCGCTTCGAGCACGGCGTGGACGCTCAGCCCCTGGCGGCGGGCGCGCTCGTGATACTCGGGCGGCACGCCGTTCTCCACGAACCAGGCGAAGATGTCGCCGACGCCCGACTGGCCGGCCTCGAACCCGAACAACCCGGGCACGACACCGTCCTCGACCACGCCGCACATGCCCTCGACGTCAGCGGTGCGCTCGCCGAGCACGATGTGGCAGATGCTGGTGCCCATGATCGCGACGAGCGTGCCCGGCTCCGTGACGGTCGCGGCGGGGACGGCGACATGGGCATCGACATTGGCGACCGCAACCGCGGTGCCCGGGCGCAGTCCCGTCCAGCCCGCCGCGCGTTCGGTGAGCCCGCCGGCGCGCGTACCGAGAGGGAGGATGGCGCGTGACATCTTCTCATCGACGATCCTCTCGACGCGCGGGTCGAGGGCAGCGAAGTAAGCGCTGGGCGGAAAGCCCTCGCTCTTCGACCAGATCGCCTTGTAGCCTGCCGTGCAGCTGTTGCGCGTCTCGACGCCGGTGAGCTGCCAGATCACCCAGTCGGCAGCCTCGATGAGCCGGTCTGCCGCGGCGTAGATGGCCGGGGCCTCGGCGACGATCTGGAGCGCCTTGGAGAAGAACCACTCCGAGGAGATCTTGCCGCCGTAGCGCGGCAGCCACCGCTCGCCGCGTTCGATGGCAAGGGCATTGATCCGATCCGCCTCGGGCTGTGCCGCGTGGTGCTTCCAGAGCTTCACCCAGGCGTGCGGCTGGCGACGGTATGCATCGAGGAAGCAGAGCGGCGTGCCGTCCGCTGTCGTCGGGAGCATCGTGCAGGCGGTGAAGTCTATGCCGATGCCGATCACGTCGGCCGGATCGACGCCGCTCTCGGCCAGGACGCGCGGCACGGCATCCTTGAACGAGGCGATGTAGTCGGCCGGATCCTGGAGTGCCCAGTCGTGCTCGAGCACGACGTCCTGGTCCGGCTCCGGCAACCGCTCGTCGATGACGCCGTTCGCGTATTCGTGGACCGCGGTCGCGAGCTCGCGGCCGTTGGCGACGTCCACGAGCACAGCACGGGCCGACTCCGTGCCGAAGTCCACGCCGATCGTGTAGCGGTTGCGGCTCATCGTTCGTCTCCCTGGCAGCTCGTGCGGTCGACTGTCCGCGTCAACCCTGCTTGGTTGGCTGGCCGTAGTAAGCGGCCGGCCCGTGCTTTCGTCGGAAATGGCGTTCCTGCAGGAGGGCGGCCATCGGCGTGACGGCCTCCTCGAGATTCGTGGTCCGGTAGGCCATCGCCGCGACCGCTTCGAGGGCGATCGCGTTCGCCACTGCCTCGGCCGTGTCGGCGCCCCAGGTGAACGGGCCGTGCGACAGGACAAGCACCGCCGGCATCTCGAGCGGGTCGAGGCCGAGACCGTCGAGCGTCTCGATGATCACGTTGCCGGTCTCGCGCTCGTACTCTCCGTCGATCTCCTCGGCACGGAGTGCCCGCGTCACCGGGACGGGTCCGTGGAAGTGGTCCGCGTGGGTCGTCCCCAGGCACGGAATGGGCCGCCCGGCCTGTGCCCACGATGACGCGAACGATGAGTGCGTGTGGATGACGGCACCGACCGACGGATATCGGCGATAGAGCGCCAGGTGGGTTGGCGTGTCTGACGATGGACGGTACGTGCCCTCGCGAACGGCTCCGTCGGCGAGATTCACGACGACCATCTCGGACGGCCGCAGCCGCGCATATGCAACGCCGCTCGGCTTGATCACCAGCGCGCCCGCGTCGCGATCGACACCGCTGGCGTTGCCGAATGACAGGGTCACGAGCCCGGCCCGGACCAGCTCCTGGTTCGCCTCGCAGACCTGCTCGCGGAGCTCGGCCAGATCCATGCCTACGCGCCCTTCTCCCGCGGCGATGCCCAGTCATGGCTCTCGAGCGGCCGCTGGCGGGCAACCGGGTCAGGGTCGACCGGGCAGGCCGCGGTCGACTCGCGAACAACGAGCCCGGGCCGGAACATTCGACCGCCCGCAGGTCCGCGGCCCGCGACCTCGCCGCCGTCGCCCGCGCCATTGCCCGGGGTCCGGCCCGTCGCGCCAACCGCGAGGGCGACCGCCGCCGCGGCCATCTCGGCCATCGGCATGCGCACCGTCGTCAGTGCCGGCACGGTGAAGGCTGCCATCGCGATGTCGTCGAACCCGACGACCGAGAGATCCTCCGGGACCCGGATGCCCAGGACGAGGGCCCCACGGAGGATCCCGATCGCCAGGACGTCCGTCGACGCGACGATGGCGGTCGGTCGCGGCGACAGGCGCATCAACGCGCGGAACGCTTCCTCGCCGTCGCCCGGCGTGTTGGCCACCTGCTGGACGTAGCCGGGCGGGACCTCGCCAAGCAGGTTGGTGAGCGCCTCCGTGTAGGCCTCCTGGCGCTCGCGAATATCGCCGAGCAACCGACCGCCGACGAACGCGATCCGACGATGCCCGAGGGAGCTGAGGTGGGCCATGGCCGTCGCGATCCCGCCCCGGTTGTCCACGCTGACACCGGGAATCAGGTCGAGCTCCGAGCCCTGCCACAGGGCCACGACCGGCACGTGCGTGTCGCGCAGGTCGTCGAGCAGGCGCGGCTGGTCGCCCATGTCGCCCAGGAGCAGGATCGCGTCGCACTGGCGCGCCTCGAGCATGGCCGCCAGGGCGTGCGCCTCGGTGGCCTCCGCGTGCGCGTGGCCCAGGACGATGTTGTAGCCGAGCGCCCGGGCCTCGGCCGAGACGGCCTCGATGGCCCCCGCGAAGAACGGGTCCGTGATGTCACGGACGATCGCGCCGAGGAGCATCATCGGCGCCCCACGCAGGGCCCGGGCCAGCGGATTGGGCCGGTAGCCCACCTCACGTGCGGCGGCCAGGACACGCTCGCGGGTCCCGGCCGCGATTGCGACCGTCAGCGGGGCGTCGTTGAGGATCCGCGAGACCGTGCTCCGCGACACGCCCGTCGCGGTCGCGATGTCCCGCATCGTCACCGGCCGGGCGCGGCCCGGTGGCCGGTCGGTTCCCTTCTCCAGCGCCGGCCTGGCCGGTGCGCCGTCACGTGGCCCCGTGGCCGGCTGTCCAGCCGCCATCTCTACTCGAACCGGCGCCGGAGCAGGGCGTGGACCGCAACCGCAGCGAGGATGACGGCACCATAGATGAAGTTTGTGTAGTAGTCGGTCAGGCCGACGGCAACGATTCCGGCCTGGATGGCGCCGATCATGAACGCGCCGAGGAACGTGCCATAGATCGTGCCTCGGCCCCCGAACACGGAGGTCCCGCCGACGAAGACGGCGGCCAGCGTCGGGAGCTGGAACCCGTCGCCCATCGTCGGGTAGAAGTTGACGATCTGGAAGCTGTTCATCAGGCCGGCCAGCGCCGCCGCCACCCCGGTGAGGACGAACAGGAGGATGCGAGTCCGGCGCATGGGGATGCCCATGAGCCCGGCAGCCAGGCCGTTGTCCCCGGTGACGTACGCGTTCTGGCCGAGCCGGTGGCGGTTGAGGAGCACCCACGCGACGACCGCGAGGACCAGGAGCCAGACGAACTCCATCGGGACGACGCCCCCAAGCTTCCCGACGAGCAAGTCGTACGACGGGGCAGTGCTGGCCGTGACCAAGGCATAGCTCTTGCCGTTCACGAGCACGAGGGTCAGGCCGCGGAAAAGGTACCAGCTCCCGATCGTCGCGACGAGCGCGGGGATGCCGATGTACGTGACGACGAGACCGTTGAACAGGCCGGCCAGGGCGCCGACGCCGAGCGCCGCGAGGACCCCGAGCTCGACGCTGCCGGTCGCCTGCCAGGTGAAGACGAAGCCGACCATGCCCAGGGCCATTTCCGACGGGAAGGAGAGGTCGATGTCGCCGGCGATGACGACCATCGTCAGGAACAGGGCGACGATCGCGATGTACGGGACCGTCTGGGCGAAGGCCAGGTAGATGCGGTCGGACAGGAACGTGCTGGGAGCGAGGACGACGAACGCGAGCCAGAGCGCGAGGAACGCGACGGTGATGCCGATCTGGGACGCCCAGGCGTTGGTGAACGCGGTGAGGCGACCGCGGGGTCGCGGCGGCGTCGTCGTGGCGACGGCGGGGTTCATTCGTGCTCCTCGCCGGCCGCGGTCGTTGCCGTGGGTGGCCTGTCTGCCACGCGGTAGCGTTCCTGTTCGGTGAAGGTTCCCTCGGCGGCGACCTCGCGCATGATGTCCAGGAGCTCCTCCAGCGAGTAGCGTGAGGTCGGGAACTGGCCGGCCACGCGCCCGCGGTCGAGGACGATGATCCGGTCCGCGACCGAGTAGACATGGAAGATGTTGTGGTCGATGAAGATCGCCGACTTCCCGGCGGTCCGGATGCCCTCC
>Ga0209638_1000383_pt1 | contig 29254 bp, 26 predicted proteins | sample BarGraNGADG00211_FD_184490 | JGI IMG/M metagenome (GOLD analysis project Ga0209638, IMG submission 184490) | Arctic peat soil microbial communities from Barrow, Alaska - Barrow Graham LP Ref core NGADG0002-211 (SPAdes) (version 2) | ecosystem: Environmental > Terrestrial > Soil > Wetlands > Peat...
GATTGGAGATAACCAGAAAGTGGGGAAAAATGAATGAATTGGAGATAAACCTATAACTTAGCGGTTCTAGATTTATCCACGACGACCTCTCAAAAGGTTAATCACGATGACGATCACTGCCACCACCAGCAGAAGGTGAATCAGCCAACTGCTGACGTGGAAGATAATAAAACCCAATAACCAAAGTACTACGAGCACTGCAGCAATTATCCATAACATAAGGGTACCTTCCTTTCGCTACTCCCATTATATTGCTTATTATAAGCATTTTTATCTTGAACTCACGTATCCGAATGCCCGGGTCTATGCACAAATTCCGCTCGGAATACGGTTGGCATGATCGATGATGCGATGATGACAGTCATGACCATGAAATGTTCCCGGAATACGCACCCGCTTTGACTGTCTATCAGGTTCGACTCTTGCTGGCCAGTGTTTTGCCAAGACCAACCTTCGACGTTCCGGCTGCCTTGGGCCGGGTTAAGTACTACCAGAAGCGCAATTATGTCGCTTATCTCTCTCATCGTAAGTCAAAATTGGACCGACTTGCTACCCTATCAGCCAATGTCGCGCTGTAATGTTAGGGAACAGATTTTTTGCATACCGACTTTCATGCCAATTATGGCTGGCTGGCTACACCATGGTAAACAGAATCAAGCACCTGCAAAGCAGTCAGGTTGCGCCATGGCCAAGCGAATTGGAAGTTGAAAGGATTGCTGAAATCACTGAAGGCGTATGTGAGGTGCTCGTTGTCCGGTTGCAGCCCATGTGCCGGAAGAGGCTGAACGGCCCGCCAGAAATTCCAAAGTGGCAGGTCATATTCGTAAGCAAGCCGGGCAATGATCGTGTTTATGCGGAAATTTCCTTCTTTGTTATCCGCTTTGGTGGATAAAATGGGAACCACATCAGCTTGCAGCAGACGCACAATGATCACCCGCAAACCCGGTTCAAAAATCTCGGGTTCCCAGACCTGGTTGGTGCCCAGCGAAACGATGGCAAAGGAAGGATGATGTACCCGAAGCTCGCAATCAAGGTGAGACTCACCCGCATTGCACTCTTTCATCCCAGCCGGTACCAAGCCTAAAATGATGGTTGTATTATAGCCTCGCCCGGCTGCCGGCCCAACCCTTCCAAATGAACCGGAGAAATGTTCGATCACAGGCAGCAATTCCGTATGAGAGCCAAGGTAATAATTACCCGGAGCCAAGTCATATTGGGTTAAGAACCAGATGGTCGAGATTTCGCCATCACCAATCTTGGAAAAAACTGCCGGATTGTTGCCGAATGCCAACCCTTGCTGAAAAAGGACTTTCATTTCCGGGCCGACGGTCGGCACAACCGGCCACTTCTGCCAATCTTCCGGAGAAGGACGCATATCAGGGGTGGTACTGGGAAGCAAGGTCTCTGTCGGAGAAGGAAGCTCCGTCGGAAGGACAGTTGGTGTAGCGATCAAACTCTTGTCTGTTGGAGGCACAGCAGGTAGCTCCCGCATACTCCATCCGGGAGTTCCGCAGCCAGCCAAAAAAGCGCACAACAGAACAAGCGAACCAACTTTATTCATATCACCTGGATTCCACATCAATATAATTTTGCCGACATTTTCAACCCAGATGGATGATGATTGTGGCTGAATTTTCTTAACATTAGCATAATTTCCTCCATTTTGCATAATATTTGGCATTCCATTTTCATAAAATTGGATACCTGAAATCATTTTTCCAGTCCGAATTAAATGCAAACAACAGATTGGAAAATGAAAAAGTGTGTTTTCTCAGGCCAAGCTTTTTTCATATATCTCTTGATAAGGATAATTCTCAGAAAGTTTCATCACCACACTTCTGGCCGTTCGGATAATCCTTCCAGCCAGGAAAATGTATTTCAATCTGAACGTCTTAATTTGCTGCCGGCATTCCGTTCCCTTTGCGAAGTCCATCTTGAACAGCAAGAACAAATTGTAGGCCAGCATCATCAACTGAAAGATCGCTTCATTGGCCCAAAAAGATTGGAGTAACAGGTGTCCAACGGCCATATCGTACTTGGCTTCTTTGATGTAGTTCTCGCAGTTTCCACGTTTTTCGTAGAATGAAACCATTTCTTCCGATGACAGTTCCGTTTTATTGGTGACAAAAAAGAAGTAATCGTATTTTTCACCTTCCAGGAATGACAATTGTTTTCTGTCTTTTTCATCTTTCAGTACACGGGACACAACAAACCGTCTGGCTTCTTTCCATGTATTCAGGGCTGTTACAAGCTCGGTGGTTTCCCGCCCTTCTTCACCGTTAACAAAAACAATGGATGGGTCGGTCACCTGCGCAACCAGCGTCGGATACTCTTTTCTCTTGATCACATAAGTACACCCCAGAGATTCGATTGTTTCCAGGATATTATCGTCAAAATATCCGCTGTCCATGCGAAAAGTGATTTCCAAACCTTCGTCTTTGAGATAGGCCATGATTTCCTTGATCATTTCCGCCGTGCCGTTTGACGTATAAGTATCCCCGCTTCTGACATATCCGGTCAGGTAAGCCTTGATTTCATCGCAGAAGGCAAACTGGAGGTTGTAGCAGTTGTTTCCAAGTTTTTTGGGATTGTATCCTTTGACAGCTCCTTCCTGGTGGCCTTCCACGTTGACCACACTACTATCGATATCGATGGTTATTGATTTGAGTTTGTGCTTTCTCAGCAACTTTATAAAGACCTTGAAATTGATTTCTCTGAGCATTTGGGTTGTTTTGTAGTTGAAGTTCCCCAAAAAGCGCGACACTGTTTCCGGTTCTTTGATCGAAATGGCAAATTCATTGATCAGGGGATCGCTTTGCAGCAGTTTCAGCCGTTCCAATTTATCAATCCCAATAAAGTTGCCGCAGAGCATGGTTTTGATATGGTTCATTTTGATTTTATTGGTGGATGCGTTCTCAAAAATCAGATCGTTTTCAATCAGGTCAAAAATCCCATTTTTATTGGCATGTTCCAGCAATAGAAACAAACCGGCATTTGAGGTGAGATTTTTGGCTGAGAATTCGATTTTATTAATCACGGCAACCTCCTTTACTGCATAATATTCTCTACCACAAAATTTTAACACGTTGTCTGGTTGGAGGTTTTCCCTTTCACCAAATGGGTGAAACTTTGAATCTGATGATAAATTCAAAAAATTTACCAAAGTGGGTCAAAAGTAGCGTTTTTGAGTTAAAATCGATGCACAATCGGCATAAATGAGTCATTTTTACATCTAAAGTGGGGGTTTTTACAAATTATCTTTCTTTGACAAATTAGGCGACGTAGAATCCGGGTATTACGAGGATTCCTGGTAGAGGAGATCCCCGAGATGATATTTAATAAAAGCACCTCGTGAGATAATCTCCCAGGAGGTGCTTTTGGGCTTTCTCAAAATCCTTACAACAACGCATCCAACAGATCCATCATTTCATGGTCGCCCCCTGCCGGCGGAGACCAATCCACCTGGACAACTTCGACCTTCTGCTGTTCCAAGCTCGTCCCGAATTGTTTCAGGCCCAGATTGATTGCAATAACGGGACCAGATAATAAATTATTGATCTTCATTTCCATGGCAACCTCATTCTTTTAGTAGTTCGCAACAGGTAACCGACGCAAGAGCGTTGCTTCGAAAAACCAGGACGCCGGCTTCCTTGAGCATTTTTATCTGAAAATTAATATCCTGGGGATCAGAATCGGTCCCACATACCGAGGCAACAACAGTTATTTCACCGCCGCGCTGGCGGGATACCCGCTTCGCTTCGATGATCGCATCCAGAAGTTCTCCGACCGGGTCCATGGAGGCGTTGTAGCCAAGGATAAAATCCAAATAGATCACGGCTACCTGAGGATCACGACTCTCGGCGAGAATCCGACGTTTACGCAGGGTCCCATCGATCATGGGATGGGGTTTACCGACCGTGTAAAAATCGTCCCCCATATCCACGATAGAATGATCAACACTCTGATCCGAGTTGGCAAGGTGAAACTTTTTATCAAATGGACTATTGGAGTAAATAGCAAAGCCCGCTTCACGTAGAATTTGCTGCGACTGGTAACAGAAGGTACCTCCTGCAAGAATACCGCGCAGGTATTTTTGTCCAGGAGACCAGGCTTTTTTTTCTTTCGAAATTTGTGCCAATTCTTCGGGAGTAAGCCCCGCGGCGGGCTGGACTGCCTGGTCCTTTGAACAGGAAATAGAAATCCGGACGGCATCATCGATGGTGCGCGAACCCCACAGATTGGGTTTCCCCGAAATCAATACGGGATCGACCCCAAGGAAGCAACCCACGACAGGTTTTTTACAGAGTTTTATGCTTTCAAGAAGAATGGCTAAAGTGGCGGCTGCAGGGGGTTTCGAGATGATGGCAATTACGCGAGTGTGAGGATCCGCCTCCAAGGCATCCATAGCAGCCAACGTAGTCAGCCCATGGATCTTCTCTGAAAGGTCATGGCTGCCCGTCCCAATGGCATGAGAAATTCCAGACCCGGCATTGTGAACCTGGCTGGTAAATTCCTGCAACCCGGTTCCCGCGGCTCCAATGACCCCGATCGAACCCTGACGGACCACATTGGCAAATCCAACCCCCACCCCTCCAATCAGGCTTGTACCGCAATCAGGACCCATTACAATCAAACCTTGATTTGCAGCAAATTGCTTTAACTCCAATTCATCATCGATTGAAACATTGTCGCTAAAGAGGAAAACGTTCAAGCCGGCTTCCAGCGAATTTTTTGCCTCCCTGGCAGCATATTCCCCGGGGACAGAAATCACCGCCAAGTTGGCATCCGGTTTTAGAGCCAGCCCATCCTCGAGCGTTCTAACGACCAGGGAGGGGGAATTTTCCTGAATTGCCTCAAGCCATTCATCCAGGCGACCGAGGACATTTTCAACGATGGCAGGGGATTCTGCAATGACCGCCACAATCAAATCGTTGGGCTGAGCGGAATCAATCTGGCTGTCCTGGAAATTAATATTCACCAAGAGTTGTTTATTCGCCGGACTGCCCATTAACACAGCCGTCTGCTGGACACCTTTAACTTCAGACATTCGCCGGTTAACACTCATCAGGAAAACCGAGTCATAATATTGATTTTTACGGATCACAAAACCGGACGCCATAATGAATCCTTTCCTCTATCTTTATTAGTTTCCAATATCGTATTTTCGGCCAAAAGCAATCAAGGCTTTCTTGAAGCAATCCAACGGAGCACGAACCATGCCTGCACCGATCTTTGGATAACCCGGATCCTTGTGGGCAATCGCTGTATCAATAATCGGGGTGATCCCAGTCTGCACCACCTTGCGAATGTCGATCCCGATCGAGGTACCGGCAAAACCGAGGGCAGGCATACGATATGAGGAATGCGTTGAAACAGTGATCTTTCTCATTTCGCGGGTGTAAGCCAGGGCCTCTTCCGGAGTACCGCCGACCAGACTAAGGATTCCCGGTGCCCCACCGATGGTAAAGCCTCCCCATCCGACCGTTTCAGCTATGGCTGAATCGCCCATGTCCAAGCCGGCCATTTCGGCGGTATAACCGGGCAGGTAAAGGCCATCCACCTTTGGGGAAGGAGCCGTAAACCATTCATCTCCCAAACCACTTACGCGGATGCCAAATTCAGTCCCATTTCTGCACATTGCAGTAACGACTGTGCTGTACTCGATCCCCATAACCGGATCAGCGATCGCTTTTCCACAGGCCATGGCGATGCCAAGGAAGATCAGATCATGGTTGGTGACATACTTAAGCGTCCATAGCATTTTATCCTTGGGTAGATCGGTCTGAGCCATGGCAACCGCCATGGCATTAGCGAACAAACTGGAGGCGGCAGTATGGCGGTTATGAAGTTCATCACCCATCTGAAGCGCCTTGGTAATGATCGGTTTCAATTCCAAACCGCCGATCGTTTTCAGCGCTTGACGAAGGGTAGGCGCCCATACATCCCGCCACATGCGCAGCCCCTGGAGGGCTTGTTCGCTGTAATCGCCGAACTGCTGGTTGCCTTCCACCTGGCGGCAATAGGCACGGTTGCCGAAGGCTTTGTTTTCAACCACCCAGACGGGGGAGGAAGGCGAGATCGTACCAGCCATGGGTCCCACCGCGTGGTGGTGATGATTGGGCTCAAGCCGGATTTTCCCTTGATCAAGGATTGAGACAGCTTCCTCAACAGTTTTTGCCCAGCCTTCATAAAGAACCTGCCCGATGATCGCACCACGCTGGGCACCGCACATTCTGTGCCAGTCTATGGGTGGACCGGAGTGGGTAATCATTTTTCCTTCCATACCGGGAATAACTTCACCGGCAGGAGCAATATCCACGAGAACTGGATCGCCCAGATTCAAGCGATGAGCAGCCTCTTCATTAGCTTTTTCGATCTTCTGTTTAATATCCATGGCGTTTCCTTCCGTTTCCTAGTTTTTTCATATTCGAAAGATCAATAAATAATTATTGCTGAATGACCAACAGCATTCCCATCAAAAAACCCGCCAGTAAGCCCCAACCTGTGGAATGACCCACCTTGATCAAATCCGAAATTGCTAAAATGACATCTTCCGTCATGTGGTCTGTGAGTACCGCAATTCCAAACCGGTTCAACGGTTCCAAAGCATGACCAGAATTATTATCCTTGAGTAAAACGTAACTGATCAAGTTGGTGCGGGATCGAATCGATTCGATCCATCCTTCGAGATCAGGGTTTTGTAGATACCCAAGGTTTGGATATGCGCAAGCGAGCAAAGAACGGGCGAAAAATAACCCACCAAGGAAATCGTCCCCCGAAGGGGTTAAGCCTTCCCCCAAACCGACCAAGGATTCAGCCTCGTCCAGAACTGCGTTAAAATCATGAGATATGCAAGACCTAGCGATCCTATCAATATTTTGCCAAGCTGCCATGATCACCATGTTTTCCGACTGGAAATGGGTGAAGGGACCTTTTCCTGCTGCAATCTGAAGGATCAGGGGGACAAACGATCCAAACCCATTAGGTGTTTCAATAGATTGAAATATTTCATAAAATGCGATGAGTTTTGCAGGCAGTTTTTCTATCGCGATGACATCGCAAACCGGCAGAGCAGAGTTTTCCCAGATTTGTGAAGAACTAAAATCCAGTATTGTCCCCGCCTCAAGGTCGATCGATTGACCAGCAATGGAAAAACGCGAGTCAACTGACAGGCGGGGCAGCGGCTCCGAAGGTTGGATGCAACGGCGGTGCATTGGGCTATCCGGAGTTGCCAGCCAAACCAAATCTCCATCCTCGGAGAGCAAGTAAATGGCATGGGTGACTGCTGCAAGAACCCTCCCACGCTGGCCTTCGAACAACCAGCCGCGGGCGGCCATTCCCAGAATCGAATCATTCCCGGTGCAGACAACCATAGTGGATCTCTTTATAAGAAGCAAAGGAATTGGGGCAGGCACAAGACCTGCCCCTACCTGCAATACAAATTCTGTTATTTCGGGCTGCCGATTACACCTGGCACGAACCAGTCCAAGGATCCCATATCGTTCTCAGATAGAGTCGAACCATCTGCAACTTTGATATTTCCATTCTGGTCCGTGAGCGGACCCTTGAAGACAACGATCTTGCCAGAATCCAGATCGGCCAGCGTTTGCTTGACTTTGTCCTGTACCGTCTGCGTAACCTTCGGCCCAAACGGCGCGAGTGCCATGCAACCTTCGCTCATCTTACAACGCAGGAAGATGGATTTCCAAGTTTTGTCAATCACCGATTGGGTCAAAAAAGTGACCGTACCCCCCAGGGTAAAGCCTGTTCCGGTGATCCAATACTGTGGAGCAAATTGCTGGGCAGCTAAATCCTGGAAACCAATCGAGTAAACGCCGCGCGATTCGGCTGTCGATATGACCGTAGAGGGTGAATCGACATGCATCGTGATTACATCTATGCCTTGATTTATCAGGGAGTTGGTCGCATCGGCTTCCTTGGCGTGGTCACCCCAGGCGAAGGAGAAGGCAACGGTCGTTGTTATACTGGGGTTTATGGATTTGGCGCCCAATTCAAAAGAGTTGACAAACGTGACCGTCCAACCTATCGGAAACGAAGCTACAAAGCCCAACTTGTTGGACTGGGTCATACTTGCCGCCGCCACGCCCATTGCATACCAGGAGTTCGGCACATCCGCATAGTAATTGGCATAATTATCACCCATCAGCCAGCCGCCTGCATTTTCGAAAGTGACACCAGGGTTTGCTTTGGCCAGGTCGACCATCGGATTCTGATGCGTAGAAGCCGTAGCAAAGATCAATTTTGCGCCTTCGTTGATCATATTCTGCATGGTAGTTTTTGCGCCAGCCTCATCGGGTACATTTTCTGCTTCGATCAGCTTGACGCAGGGGATATTTTGGGCCATTGCAACCATACTTTCATGCATAGCCTGGTTGTAGCCAGCGTCATTCATTGGTCCACCATAAAGCGCGCCGACGATCAAGCAAGTTGGGACAGCAGTAGGTACAGCCGTGGGAGGAACCGAGGTTGGAGGAACTGCAGTTGAAGGCACAGCAGTAGGAGGCACTGAAGTAGAAATTTGTGCCGCTGGTGTGGGGGTGGCAGCTGGACCGCAAGCTGAAAGCAGGATGAGAGTGCACAAGACAATTGAAAGGGTCGCAAACAATTTAATTTTCATTTTATCTTCTCCTTTATTTATCGTTTAAATTATGGAATTCTTTTCACATTAATAAAAGTCAGTTTAGTGGAAGCACGCCTCCTTTTCAAATAAGATATTTATCATTCGCTGCCCGCATAAACTCTCCCCAGACTCGCAGGTGCTGCTTGCTTCCGGTTACCTCCCCAAGCAATCAGAACCAGAATAGTCAACAGATAAGGAATAGTATTCAACAAGAAGGGAGATACTTGTACCCCGCTGGATTGGAGCAGGAGTTGAAAGGCCACTGCTGCGCTGAAAAGCAGCGAACCAGCAATGGCGCGTAATGGGTCCCACTTCGAAAAGATCACCAATGCAACCGCAATGAAACCTCGACCAGCGGTCATGTATTCCGACCAATCCATGGTATAGGCGATTGCCAGGTGGGCAGCGCCGAGACCAGCCAGCATCCCGCCCAGCAGGAGCGCCTGGTAACGAATACGTTGAGGGTTGCGACCGGAGGCGAAGGCGGTATCTGCGTTTTCGCCGACAGCACGCAGCCCCAGTCCCCAACGGGTGCGGTAGAGCAGCCACCAGATCAGAACCGCAACCGGCACAACCAAGAAGATCAGGAAATCAAATTTGAACAGCGAGGTATAAACCAGGGGTAACCCAGAAAGCCCAGGAAGCACATATCTCGGCAGTGGATTGATCTTGGCTCCAACAAAGGATTTGCCAATCAATGCGCTCAGCCCATAGCCGAAGAACATAACGGCCAGGCCGCTGGCCAGCTGGTTGGCCCGCCGGGTGACCACCAGATACCCAAACACCATATTCATGAGGCCACCAGCCAGGACCGATGCCAGGATGCCCAAATAGGGACTTCCCGTCGTTTTGGTGACTGCAAAACCAAAGGAAGCACTAACCAGCAGTATTCCTTCCAGCCCGAGATTGACGATGCCGGAGCGCTCACCAATCACCTCTCCGAGGGTGGTATAGAGCAGGGAAGTGCCGGAAAAAATGGCGCTTGAGATAACTCCCAGAATGGCAAGCAGGCTCATGATTTTTTCCTATTTGAGAACAATGTAGGGCGTGCGAGAACAATAAAAAGGGTAAAAGCCAGCAGGATGTTAATGACCGCGTACGGCAGCCCCTGGGTCAGTTGCAGCAAGTTACCACCAGTGGTAATGACCGCCACTACAAAGGCGATCAGGAGGATGCCCAAAGGGTTTCCTCCAGCCAACCAGCAAATCAGGAAACCCATGAAACCCAAGCCGTTTGAAAAATTAGCCAAAAGCAGGCCATAATATCCGGAAGCCTGTGACATACCTGCCAAGCCAGCCATTCCACCGCCGATGACCATAATAATGACTATGTATAACTGTAGTGGTATGCCGTTACGCCGGGCAGCCTGTGGATTTCCCCCGATAGCGCGCATTTCCAATCCCCAACGGGTATATTTCATAAACAGCCAGAAGAGCATCAACAACCCCAGAGCAAAAATGAAGCTTAGATCAACCCGGGTGCCAAAGAAGGTCGGGAGTCTGGCGGCTGACACGAAATTAGGGGTGATGTTGGTATCTCTGGCTGAATGCCAGAAACCAAAAATAAAGAATGAATTGATCGAAGGAGCCACCGAGTTCAATAACAGGGAGGTGATGGTTTCGTTTACAAGTCCAATGGATTTAAGGAACCCGGGAATGAAAGCCCATAAGCCACCCCCAATCATCCCCAGAAAAACCATTCCTGGTAACAGAATCCAAGCCGGTAAATTGGGAAATGTGAGAGCACCCCAAGTGGCAAAGAGAGCTCCTATATACAACTGGCCTTCCACGCCCACATTAATCAAGCCGATCCGGGCAGGAATGGCTACCGCAATGGCTGTGATCAGCATAGGAGTCATAGCAACTATGACTTCAGAAAAACCATAAGCGCTACCAAACGTTGCTCTAAACATGTCCTTATAAGATTGGATCGGGTCCTTCCCGGAAACAAAAAGAATAAGCCCGAAAATCAGAAAAGCGAATAAGATCATCAGGAAATATCGTGTCGCAGTGTTAAGCGACTTCTGACGTAAGGATGGAAAATGGAGGACCTTCTCAATTACTTTGGACATGTTGGACCTCAGAGCCCGTCATCAGGTGACCGACTTCAAAGACGTTCGTTTCATCGGGTTTGAAGGAGCCCACCATCGACCCTCCGTAGAGAATTACCAGGCGGTCGCTCAAAGTGAACAATTCCTCCAAATCCTCCGAAATAAAAAGGACGCCAGCACCCTTGTCGCGTGCCTGAACAAGAGCCTGGCGGGCAGCAATGGTGCTCTGCACGTCCAGGCCGCGGGTCAGGTATGAGGCGATGATCAGACGCGGCTCGTGTGTCATTTCTCGAACTATAACCATGCGCTGCAAGTTGCCCCCCGATAAAGAGCGAGCGGGAACATAAAGCGGAAAAGAAAACTCCAATGCCTGCATCGTCTTTTCCGCGTCATCTTTTACGGACTTCCACTCCATGCGCATTCCGCCTGCCCGGGCATAACTCCAAGTGCGGGTTAATGCCATGTTTTGAAGGACAGTCATAAATGGAGCAATTGCCATGGTCAATGGATTCTCAGGGATAAAGCCGACCCCCCTGCGGCGCATTTGTTGGATCGACAGGCTGGTACTATCCTTACCGAATAGGAATTTCCTGCCACGGAAGCATTTAATCATGCCGAGCGCAAGGTCGCCAAGTTCCTTTTGGCCGTTGCCGGATACGCCAGCGACGCCGACAATCTCGCCTGCATGAACCTTCAAGTTGATGTTTTTAAGGCCTGGTACCAAGCCTTCCAGGCGAGTCCCAGCGCCCTTTAACTCCAATAGAGGAATCCCCGACTCAGAAAATTTGCCCTCCCGGTTCACATGAAGAGGAACTAGTTTTTTCTCAAACATAAGGGAGACCAGCTTATCCTCACTTGCCTCGGACCGGAGCAAAGTTCCTGCGAGATGACCACCGCGGAGAACCGTAATCCGATCAGCACACTCCAGGACCTCTTTCATCTTGTGCGTGATCAAGACAATGGTATATCCATCCTGACGCAGGCTGACCAGCACCTTGAAGAGTGCTTCCGCTTCATGTGGGGCAAGCACTCGCGTTGGTTCATCCAAAATCAGCAAGCGCGCCTCAGCCAGCAGCAATTTTAGGATCTCGACCTTTTGCTGTTCACCGACAGAAAGCTGGGAGACCATGGCTCGTGGGTTGACCTCAAGATCATAGCGTTTGGAGACCTCAAGAATGTGCTGGTTGATCTCCCTGATATTAAGCACGGCGGGAAGGTGGGGGAGAAACAAAGCAATATTTTCCGCAACGCTTAGAGCAGGGATCAGGCTGAAATCCTGGAATACCATTCCAATCTTATTGTTGCGAGCGTCGTGAGGGGAATGAATACCGACCTCTTGCCCGTTGATCCGGATAACGCCCGCATCACACCGATAGAAACCGTAAAGGATCTTCATCAACGTGCTCTTACCAGCGCCATTTTCCCCCAAGAGAGCATGGATCTCAGAAGGATAGAGATCCAAATCAAGGCGATCATTTGCCAAAACCGCCTGGAAGGATTTGGTTATCCCGCGCATGGAGACAAATGGTTTTGCGATGTTTTCAGAAGCAGATACAAAAGCCATAAAATACCGCCAAAAAATGGATTCACATTTACAGCCAATCGCTTAACACGATCGCCAACCCAATAATAAAGAATACCGGGCAAAGATATAAGCGTGGAAATTAAGGGTTTTCGAAGGGGGACCAGCGAGTGATAAATACGCGTTTAGACCCCGTATTTTCTACGGGTGACAGAAAAGCGGTAATATGGATTTAATCCGACCTGGATTATTCGATCAGGCCATGCTGGCGCGCATAGCGAACCAATTCGACCCGGCTGTGCAAACCCAGCTTGTCTGAAATGTTGGAACGATGCCCCTCAACAGTACGGATACTAATATTCAAGTCCTGACCAATCTGGCGGTTGGTAAATCCCTCAACGATCAACTTCAGAATCTCGGTCTCGCGAGGAGTCAGAGATTCCACAGGTTCTTTCTGATTTATTTGAGGGTTTGGAATTTCATCGAACAGTCCCCGGACCATGGAAGGGTCTATATAAAGATCACCACGCAAGACGACCCGGATGGCGGAGATCAACTCCGCTTCGGCAGCGCGTTTGAGAATATAGCCTGCTGCTCCAGCTTTGATGGCTTCCTTCAATAACGCCTCATCTTCGTGAAGGGTCAGGATTAGAATTTTTAATTCCGGAAAACCAGGTTTAATCTTGCGGGTTACGGAAATGCCATCCAGGTCGGGCAAGCTAAGATCAAGGATCAACACATCAGGGCTTGTCTTTTCGACCAAGTCAATGGCTTCATAACCTCCGACCGCTTCGCCAACCAAAGCAAATTCCTGCTCCTCAAGGAGGAGAGCTCGAAGGCCGGCCCTCACAATGGCGTGATCATCTGCAATAAGGACTTTAATCAATTGCAGGTACCTCTGCTTTCACAGTCGTGCCTTTCCCAGGAGAGCTCTCGATCATAAATATGCCGCCCAGCATTTCGATACGTTCACGCATACCGAACAACCCCAAATGGTCCTCCAGGCTGGATGAACCTTCCAAAAAGCCAATTCCGTTATCCTCAACAATAGTGACCATATGATGATTATGCAGACTGAGCAGGACGTCCACACGGGTTGCCTGAGAATGCAGAACAACATTGGTCAGGGATTCCTGGACGATGCGAAATAGGGCGGTTTCCAAATCTATAGGCAGCCGGATATCATCCATTCCAACGGCCTCGAAGTCAACGGGTAGATTGTATTGACGGTTGAACTCTGCGATATATTGCCGTAAAGTAGTCACCAGCCCAAGATGGTCCAAGCTTGCCGGTCGCAAATTGACCGCCAGCTTGTGAAGATTATCCTGGATCGTGTTGGCAGTATTTTTTAATTCATCGATTCTCTGGCGGAGAACAGCCGGCTGATCCACACTGCGATCCAATAATCCAAGCTGGACGGTCAAAGCGGTCAGCAACTGACCGGATTCATCGTGCAATTCCCGGGAAAGGTTTAGCCGCTCTTCTTCCTGCGCCTTCATCAAACGTTGAGAAAGCCCATGCAATTGACGGTTGTTCCTGCGGATTTCATCCAAGAGAAGGGAATTCTGCAAGGCTACGGCTGCCAAGTTGGCGTAGGATTGCAGAAGCAATTGGTTATCCTTCGAGAAGTAATCCTCACGTTTGCTGAGAAGGCACATCGTACCGATCAACCGGTTACTGAAGAGTAGTGGGAAAACCGCATAGGATTGATAAGCAGTCCCGCTGCCCCCTTTGGAAGTAGAAATGTCGGTTAAAGTTTTTACGACAGGATCGAGGGTTTCTTCCTGAAGATGGAAACCCTGCCACACCGCCTTCAATTCGTTGATCGAACCTGGAGAACTCCCATAAACCGCTGACGGCGTGGAAGCCGCATCATCGCCAGTCTCAATCCAGGCAACATCCAATCCGAGGCGGGTGACGGCCAACTGGCAGATAATGTTAAAAATGCTAGTGATCTCGAAGCTATCCAAAAATGTTTTAGAGGAGTCGTTCAAGGTAGCCAGGTCTTCCACCCGATGCCGAAGGGCATCCGTGGCCTTCCGGCGTTCGATGGTTGCAGCCGCCAAAATGAGCGCGATCAACGCAACGACAGCGGTGAATGTTTGCAAAAGCACCAGACCATCGTTCTTTGAGTCAAGAGAAAACGGTCCCAAACCATGGGAAGTCCCCCAGATGGCTATCCCGGAGACAAGAAAGATGGCAATGGTTGCGCCCCTTTGCCCAAAGCGTAAGGCCGCCCAGATCACAAATGGGAAGATGACATAAATCATTGCTTGATGAAGGACCCCGCTGAGTGGCAGACCGCTGAATACAAACCAGGTAACCAACGCCAGGAATACCAACATTATGCCGGATTCAAAGTAAACGCGTTTAATGAGACGAACAGGTTGCAGTGGTATCCAGGTTAGTAACAACGGCGTCACCACCAGAGCTCCAAGGAGGTCGCCAATCCACCAAGTCACCCAGATGGCCCAAAAGTTTTGCCAAGCCCCATTGCCGGTGACCATAAGGGTTACGCTTCCAATGCTGGCCCCGATCGTTGTACAAACCAGTGAGACCAGCACCAAGCCAACGACATCCTGAATCCGGTCAATCTCATTGTGGATGCTGACAAATTTTTTCAGGAAATATACAGCCACCAGCGCTTCCAAGGTATTCCCTATCGTTATTCCAAGAGCGAGGGAAAAGGGAGCCCCGGTCAGCAGGGAACCAATCAGCACTCCCAAGCTGATCCCAGGCCATAAACGATATCCAAAGATGAGCAGAGCTGCCAGACCGATCCCCGTTGGAGGCCATACCGGCGATGTGTTAGCCTGGACATATGCCATCGACAGCCCCACCCTGGCAGCCAGGTGGTAAATCACTGCCAAGACCAGGATTTTTGCAAGATAGATTGCAATCGATTTTATTTGAACCTGTTGTGAAGAATGGATCGTTTTCATAATCAAGATTGGAAAACCAGGATTGGATATTGGTATTTCTCACAGTGATTATAAACTAGAAGCTTTCGATGTCGGTTGGTTTTATTGAATGGGGATAAATTAGCCAGGAAATCCAAAAGACGCCCAAAATTCTCCCGGCAGTTAATAGGGTAAAATATTCACATGCAATCTTCCATTGAAAAACTGCGGAAGTTCTTCCGCCTTGAACATGAAAACGGGTATACGAATAAGGCTGTGATCGGCGGGTTAGCGAGTGTGCTTAATTTGTGGGAAGGGGAGGCACGCAATGACAAGCTACCGGAGGAGATCGTCCAGGCAACCGCGGCAACATTAAAGGCCTACGCTGAGCGAAGCCCCGAGGAGCGGCTTGAATCCCTGAAAGCCCTGTGGAAGCAAATATCTGAAAAAGTGCCAGAAGCGGCGTTGGCGAAGAAGACCACCCCCGCAAAGTTCGTTCCAGCACCTGCCAAAGTCCACCCACAAAGTGAACCTGCCAGGGGGCAAATGCAGCCCTCGCAACCGCAGCCAAAACCGGCACCAAGCGCGGGACAGACTCAATCTGCGGAAAGTGAATCACCTGCAGAAACTTTCCCGGTACAAACTCAAACCACAAAACCCGATGAACAGCCCGACCCAAGCTTGGCACAACATCAGCCCGCGAAGGTAGAGTCTCAGACAATACCGGTCGTGGAAAACCTGCAAGCGATGCAGATTGAGCCTCAACTGGTGCCTGTGGTGTCACAGCCAGCCAGAATACCAGTGGAAACACTGCCAGAACCAGGAGCAGAAAAATCGCAGCCCAACCAAGCGGAGGAAAAGGCACAGGTTGGACATAACGAAGAAGAAGGCATACCGGAACCAGAAGCTCCTCCGAATGTGCCGATGCCCGCGGGGGAACCGGTTACGATTGGTGCAGAACAAAATCCGGTAAGCGGGGTGCCAGCAGCGGGCCCGGAAGCAGAGTCGACTGCTCAAAACATTAAAATTGAACCGGCTACAAGCCGAGCACCCACTCGATCGCAACGACCAAAGGGGGCGATGCCAGGTCGCGCCGAAGCTCATCCGGGCGGCGTGACCAGTAAACGGCCGATCGCCCTGAACGCGTCGCTAACCGTCCTGGCTGGGGTTGGACCCAAGCACGCTGCCATGCTGACCCGCCTGGGACTCAATAACCTGGGAGACATGCTCTACAATTATCCACGCCGCTACGAGGATTACAGCAAACTCAAACCCATCCGCGAAGTATTCTACGGCGAGGTGCTGACCGTGATCGGCGAGGTTACATCAATCACATCACGGCAGGCACACGGGCGGAAAATGACCATCGTGGATGCCGTGATCAACGACGGGACAGGGGGATTGCGCCTGACCTGGTACAACAAGCCCTGGCTGGTCAATCAAATAAAAGTAGGCGAGGCGCTTTCAGTTTCGGGCAAGGTGGACCAGTACCTGGGGCGCCTGGTGATGAAAAGCCCGGAGTGGGAACCCGTGGAAGTGGAGAACCTGCATACCAACCGGATCGTACCAATCTATGCGCTGACTGCAAACGTTGCCCAAAAGTGGCTGCGGACCTTGATGAGGCAAGTGGTGACCTATTGGGCGCCCAAATTGACCGACCACCTGCCCGAACGCATCCGACAGTCAGCAACCCTTCCAGACCTGGGAATGGCACTACTGCAGGCGCATTTTCCCGATTCAGATGCCAAGCTGCAGGCAGCCCGGCAGCGCCTGGCGTTCGATGAGATCTTTTTCCTGCAAACCGGGGTGCTGCGACAACGGCGGGACTGGCAGTCAGCTCCAGGGCGAGTATTTGAAGTTGATGAACCATGGATGGAAGCACGACTGGCTGCCCTGCCCTTTGCCCTGACGACTGCCCAGAAAAAATCGATGGATGACATCCGCTCAGACCTGAAATCCGGCAAGCCAATGAACCGACTGTTGCAAGGCGACGTGGGATCAGGTAAAACCGTGGTAGCGGCGCTGGCGGCTGCGATGGTGAACCAGGGAGGAGCGCAGGCTGCCATCATGGCGCCAACGTCCATCCTGGCAGAGCAGCACTACCGCACATTCCAAAACGTACTGGCGGGTGAAAAAGGACCACTCAAACCAGATGAAATCCGCCTACTGGTGGGCGATACTTCGGCTGGCGATAAAGAGGGCATCCGGGCTGGGCTAGCGAGCGGAGTTATTAAAATCGTGATCGGCACACACGCCCTGATCGAAGACCCGGTCACATTCGCGGACCTGCAGTACGTGGTGGTAGACGAGCAGCACCGATTTGGAGTGGAACAGCGGGCGGCTCTGCGTTCCAAGGGCACAAACCCGCACCTGCTGGTGATGACTGCCACACCCATCCCACGTTCGCTGGCACTGACCCTGTACGGCGACCTGGACCTTTCGGTGATGGACGAGTTGCCACCCGGGCGCCAAACCATCCCCACGCACATCCTGACTCCGGTGGAACGGGAACGTGCTTATACCATTGTGCGAAGCCAGGTGAATGAGGGGCACCAGGCGTTCATCATCTATCCGCTGGTGGAAGAAAGCGAAAAAAGTGAACTGCTGGCTGCCACCCAGGAACACGAACATCTGCAAAAAGAAATCTTCCCGGACCTGAAACTGGGCCTACTGCATGGACGGATGAAGGGCGCTGAAAAAGATGCGGTAATGCTGGCATTTCGCGAGAAACAATTCGACATTCTCGTCTCGACCACGGTAGTGGAAGTGGGCGTGGACGTGCCAAATGCCACTGTGATGTTAATCGAAGGGGCGAACCGTTTCGGGCTGGCGCAACTGCACCAGTTACGCGGACGGGTGGGACGCAGCGAAGCCCAGTCGTTTTGCCTGCTGATCCCCGAACACGAGGATGCCGCTGAGAACGAACGCCTGAAAGCGATGGTTGAAACCAACGACGGCTTTATCCTGGCGGAACGCGACCTCCAGCAAAGAGGTCCCGGAGAATTCCTGGGAACGCGGCAGGCAGGGTACGCAACCACCCTGAAGATGGCCAGCCTGAGCGACATCAAATTAATCGAAAAAGCCCGCACGGAAGCTCAGGCCCTTTTCGCGCGTGACCCCGATCTAAAAGATCCCGAAAACAGCCTGCTGGCCGAAGCGCTTGGGCGCTTCTGGGGCAGCGGGAAAGGAGATATGAGTTAGGATGATACGTGCACTTTTCCCTGGAACTTTCGACCCGATCCATTTCGGTCATATCGACATTGCCAAACGGGCTGTCCGCATCTTTGATGAACTGGTGGTGGCGGTATATGACCGGCCGCTCAAGAGTTTGATGTTCCTGCCGGAAGAACGAATTGAGCTGGTGAAGGAAGCCTTCAAGGGCATTCCGAAGATCAGCATCACCGGTTACAGCGGCATGACCGTGGAGTTCTGCCGGCAGATCAACGCCCAGGTGATCGTGCGCGGCCTGCGGGTCTTTTCGGATTTCGAATTTGAATTCCGCATGGCGCTGGCCAATCACCGCCTGGCACCGGACATCGAAAGCGTGGCCTTCATCACCGACGAGGACCACACGTTCCTTTCGTCCACCACCGTGCGAGAGATCGCAAGCCTGGGCGGGGACGTATCGAGCATGGTGCCAGCGCACGTGGAAGCGGCGCTCAAAAACAAGGTCAAAGACCTGAGCGACCAGCAGTTACGTCCGTTCGGTATTAAAGTATAATTAGAACATACCGCCCTGGTTCCTGCGGAGGAAACGATGGATATTCTTCACCTGATAGACCGCCTGGAAGAACTCTTCAATAACAGCCGCCCCATCCCGTTGACACACAACGTGATCTTGGACGAAGACAAGTTCCTGGACCTCATCGACCAGATGAGAATTTCGGTACCTGAAGAGGTAAAGAAAGCCCAGCAGGTCTTTTCGCAAAAAGACCGGGTGATGGCGCAGGCACAGGAAGAAGCCACACGAACGCTACAGCTGGCGCGTGAGAAAGCCGACGCACTGGTGGAGAAAGAAGTGCTCGTACAGGATGCACAGAGGCGCGCCAGCCAGATCATCGACCAGGCACGAATGGACGCCGAGAATATCAAGTCGGGCGCAGACCAGTATGCCTTGGACGCTTTAATGGGGCTGCAGACCGAACTAGAACACCTGAGCAACCAGGCGCAAAACGGGGTGCAGGTGCTGCTACAGAAAAAGATCCCACCAGAACCGGTGAGTCAGCAGAAATAATCGAAAAGCCTCCGCAAAACTGCGGAGGCTTTATTTTTAGAACTTAATCCGACGCTGGTTTTACAAGGCGACGCTGCCCACATTACGAATGACCATCACCACTTTACCCTTGATCTCAAGCGGTTCAGCCTTGTCGATCATGATCGGCTTCATGGTGGGGTTGGCTGGCTGGAGCCGGTAGTGCTCCTTTTCCTTGAAGAAATATTTAAGGGTGGTCTCGTCACGATTTGGCAGCCATATGGCGACCATTTCACCGTTATTGGCCTTGACAGCAGGCTTTATTATGACGATGTCACCATCATTGATCATAGCGTCGATCATCGACTCGCCTTTGACCTTGAGGGCGAAAAGTTCACTGCCCTTTTCACCGGCGGGAAGCAGGCTGCGGGCTACGTCGACTGCGTCCATTTCGTTGCCGATGCCGAGATAGTTGGCACCCGGGGCAGGGACAAGCATGGGCTCACCGGCGGCAATCGGACCGAGGATGGGAACCTTCAACAGATCCTTGCTGATCGGATCCGTGAGACGGACGGCGCGCGAGAATTTTGCGTCGCGCTCGATAAGACCCATCTCGGTCAACTGCTTTAAATAGTAGGTAACGACGGAAGTGGAGGTAATCCCAACCGCCTCACCGATTTCACGGATGGAGGGAGGGTAGCCCGTACTCAGCCTTTCATTGAGATACTCGATTATTTTCTTATGGCGTTCTGTCAAACCTCTGCGAGTTCTGACCATTTGAACCTTCCTTTCTAATGATGCCAGCCAAACATTTGTGCTAATTATAATACGAACACTCGTTCTATGTCAAGTGGTATTTTGGAGGATTTCGAGGAATTCTCAGAGCAGCGAAAAAGTGCGAGGCACCTGAAATTAGTTGGTATTACCCAACCCTCACCCTCTAACCCTGTTGGCATGCAGGGAAATTTCTTTGGGATTGTGGGGTTAGGAAAAAAATAGGTGCAAGGGATAACCACCCCGCACCCGCCTTAGTCCCATGAATTATTAATTAATCCGACCAGGAGGCAATTTTTCTATTCCATCTATGTGCGCGCAGTTTGAGGATCAATTCTTCAGGTAATCCCCTTGACAATGTTATTTGCCAGAATAAACCGCAGTGCCATTTCATTATAAGAAGAAAACATCTTTTATCTACTGGAATAGCAATTCGAAACAATAATAAATACTATTTTTCAAGTCTTCATGAGTTCAAAAGCTAATTATATGTCCGAATATTAATATTATTAAAGTTAATGTTGAATATATTCAATGATTTCCACTTGACATTTAATATAGTATGCATATAATATCAAATAAATTGACGTACCATTTATTATTTTGAAATAGAGACATGTATGAAATCCCTATACCATGCATATCAAGTCTACGAAAAACGGGTAATTCGAGGAGAGTTCTATAAGCGCGAAAAAAGCCCCAAGGGACCCCTCCCGCGTGAGCCCATCCTGGCACGCTTCTGTGATTTTCTTACTGAAACAGGAACAAAACTCAAACTGCAACAGTCGCACCCAAAACCGAGCCCCTGGACACTTTTATTGGAGAAAAAGCAATGAAAACTGCATTGAGCAAATGCCCAGTTTGCGACGGTGAATTGACCGTGACCCGCCTGCATTGCGAAACCTGCGATACATCCATCGAAGGCCGTTTTGCCAACGGCGCCTTTGCCGGGCTGTCACCTGAACAACTGGATTTCATCGAAACATTCGTACGCTGTGAAGGGAAAATCACCCGCATGGAAGACGAAATGGCACTTTCCTATCCGACCATCCGCAACCGGCTGCAGGAAGTAATCCGCGCCCTCGGTTATGAACCCGGCAAGGAAGAAGCCAGCGACATCTCGGATGAAAAGCGACGCAGCGTGCTCGAAGAACTTGATTCCGGCAAAATTTCAGCCGAAGAAGCCATGCGCGTGCTGAACGGAGAGGAGTGAGAATGCGACAACAAACCATATCGGTCAGCTCAACACCCAACCTTGTCATCGAATCCATCCCTGGTGATTTGCGGGTGGCCGGTTGGGACCGCAGCGAGATCATGGTAAAAACCGATGGGGATAATTTGGAAATTTCCACAGGAGCGGACCCGATCGTCATCTCGTGTGATGAAGATTTGATCATATATGCGCCACGCGGCGCCAAATTGAAGGTAGAGAAAGTGGCTGGAGACGCCATCCTGCAAGCCCTCAACGGTCCGATCACGCTTGGGCCTGTGGCGGGCGACCTGACCATGAACGACCTGGGCCCGGTAAGCATGGATACAATTGCAGGGGACGCATCGCTGAGGAACATCGGAGCTATAAATGCCGAGTCAATAAATGGCGACTTCACCCTGCGCGGCGGACACGGCGTATGCGCCGTGGAAAAGGTGGGCGGAGACGGCTCGATCCGCGACGTGGACGGAATGCTGACCATCGAGAACGTGGGCTCAGACCTTTACGTACGCAACGTGCACGGGGCGGTAACCGTGAAGGCCGGGGCAGATGTGGCTTTCTACGTTACCCCTGTGGCAGGCCAGATCTATGACGTAACTGCAGGAGACGACTTGATCGTACGCCTTTCCTCTGATGCAAACGTAAAACTCCACTTAACAGTCAATTCACCCGAGTCGATCCACGTGGATTTCCCCGGCGTTCAAATCCCTGAAGATTGCACCTCCTGTGATGTGATGATCGGCGAACAGAAGGAAGGCATGGCAGAGATGCTCTTATCCGCCAGCGGAGATTTGCTGGTGACCCACCAGGCAGACCCATGGGAATCCGCGGCCGATTTCGACAGCGGAAACTGGCACATCCCCCCCATTCCACCGATCCCTCCCATCCCACCGCTGCCCCCGGATTTCTCGGAGCGAATAAACAGGCGTGTGCAGGCCTCCATGGAACGGGCACAGGTGCATATAGAAGCAGCAAGCCACCGGACCGAAGCCAAGATCCAGGCAGCCATGCGGCGAGCCGAGATGAAGGCACGCGCTGCCGAAGTTCGCGGGCGACGCGGCGCTAACTTCAATGTCAATGTGGGGCGCTGGAACTGGGATATTTCGCCTCATGGACCGGTTGAGGGAAGCGAAGCCGTATCGGATGACGAGCGACTGATCATCCTGCGCATGCTGCAGGAAAAGAAAATCAGTCTTGCCGAGGCCGAGAAACTCCTGGCAGCACTGGAAAGTAAATGATATTTCATTCCCGACCTGGCGCCCCTCTTCCCGAGGGAGGGGCCGAGGGAGGGGACCAAGCAAGACGAATAAAGGAGCAAGCGATGACCGACCAGGAACGGGAACAAGTATTAAGAATGATTGAAAGCGGTAAGATCTCTGCTGAAGACGGGCTTAAATTGATGCGGACACTCGACCAAAACCCGGCTGAAGACGAGCTGCATGCGATCGAACAGGTGTCGGGCAGCAGGGCGGGAACCCAAATGGGGGAGGAAAAAGTGGGGACCAGCACCCAGGCAGACAAGTCAAGTTTCGAAACAGATCCAAGGATCGAAAAGGTCAAATCCGCTGTCCGGCGGTTGTGGCAAATCCCTTTATGGATCGGCATATTTATCACCATCCTAAGCGCATGGGGCATGTACGCGCTTGTGCGGGTGGCAAACCTCAACTTCTGGTTCTACTTCCTGAGTATCCCCCTGCTGCTGGGCGTGCTGCTGATTGTGGCAGCCGTTGGGAGCCGAAAAGCGCGCTGGCTTTTTGTGGATGTACATCAGAAGCCGGGTGACAAACCAGCCCGCATTTTCCTTGGTTTCCCCCTTCCTTTGAAGCTGGCTGCATGGTTTCTGCGGACATTCGGGAGGTACATTCCCAACCTTGGAAAGACCAATGTTGACGAAGTGATCCAGGTGATCGAAACCGGATTCACAGGCGAGGCTCCGTTGGTGGTCAATGTTGATGAAGGCGACGACGGAGAACGAGTCCAGGTTTATATTGGGTAGCATATTCCCTAGAAAATACCTTCGATAGCGAAGGAATGGCAGAAATAAAAGATGATCGGCAATTATTGACTGGAGGCTGACATGGCAACCACTGAAGAACGCATGAAGATCCTGAAGATGATCGAAGAAGGAAAGGTGAGCGCGGAAGAAGGCGCCAAACTCCTGTCCGCGCTCGCGAGCGCCAACAGACCGACGAGCGGGTTATCGGCGAGCGGTGCAAAATGGCTGAGGGTACGCGTGACCGAAGTCAATACTGGACGCTCGAAAGCCACGGTGCAGATCCCAATCAGCCTGATGGAAGCCGGGATGAAAATCGGGGCGCACTTCGCTCCCGAAATTGACGGGGTGAATATGGATCAGCTGATGGAAGCGCTGCGAACTGGAATGACCGGAAAGATCATCGACGTAACCGACGACGAAGACGGCGAACACGTGGAAATATTCGTCGAATAATGGCTGATTGATAGCCGGTCAATAGGCAACCGGAACGGAATAATGGTTTAATCAGCCTGAAATTCGACTGAAAGAAAAAGGAGTTTGCCATGCCTGAGATCATTGAAAAAAAGTTCAACGTCTCCTCACCTGCCCGACTGGCAGTCAACAATGTCAGCGGCTCGGTGGAAATAACCACCGGTGAGAATGGAATCATCCTGGTGACCGCGGTCAAGCGTTCCAACAGCGGGGACGAAAAGCGTACAGAAATTGAGATCACCCAGGAAGCAGATGGGACCGTCAAAGCCTCCACGCGATATCCCGACGGCGGCTGGACATGGATGTTCGGTTCCCACCCGTGTGACGTGGAATATGTCATAAAAGCACCGCGACAGTGTTCAATCCGAGTGAACGGAGTGAGTAATACCGTACTAGCGGAGGGGTTTGAGGGAGAGGTAAATATGAATACGGTCAGCGGGGAAATTACCGCAAAAACCATAACCGGCCCCGTGCGAATCCATTCCGTCAGCGGGGATGTCGAAGGAGAACACATTTCTGGCACCCTGGCGGCAGACACAATATCAGGGGATGTGATGGTGAAAGAATCAACCCTAAGCGCCATCAATGGGAAAACCGTGAGCGGTGACATGCAAATTTCCACCCCCCTGGCACAAGGACCATACGATTTTAAAACGGTATCCGGTGACGTACGAATGATCGTCCCACCTGACACGGTTTGCACGGGCGAATTGCATACCCTGAGCGGTGACCTGATTACAGTGTTCCCAGCGAGCGGTTATTCAAGCAACCCTGGTTCCAAGTCTGTCCTTGTAAAAGGTGGTGGGGTAAAAATCAGTCTTAAAAGCGTTTCAGGCGACCTTTCCCTGGATTGTGACGGTGAAATCCCTTCCTCCTCCGACTCAGCGAAAACCGTTTCCAGCGAGGAGCGAAAAGCGGTGCTGGAAAGCATGGAACGCGGCGAGCTGACCGTAGAGCAGGCATTGGGAAAACTGCACGGATAATTAATTCCCGAAGTGTGGAAATCTCTCAAGATTCCGTGTCTAAAATCACCGGGATCGGGTGAAAACGTTATCGTCCAACCCCGGGTTTTTAATCCAAAAATAGCCCCACCTGGGAAAATTCAAATTAGTTCGATGTAACTTCGAAACCCTTCCCTACTTACAGTTGCATGACCGAAAAAAAACATCCCAAGGTAACTTTACAAATGCAAACATCTCCACCCGTAACAAAGCGCCCGGCCGGCATGACCGGCTTCACCGTTGTTTTCGTGGGGCAACTCATTTCCGTCATTGCAACACAGATGACCGGTTTCGCCCTGACCCTGTGGATTTACGGAAAAACGAGCAGCGCGACCGCACTGGGATTGGCGCAAGTGTTCTTCATTGTGCCATTCCTGATCATCTCCCCCATCGCGGGGGCCATGGTTGACCGCTATAACCGGAAACTGATGATGATGGTCAGCGATATCGGAGCAGGCCTGGCGGTCACCGTCCTGCTCATCCTGCAGGCATCCGGGACAATGCAACTTTGGCACCTATACGCAATGAATATGGCGATCGGACTGGTTAGTGCCTTCCAGTGGCCGGCTTATTCAGCAGCCATCACCACCATGGTGTCGAAGAAGCAGTACGGGCGAGCGAACGGGATGATGAGCCTTATCGACGCAGGACCTGGGGTAATCGCACCCATCCTGGGAGCGGCATTAATCGGCATCATCAAATTATCAGGCGTCCTTTTCATCGATGCAGTGACGTATGGTGTTGCGATCCTGTCGCTGGCGATCGTCTTCGTGCCGCAACCGGCACGCAGTGCAGAGGGTGAAAAGGCAAAAAGCAACATTTGGAAAGAATCCCTGTTCGGCTTCAAGTATATTTTTGCCCGACGCGGGCTGCTGGGGCTACTGTGCATTTTCCTGGTGGGCAACCTTTTCTCAGGAATTGCCGGAACGCTTTTCGCACCGGAAATCCTGGCGCGGACCGGCAACAACAGTGCATTGATGGGAACGGTCCAATCAACGGCAGCGATCGCAGCAGTAGCAGGCGGACTGATCATGAGCGCGTGGGGTGGCTTCAAGCGGCGTATCAACGGGGTGGTATTGGGATGGCTGCTTTCGTCGCTTTTTGGAATGATGCTGTTCGGGTTTGGCCGCGGCCTGGCGGTGTGGATCCCGACTGCCATGTTAATGACCGTTTTCGGCGCGCTAATCAACGGATCCAGCCAGGCAATCTGGCAAGCCAAGGTTGAGCCCGACGTGCAGGGGCGTGTGTTTTCTGCGCGCCGACTGATCGCCTGGATCACGCAGCCGATTACACCCATCATCGCGGGGACCCTGGCAGACTACGTTCTGGAACCTGCCATGAAAACACAAACACCCCTCTCCAATATCTTCGGTCCGCTCTTCGGGATTGGACCCGGAGCCGGAATGGGGATACTGATCTCCATCTGCGGGGTCGGCGCAGTATTGACCGCCATTGTCGGATATTCACTGCCAGTCATCCGTAACGTGGAAGATTCGGTACCCGACCATTCCCAAATTGAGAAGGCTGCTGAAACCGCGATCCATGGTGAACCGGTTCGAGGCTCAAACACGTGAACCACCAACCCCCATGCGATAATCCACTACGATCGCCAAAAGGATTCCTGAGCCAGCCCATTTATTCATATGGTAAAGTCCAATAATATAAAGGAGCCGTTTATGCGAGACCGAATTAATGAAGCCCTCAAACGCAGTAAAGCAGATTACACCGAGATCCGTATCGAAGAGAAGGAAACCACCAGGGCAGCATTCCGGGGGAAGGAGTTAGAAGTAGCGAACGCGAATATCGATAAAGGCGGAATTGTCCGCTGCCTGATCAAAAACAAAGGCTGGGGCGTGGCTACCTTCAATGACCTGGATGACCTGCTTAACAAGACGGACCAAGCTTACCAGTGCGCGCAAGTTGGATCGGTGCCAGAACCGATCGAGCTGGCCTCGGTCGAACCAGTGGAAAAAATCTCCACGGTCGAGATGAAACGGGATTTCCGCGATATCCCCTTATCCGAGAAAAAAGCCCTGGCGGAACACTACAACCAGGTGGTAATGGGATACAGCAACAAGATCATCGACACACAAGCTGTTTACGTCGATACCTTCAGCAAGATCATCCTTGCCAATTCCGAAGGGACCTACATCGAGCAGGACCGTCCATCCGTGGTGATGCGCACAACAGCCATTGCCCGGGATGGTGACAACGTCCAACAGGCACATGATTCGGTGTCGAGCACCCAGGGGTATGAGTACGTGCTAAACAAAGATGAGATGGTCAAGATGGTGGCACAACATGCAGTGGAACTGCTAGCTGCCAAACCTGTCAAAGGAGGGCAATACACCGTGGTTGCCAACCAGATGCTGGCGGGTGTCTTCATCCATGAAGCGTTCGGTCACCTTTCAGAAGCGGATTTTGTTTATGAAAACCCCAAAGCGCGTGAAATGATGAGCCTGGGACGCCGTTTCGGGAAGGGGATCCTCAATGTGTTCGACGACGGCTCCGTCCCGAACCAGCGCGGCACCACTCTCTATGACGATGAAGGCACACCCGCCCGCCGAAACTGGCTCATCCAGAATGGCGAATTGGTAGGGCGCCTACACTCACGCCAAACGGCCGGAAAGATGGGAGAGAAAGCCTCCGGAAATGCGCGCGCCATCAACTATCGCTTTGCGCCCATCGTGCGCATGACCAACACTGCGATAGAAAACGGCACCACCTCGTTCGAAGATATGATCAAGGATATCGAGCTTGGCATCTATGCCTGCGAGGCATACGGTGGGCAGACACAACTTGAAAATTTCTCTTTTAGTTCAGGTTATGCTTATATGATCCGGAACGGCAAAATCGCCGAGATGGTCAAGGATGTGATCCTGGCAGGGAACCTTTTCTCCACCCTGGAAAACATCGATGCCATTGGCAACGATTTCGCCTGGATCAAAACCGGAGGCGGATGCGGAAAGGGCAACCAGTACCCCCTTCCGGTTGGCATGGGTGCACCTCACATACGCATCCAGAACGTTGTCATCGGCGGCGAGTAAGCGGAGGAAACCATGGATATCCTAAATCAACTTAAAATACAAGCCGAACAGGTGGAAGTGCTCAGCCTGCAGAACGAAAAGACAACCGTAGAATACGAGGCAAACCAATTAAAGAACTGCAGCGTAGCCGAGACAAAAGGCACGGCAGTCCGTGTGATCCGGAAAGGGCTGCTTGGTTTTGCCGCCTCGAGCGATGAGACTGCCATGGATAAACTTGCAGCGCACGCGCTTGAATCTGCGACCTTTGGAGATAAAGCCCAATTCTCCTTCCCAGATACAAAACCCGCTCCAATCGTGCGCACGTTCGATAAGGTCGTAGCCGACCTGTCGATCGGGAGGCTGGCAGAGATCGGACAAGAAATCCTGGACCTGGTGCTGACCGTTGAACCGGAGGCACGCTGCAATATCAGCCTGGAAAGGGCAATCGTCTCAGCGAGTATCCGCAACCAGAAGGACCTCGACGTTACGTTCAAAACTTCGCCGCTTTCATTCGGGCTCGAGATCGACCGAATAGAAGGCGATGATGTCCTGATCGTTTTTGACCAATTCGGCACCACCGTTTGGGAAAAGGACTATATGGACTTTGCCCACCGATTGGTGGAAAAACTTATAAAAGCCCGGACGATAACCAGTATCAAGCCCGGAACAATGCCCGTCCTATTCGCACCCAGCGGTACCCTGGCACTGGTCCTGCCACTCAGCCAGGGGTTGAATGGCAAGGAAGTATATAAAGGCACCTCCCCACTCGCAGGTAAAATTGGCGAAAAAATCTTCGACGAAAAGATCAGCATGGTTGATGATGGCACCATCGACGGAAAATTCGCCAGCTCCTCCTACGATGACGAGGGAGTGCCGCGCCGTTGTAATTCTCTGATTGAGAAAGGTGTGCTAAAAAGTTTCATCTACGACCTGAAGACAGCAGCCCAGTCCGGAGTGGAATCAACCGGTAATGCTTCACGCGGCTTATTCAACCCGCCAGAACCGTCCGGGACAAACCTTGTCATCCAGCCAGGTAAAACTTCATTAAAAGACATCCTGGCAGGAATGGACAATGGCATTATCGTCGAAGACTTGCTGGGGATTGGACAGGGCAACATCATCTCCGGCGCATTTTCCAACCCGCTGGCGCTGGCGTTCAAGGTGGAAAAAGGCGAAATCGTCGGGCGCGTCAAAGACCTGTCGATCGCGGGAAACATTTACGACCTGCTTAAGAATGTCGATGCGGTCAGCAAGGAAACACAATGGGTCTACAGCACGGTTTGCGCCCCATATATTTTGATGCCCGAAATGAACGTGTCAGGGAAAGCCTAAGTACCAAAAAAATCGAGTAGGGAGCGGTGATTAGCCGCCCTCCTCTCACACCACCGGACATGCGGGTCCGCATCCGGCGGTTCAATAAGAATAACGTAGTTTGGAGTATCGTTTCGCAATGCTTTCCAGCCCTGTGTTT
>Ga0209638_1000385_pt1 | contig 29149 bp, 30 predicted proteins | sample BarGraNGADG00211_FD_184490 | JGI IMG/M metagenome (GOLD analysis project Ga0209638, IMG submission 184490) | Arctic peat soil microbial communities from Barrow, Alaska - Barrow Graham LP Ref core NGADG0002-211 (SPAdes) (version 2) | ecosystem: Environmental > Terrestrial > Soil > Wetlands > Peat...
TGCGGGCCCCGCCGGTCCACGTGGGCCGGCCGGACCAGTCGCTCCGCGCGAGCCTCGCTCACCGTGATCGCCGGTCTGCCCTCGAGGCCCGGCGGAACCCTGCGGCCCCGGCGGCCCTGCTGGCCCTTGCGGGCCGCGCGACCCCGCCTGACTCGCGGCAAACGCAGACGCGACGAGCAGCAACGCGAGCGCGAGCACGGCGACCACCGCGATACCACGCATGCCTGCAACAAACCGGCGCCGTTCTCGCAACCTCTACTCCCCTTTGACCCCGCCCGCGAGATCGTCGGCTCTACTCCACTTCGCGGGCACGTTAATACGCGGCCGCGCAGAATTCAACTGCGCGAGAAAGACGACGAAACAGCGTGCTAGGCTCGCGCTCCGATACGCACGTGCGTACGGGTCGACTACTCGATCCCGACGCCCTTTCCAATCGCATGACAGGGATAGATCAGCCCACGGGTCCTGCGCAGTGGCGCGGACAGTTGACGCCCCGCCGGATCGCCGTCGTGGCCGTCGCTGCAATCGCGGTCGCCTTGCTCGGGTGGCTGATCGCACGCGGCGGCGGCACGTCGAGCAGCGCGAGCACGGCGACTACCGCAACGACAGCGACCTCGACGACGCTCTCGGTGACGCCGCTCGGCCCGGTCGCCGCGACGCCGGCCACGCTCGTCACGTTCGCCAAGGCGCTCAAGCGGCCGATCTACTGGGCGGGGCCGATCCCCGGCGACACATACGAGTTCACCGAAACGAGCACCGGCAACATCTTCGTCCGCTATCTGCCGAAGGGCGTGCGAGTCGGCGACCCCCGCGCCGCGTTCCGCGTGATCGCGACCTACCCCTACCCCGGCGCGGTCGCCGGATTAGCAGCGGTCGCCGGCAAGACCGGCCGGCGGTTGCCGGGCGGCGGCCTGATGGTTCCGAGCGCCCGCTATCCGAAGAGCGTGCACATGGCCTATCCCGGCAGCGCGTATGAGATCGAGGTCTTCGACCCTGTGCCGGGTCAGGCGAGTGCGATTGCGCTCTCGGGACAAGTCCGGCCGATCCGCTGACCTGGCCGAGGCGGCCGCGGCGATGCGCCGGCAGCACTTCGTCTGCGTCAGCTCGTGAGCGCCTCCCGGAGGCGGCGTGGGCCCGGGTCGCCCCGGGCCCACGGCCGAGCGTTTACGGCAGGAAGTTCAGCCCTTCGGGTAGCGGCCCCGCGATGGGCGTCTCGAAGAACGGGCCGGCGCCGTCCGGGTCGATCGTCACGACCCCGCCGCTTCCGAGGAACGTCGCGATCTGCTGCTGCGCGGCGAAAGCCAGCGGCCCCGACGCGCCGGAGATGTTGCTCAGGAACGTGTGCGGGTTCGTGACCGTGTAGCCCGGGATGGTCGCGAACGCGAGGTCGTTCCGGAAGTACGTGGCCCGGTCCTCGAGCCCGCCCGCGCGGATCAGCGCCGAGGCGGTCGGGTTCGGCACCGTCTCGTCACCCTTTGCGAACTGGACGATCACCGCCTTCGGTGCGGAGCCGGAGAGCGGCTGCGCACGGATGAACGGCGCCCAGGCGACGGGATCCGCCGGCGTCTGCGCCCAGATGTCGTCGTCGAGGACGTTCTGGATCGCGTCGGCGCCCGGCACCGTGTCGACGACGATCGGCTGCCCGCTGAGCGGCAGGTTCTCGTTGAAGTTCGTGAACGTCGCGTTCGGTACGGCGTTGTAGAGCGACGGTACGCGCGTTGCGAGCGCGATCCCGACGAGCGGCCTGAACGACGGCGACAGCCGTGCGATCTCCGTGATCGAGCCACCCGGAACGTTCAGCACACCGGCGTGGACAGCCGGTTCGGCGCCGAGGAACGTCGTTCCGTAGATGCCGCCGAACGACTGGCCGAAGTACGTGATCCGCGACGGATCGAGGTCGCGCGCGCCGTCTCCGTTCACGTCGACGCCGACCTGGATCTCCCGCACGAGCTGCATCAGATCGATCACCGTCTGGCGAAGCCCGTCGCGGTTGCCGACCGCGGCGAACGGCGGAGCGGCATTGACGCCCTCCGTCGAGTCGATCGTGCCGTTGCCGTCCTGGTCGAACCCGCGCCCGCCTGCGGAGAACGTGACCGGGGCGCCGTCGCTGCGGAACACGGTGTACGTCCCCAGCGGGCCACCGCCGTGGCCGACGACGTTGATCGCGATCGTCGCGATGCCGTTGTGGGCCATCGTCGATGCCGTCGTGATCGGGAAGCCCTGCTTCGAGTCTGTGAAGCCGTGCCCGACGATCGCGACGGGCCAGCCGCCGGCCGGCTCGGCTCCGGACGGCAGCCAGAGGTTGAAGTAGAGGGTGCTCGTGCTCTGCGGCGCCGGCACGCCGAAGGCGGAGCCGACCGCGGGAATCACCTGCGACGCGTTCTCGTAGTTCGGTGACGAGAAGCTGCCGTAGGCGACCGTTCCGATTGCGCCGGGGAAGGCGTTCACCGCGGCCGGCAGCGGCGTGTCGGTGAACGTCGATACGCCGGTCTGCCGGTGCACATTGAGCCCGAGGACGCTCGCAAACGGGAAGACCGCCCGCTCGCCGCTCGTGCCGATCGTGAAGGTCGGGGGGGCCGGATGCGACCGGTCGACCTGGCGACGGACCTTCTCGAGCAGCGACGTGATGCTCTGCGTCGTGAACAGGCTCGCGTCGACGATCCGGTGCTGCGGCAGGTGCGCCCAGGAGAGCGCGCCGAGCAGCGCCAGGCGGTAGAGCGTCGAGCCGAGGTCGTGCGAGCGGCCGATCTCGAGCCCTTCGCGGAAGCTCGACGAGTCGAGCGCACTGCCGTCGGCCGCTTTGACGCCGTCGGTGACGACGAGCACGTACGGCGTGTGCTGGCTGAGATACGTGCGCGGGACGCCGTGCAGCGTGTTCGTAGCCGGCGTCCACACAAGCCGGTCGAGCGGTGTCCGCCGGCCCTGCGGGTCGACGAGGAAGACCGTGTCAGGCGTGACGGTGGTGAGATCGATCGGCCCGCTGAACGGAATCGAGACCCGAGCGTCGACGCTGAAGCCGTCGAGCGTGTTCAGCACGTCGATGTCCGCGCAGTCGGAGGGATGCGTCGTGCAATCCGGCTTCGGCAGCGCGACGCGTAGCAACGTGAGCTGCGTCAGATCGAGCTTCGTATCGAGATTCGTCGGGAAGGGCTGCCCGGGCTGCACACCGGCGAGCGCGAGCGACGGCAGCGTCAGAAACAGCGCACAGGTAATGACTGCGGCGCGGAGCAACTGCGGCATGTTGCTTGCCTCCTGTTGAATGAATGATCAGTCAGGGCGACGCTATTCCTTCGCCGCAGGGCTAGGCAATGGGTTCCTCGGAGCTATTTGCCGAAGCGCGTCTGGACGCACTGCCTGAGCAGGTCACCCGCCTCGAGGAGGCGGTAATTCGTCCAGACGGCACAACCCGACCCGCCCCGCTGCCGGAATTGCTTGACTACCAGAGTGCCGAAGACAATCGGGATCCTCACGGGCGGCGGCGACTGCCCCGGGCTGAACGCCGTGATCCGCGCGGTCGTGCGCTCGTCCGACGCCGCGGGCTGGGACTGCGTCGCCGTGCTCGAAGGCTGGCGGGGCCTCGTCGAGGGCCGGTTCCGGGATCTGGGCCCGCGTGAGGTCTCGGGGATCCTGCCGCGTGGCGGCACGATCATCGGCACGAGCCGGACGAACCCGTACAAGATGGACGGCGCGGTCGAGAAGGTGCTGCAGAACTTCAAGGACAGAGAGCTCGACGCGCTGATCGCGATCGGCGGCGAAGACACGCTCGGGGTCGCCGAGCAGCTCTTCAACGAGCACCAGTTCCCGGTCGTGGGCGTGCCGAAGACGATCGACAACGACCTCTCCGGCACCGACTACACCTTCGGCTTCGACACGGCGGTGACGATCGCGACCGAGGCGATCGACCGCCTGCACACCACGGCGGAGTCGCACAACCGCGTCATGGTGGTCGAGGTGATGGGGCGCCACGCAGGCTGGATCGCCGTGATGAGCGGCATTGCAGGCGGCGCCGACGTGATTCTCATCCCCGAGCACCCGATGACCGTCGAGGCCGCTTGCGAAGAGGTGCGCCGCCGCCACGCGCGCGGCAAGAACTTCTCGATCGTGGTCGTCAGCGAGGGCTACCAGCTCTCGTATGAGACCGGCGAGAGCCGCGTCGTCGGCGGCGATGCACGCGCGACGGATCAGTTCGGGCACGTGACGCTCGGCGGCGTCGGCGAGATTCTCGGCCACGAGATCGAGCAGCGCACCGGCTTCGAGACGCGCGTCACGGTGCTCGGCCATGTGCAGCGCGGCGGCTCCCCCACTCCGCGCGACCGCATCCTCGCGACGCGGTTCGGACTGAAGGCCGCGGAGCTCGCACAAACGGGGCAGTTCGGCCAGATGGCCGCGCTCCGCGGCGACGACGTGATCGCTGTGTCGCTCGAAGAGGCGACGGCGCATCTGAAGACGGTCACGCCCGAGTGGTACGCCGTCGCCCAGGCGTTTTTCGGGTAGGCACAAAGTCGCTTGCGCCTCGCGGCGATCGACCTCGACGGAACGCTGCTCCGCAGCGACGGCACGATCTCCCAGCGCAGCCGCACCGCCATCCGGGCGGTCCGCGATCTGGGCATCGTGGTCGTGATCGTGACGGCGCGAGGGCCGGCGAGCGTCACCGAGCTCGCGACGGATGCCGGCATCGTGGGCTCCGCGATCTGCAGCAACGGTGGGCTGATCGTCGACCTCGCGTCGGGCGCGGTACTCCGGGAGCGTCTGCTCGAGACCGAGACGGCGATCCAGCTCGTGCACGCTCTGCGCGAGCGTCTCCCCGGCATCGTCTTCGCGGTCGAGCACGAAGCGTTCGCGCACGAGCCCGGTTTCTCCGCCTGGGGCTGGGAGCCGCCGGCAGGCACGCGGGTGGCCAATGCGCTCGAGCTGCTCGAGGACCCGGCGACGAAACTCATCCTGCGGCACACCGGCCACGAGGTCGAGGCGATCGCGGCGGTCGCCCGCGAGCTTGCAGGCGGCAACGCGACGGTCGTCCAATCGGGCGGCGAGGCGGTCGAGGTGACGGCCGTCGGCGTCAACAAGGCAGCGGGGCTCGCCGAGGTGGCGGCGGAGCACGGCATCGACGCCGCCGACGTGATCGCGTTCGGCGACTACCCCAACGACGTGTCGATGCTCGCGTGGGCTGGACGCGGCGTCGCCGTCGCGAATGCGCACGCCGAGGTTCTGGCGATCGCCGACGAGGTGACGGCGTCGAACGACGACGACGGCGTCGCGATGGTGCTGGAACAGCTCGTAGCGTGAGCGCACACTTTCGGCTGGTCGCGTCCGACCTCGACGCAGCGACGAGGCGACGGTGACCTACTCGGGCCGGCAACTCGTGGAGATCTCCGCAGCCGGGGTGACAAAGGCCTTCGCTCTTGCGGCTCATTGTGCCGACCTGGGGATCCGCCCCGAGGAGGTGATCGCGTTCGGCGACATGCCCAACGACGTGCCTCTGCTCCGCTTTGCCGGGCTGGGTGTCGCGGTGGCGAACGCCCACCCGGACGCCGCCGCCGCGGACGAAGTGACGGCGTCGAACGACGACGACGGCGTCGCCCTCGTGCTCGAACGGTTCCTCGCGTGAGCGCCCGCGCGTCGCTGACGCTGCTCGTCCTTGGTGGAGCCGCCGCGGTCGCAGCAGCGCTCGCTTCACCGACGAGCGCAGGCAGCGCCGCATCGCAGGCGTGGCCCGCGTTCGCGCTCGTCGGCGGACTACTGCTCGTCGGCGCCGTTGCGGCGCGGGAGGGCGTCTTCGCCGCCGCCGGCATGCTCGCGTCACGCGCGCCGGGCGGCGGCGCCGTCCTGCTCGTCGCCCTGCTCCTGATCGAGGCGGTGGTGACCGCCGTGCTGAACCTCGACACCGCCGTCGTGTTCATGACGCCCGTGCTGCTGCACGCGGCGCGGCAGCGCGGAGTGCCCGACGGCCCGTTTCTCTACGGCGCGGTGTTCATGGCGAACTCGGCCTCGCTCTTGCTGCCCGGCTCCAACCTGACGAATCTCATCGTGCTGCGCCACGAGCATCTGACAGGCTCGACGTTCGCCGCTCGACTCGCGCCGCCGTGGACGGTCGCGGTGGCGGTGACGATCGTGTTCGTCCTCGTCGCGTTCCGCCACGAGCTCTCCGGGCGAAGCGACGGCCCTCCGGAAAGCGTCACCTTCCGCCCGCGCGTCGGTGCAGCGGGCATCGCGGCGTCCGTCGTGCTGGTGCTCGTGCTCGCGAACCCCGCCCTGCCGGTGCTCGGCGTCGGCATCGCGGTCGCGCTGCTCTCCCGACTTCCATTGCGACACGGTCTCGACTCCCTGAACCCCGCGCTGCTGCTCGGGGTGCTCGGTGCCGCGGTCGCGCTCGGCGCCCTCGCCCGCAACGTCGGCTGGCTGTCGAGCCTCCTCGACCACGCCGGGCGCTGGGAGACGGCCTGGGTCGCCGCCGGTGCAGCCCTCCTCGTGAACAACCTCCCCGCCGCGGTCGTGCTGTCGGCGCACGTCCCACACCACCCGCGGGCGCTTCTGCTCGGGCTCGACCTCGGCCCGAACCTCGCCGTGACCGGCTCGCTCTCCGCCGTGCTCTGGCTCCAGGTGGCGCGCGCCGACGACGCGAGGCCTTCGATCCTCCGCTACTCGCTGCTCGGCCTCGTGCTCGTGCCGGTGTCGCTCGGGCTGACGCTGCTGACGCCGGGCCTTTAGATGAGGCTGGTCACAGCTCGACGAGCGGGAACGACCGGTGGCGCCGCGGCGGTACGAGGAAGTTCTGGCGGTGCGTCGTCGTCAGCACCGAGTTGAAGCCCTGGGCGCGGCTGCGCGGTCCGACGTCGAGCTTCGTGCCGTCGGGGAGCACGCCGTCCATCGCGAGACGGTTGCGCGCGAAGTCGTCGCTCGACGGGTTGAAGACGGCGAAGTGCAGGCCCGCCGACGGCGTGTTCCGCAGCTTGTCCTTGTCGGGTGTGGCGCTCCACGCGAACGGGTTGTCGAGCGTGTTGAAGTCGGCGCGCTGCGGGATCGCCGTCCCCTTCGGGTACACGGTTCCGTCGGGCCCGACCACGTCCTGCAGCAGCCTCGAGCTCGTCTGGATCGACGCGCTGTGGCCGAAGCGACCGGTTCGCTTGTAGGCCCGCGCCGTCTCGGCCTGCGTCGCGACGTCCTTCGGTCCCTGCGCCACGGTCTGCGTCCCTTGCTTCACGGTCGTCAGGCCGGGACGAAAGACGGTGAGTACGCGCTCGTCGTAGTCGAAGTTGAGGTACCAGGCCTCGAGGTCCTCGTCGAGGTGCGAGAGATGCATGTGCGTTCCGCCGTGGAAGTAGCCGCCGCGCAGGTCGACGAAGCCGAGCGTCTCGTGGTTCGCGATCAGACGAGGGCCGAGCCCCGCCTTCTGCGTCGACGTGAAGCCGAGGAACAGCTCGGCGGTGTCGGGGATGAGATCGGCGCCCGGCACCCCGGCCGCCATCGCCATCTTCTTCGGCAAGCTCCGCTTGCCGGCGAAGCCGCCGCCTGCGAAGCCGCGGCGGATGCTCGTGACTGAGAAGTACGGCAGGTCGTCGAACAGCGTCTTGCGCGCGTCGTCGATGTGGGCGCGGCTGTCGCTGCGCAGCAGGACCGCGACGTCGTTCTGCTCGAGGATCGTGTCGTGTGGATCGCTCGGAAAGCGGCGCGCCGGCAGGAGCGCGGACTTGCCTGCGCGGTGGTCGAACGGGAGATGGAGCTTCGCCTGCTCGGGCACGTGCTTGTCGAAGTAGGGCAGGCCCCACGCGACCGTCACCCCGAGGCCGGCCGCGTCGAGTGAGTAGCGGTCGTCGAGGTCGACGAGCGCGCGCTCGAGGCCCTGCTGCGCCGCGGCGAGATCGGTTGCCTTCAGCGTCGCGGTCACCATCTCGTGGTGCAGCGGCGGCACGACGACGGCGATGCCTTCACTCTCGACGAGTCCGAGATCGATCACGTGCTGCTCGCGCGGCATCACGGCGGCCGCGCGAGGCTGACGTGCGGGCGCCCCGGTGAGCTGGTCGACGAGCTCGTAGATACCCGCGCCACCGAGCACGCCTGCCGCTGCGCCTCCGAGGAAGCGACGCCGCGTGAGCCGCATCAGCCTTGCGGCTGGACGAGCACGAGGCTCTTCAGCAGACGGTCGAGGTTCCCGAGGACCTTCGTGCTCGAGTCGTACGGAACGATCACGTGCTCGCTGATCGTGTAGAGCGAGCCGCCGTGCTTCCAGGCGAGCAGGATGTGCCACTGGTCGGCACCCTGGTTCACCCGGTAGACGGTCGCGCTGATCTGCGGCGCCGTCTTCTTCCCGGCCGCGTCGGAGAAGCACGGCGTCGTGCCGCGGATCGTCTTCTTCCCCTGCGGAATCGTCGTCGTGCAGGTCGGCACCTTCGTGCTGCCGGGATAGCCCCGGAAGTTGACGTGCACGTCCCCGCTGCCCGCGTCACCGTGCTCGAGGAAGCTGACGAGGAAGCTACGGTCCTTGCCGATCGAGTAGATGTCCTGGTACTGGCCGCCGATCTTCGCGTCGAGCGGGTTCGGCATCCAGGTCGGGCAGTACACGGGCGCGTCGATCTTGTCGGCGAGCTTCTGCCACCCGGCCTGCCATGCCGCCGGACAGGCGGGCGCCGACGTCTTGGCGGACGCCCCCGGCACCAGTGCTGCGAGCGTGAGCGCGACCACGCCCGCGACCATCGTCGCCCTCATAGCCGACAGAGTACCGCGGTTTTGGCAGAGGTAAGCCTCAGACGACAGGCGGCGGGCCGCCCGCGAGCGGGGCGATGTCGGGGCCGTGCACGATCACCGCGTCGCAGCCCGCGCGCTCCAGCTCGAGCACCTCGTCGCGCGTCGTCAGAGCCAGGTCTGCGATCGCGAGCTTCCCCGCGGGAACGGCCGCGAGCAAGTCGAGCACGATCTCGAGCGGCGTCTCGTCGTCCTCGGCCTCCGCGGGCGAGAGCAAGAAAATCTCCGGATCGACGCGGTCGAGGGCCCGCTCGAGGTCTTCCTCGTTGCGCACCTCCACTGCGCAGTCGAGGCCGAGCTCGAGCGCGCGCCGGTGCAGCTCCTCGAGCCGGCCGTCGTCGTCGTCGAAAGCGTCGAAGACGATGAGGTACGCATCCGCCACGGCAGACGCCTCGTCGAGCGAGATGTCTGCGCGCCAGAGGATCGGCAGCGACGTCGCGTCTCGCAGGTGCGCCGGGTTCGTGCCGACGACGAGCGCCTCCGCGCGCTGCTCTTCCGCGGCTCTGGCGGATTCCGGATCGTCAACCGCCGCGATGACGGAGATTCCGTCGCCCTCGGCGATCGCATGGCTGAAGCGGTGCGCCATCCTGCGCTCGTAGCGTATCGGGCGCCGGGTGCCGACTACCGGCCGATCGGGTGCCAGACGGTCTTCAGCTCGAGGAAGCTGGAGATCTCCCAGGGGCTCTGGGTGTCGGCGCGGCCGTGCACGACCCGCTTGACGTTCTCGGCGGAGAGGCGCTCGAGCTCGGCCGCCTGCCCGTCGGCCCCACAGAGGTCGATCGCGTTCACGTCCATGTGCGAGGCGAGGATCGGGGCCAGCTCGGCGCGGAAGCCGGTCAGCAGGTTGACGACGCCGCCGGGCAGGTCGCTCGTTGCGATCGCCTCCGCCAGCTCGACGGCGGCGATCGGGTGGGTCTCGGAAGCGACGGCGACCACGGCGCTGCCGCCGACGAGCGGCGGCATGAGCCGGGTGACGAGGCCGAGTAGCGGTGGCTCGTCGGGCGCGAGCACTGCGACGACACCGGTCGGTTCGGGAATCGTGAAGTTGAAGTACGGGCCGGCGACGGGGTTCGACCCGCCGAGCACCTGCGGCAGCTTGTCGGCCCAGCCGGCGTACCAGACGATCCTGTCGATCGTGCGCTCGACCTCGTCCCGCCCAGTGCACAGGTCGGCGAACTCGGAGAGGCGCGCCTCGACCATCTCCGCCAGCCGGTAGAGCACCTGGCCGCGGTTGTACGCCGTCGCGGAAGCCCAACCCGGCTGCGCCGCGCGCGCCGCTTTCACCGCGTCGCGCACGTCCTTGCGCGAGGCGTGCGCCACGTTCTGTCCGTCTGCCTCGTAGGTGCGGCCCGACTCGCTGCGCGGGAAGGCGCCACCGATGAACAGCTTGTACGTCTTCTTGACCGGCAGGCGGCTCACTCCTCGAACCTCAGGTAAGGCTCGAGCCCGTGCAGGCCGCCCTCGCGGCCGAAGCCCGATTCCTTGTAGCCGCCGAACGGCGAGGTCGGGTCGAAGCGGTTGAACGTGTTCGCCCAGACAACACCTGCGCGGAGACGCTGCGCCATCCAGAGGATGCGCGACCCCTTCTCCGTCCAGACGCCGGCGCTAAGGCCGTACGGCGTGTTGTTCGCCTTCTCGACCGCCTCCTCCGGCGTGCGGAACGTGAGCACCGACAGCACGGGGCCGAAGATCTCCTCCTGCGCGATGCGGTAGCTCTGCGCGACGTTCGTGAAGACGGTCGGCGCGAACCAGTAGCCCCTCTCGGGAAGGTGGCACGGCGGCTGGTAGATGTCGGCGCCCTCCGCCTCGCCGGCGGCGACGAGCTCCTTGATCCGGTCGAGCTGCAGCTTCGAGTTGATCGCACCGACATCGGTGTTCTTGTCGAGCGGGTCGCCGACGCGCAGTGTCTCGAGCCGCTTCTTCAGCTTCTCGACCAGCGGCTCGTAGATCGACTCCTGCGCGAACAGTCGCGAGCCGGCGCAGCACACGTGCCCCTGGTTGAAGTAGATGCCGTTGACGATCCCCTCGACGGCCTGGTCGAGCGCGCAGTCGTCGAAGACGATGTTCGCCGCCTTGCCGCCGAGCTCGAGCGTCAGCCTCTTGCCGGTGCCCGCGAGCTGCCGTTGGATCGCCTTGCCGACCTCGGTCGAGCCGGTGAACGCGATCTTGTCGACGCCGGGATGCTCGACGAGCGCGGCGCCGGTGCGCCCGTCGCCGGTGACGATGTTGACGACGCCCGGCGGAAGCTCCGCCTGGCGGAGCACGTCGCAGAAGAGCAGCGCGGTCAGCGGCGTCGTCTCCGCGGGCTTCAGCACGACGGTGTTGCCGCACGCGAGCGCGGGCGCAAGCTTCCACGCGAGCATCAATAAGGGGAAGTTCCAGGGGATGATCTGCCCGGCTACCCCAACCGGGCCCGGCTTGCGATTCGGGAACGCGTACTCGAGCTTGTCGGCCCAGCCGGCGTAATAGAAGAAGTGCGCAGCTGCGAGCGGCAGGTCGACGTCGCGCGATTCCTTGATCGGCTTGCCGCCGTTCAGCGACTCGAGCACGGCGAACTCGCGCGCGCGCTCCTGCAGGATGCGTGCGATACGGAACAGATACTTCGCGCGCTCCGAGCCCGGGAGCGACGACCAGCCGTTCGCGAACGCGGCGCGCGCCGCGGCGACGGCGTGGTCGACGTCCTCGGCCGATCCCTGGCCGACCGTGGCGAGCACTTCCTCGGACGCAGGCGAGATCGTCTCGTACGACTCCTTCGGCTCGAGCCACTCGCCGCCGACGAAGAGGCCGTAGCGGTCGCGGAGCTTGACGACGTCGCGCGACTCGGGCGCGGGCGCGTACGTCCAGTCTTTCGGGACGGGAGCGCGATCCTGTTTGGGCTGGATCTCAGTCAAGGGTGAAGTAGTCCGGGCTCTGGTACGCGCCGGTCTTCGCCTTTCGCAGTTGCATGAGGATGTCGTTGAGGAGCGACGACGCGCCGAGACGATAGAGGTCGGGTGTGAGCCAGTCAGGCCCGAGCGTCTCGTGCACGAGCACGAGGTGCTGGATTGCCTGCTTCGACTGCCGGATGCCGCCGGCCGCTTTGAAGCCGATGCGACGGCCGGTCTCCTCGTACACGTCGCGCACCGCTTCGAGCATGCAGAGCGCGACGGGCAGCGTGGCGGCCGGGTTGATCTTGCCGGTGGACGTCTTGACGAAGTCGGCGCCGCCCGCGATCGCGAGCAACGTCGCGCGACGCACGTTGTCGTACGTCCCAAGCTCGCCGGTCTCGAGGATCACCTTCAGGTGCGCGTCGCCGCACGCTTCCTTCGTCTGCACGACCTCGTCGTAGACCTTGGCGTACCGGCCGGAGAGGAACGCGCCGCGGTCGATCACCATGTCGATCTCGTCGGCGCCGAGCTCCACCGCACTGCGGACGTCGGCGAGCTTGAGCTTCGTCGGGTACTGGCCCGATGGGAAGCCGGTCGCGACGGCGGCGACCTTGACGCCCGTCCCCTGCAGCCGCTCGTGCGCGACAGGGACGAGGTTCGGGTAGACGCAGATCGCGGCGCAGGACGGGATGCCTGGATCGCTGGGATCCGGCCGGATCGCCTTCGAGCAAAGCGCGGTGACCTTGCCGGGCGTGTCGGAGCCCTCGAGGGTCGTCAGGTCGGTACAGCGGATCGCGAGCTCGAGCGCGAAGACCTTCGCGTCCTTCTTGATCGAGCGCGTCGCAAGCGACGCCGCCCGCTGCTCGAGCGAGACCGCGTCCACGGAGCCGATCCGCGGCAGCCGAGCCTTGAGCGGCAGCTCGAATCCGGTTGGTAGAGCGGGCGCCTGGGCCATCGTTTCAGTCTAGGGTCCGGAGCGTGATCGAGTACCGAAGCGCAGCGGATGGGCTCGTTCCCTCTCAGCTGCAGGGCTTCTTCGTCGGCTGGCCGTCTCCGCCGTCGCCCGAGCGGCATCTGGAGATCCTGCGCGGCAGCTATGCCGTGGAGGTCGCGCTGGAGGGTGAACAGGTCGTCGGTTTCGCGACGGCTACAAGCGACGGCGTGCTCAGCGCGTTCATTCCGCTGCTTGAAGTGTTGCCGGAATGGCAGGGCCGCGGCATCGGCACAGAGTTGATGCGCCGGATGTTCGCGCGGCTAGGGGCCTTGTACATGGTGGACCTCTGCTGCGATGCCGAGCTCGAGCCGTTTTACGCTCGGCTGGGGATGCAGATACTCGATCGGGGCATGGGAATCCGGAACTTCGCCGCGGCCGTGCTCGGCACGGACTAGTAGTAGCGGCGCTCGAAGTGTCTGACACCTGCACGGCCCCGTCGCACTGTCAAGCAAGCACCCCGACACGATGACGTACGCCTTCCGTACGTCATCTGCGTGCAAGTGTCTGACACCTGAGCGGCCCTGCGAGTTCGGGGGTGTCAGACACCTGCTGGACCGGATGGCTAGTGCGCCCGTACGGAAGTCGTGACGGTTGGGACCTCGTTGGGACCTGGTCCAAACCAGGTCCGGGTTTAGGTGGGGCGCGTCTGCTCGACCGCGCGGCCGGCCTCGCCCTCGTACGCGTTCTCCGCGTAGCCGCGCAGCATGTACGAGAGCGGCATTCGCAGCGGGTGGTGCTGCAGCTGCCAGACGTGGCACAGCTCGTGCGTGACGAGGTCGCCGTTGTCGAGGAGCGCCGCCGAGCGCAGCAGGATCGTGCCGTGCGCGGCATAGCCGTCGAAGCGCCGGAACCACGGGAGCCGGAAGAGCCACGGCACGACCCGGATGCGGACCCGCCGCAGGGAGACCGGGCGCGGGTAGAAGTCGAGACGGTCGAGCCGCGCTTTCGCGCGGGCGAGCGCCGCACGCTGCACATCGAGCACGACCGGACGCTATAGCGTGGCGACGCCATGAAACGCCGTGTCCTCCGCCTGCTCGATCGTTTCGGCCTCGTTCGCCCGGCGTTCCGCCTCTACGAGCGGGCCGTCGCGCTGCGGCCGACGCAACGACTCGCCGTCGACGGGCCGCCGCTGCCTCCCCGGCGCTTGATGGTCCGCGTCGCGGGGACAAGCGACGCCGACTGGTTCCTTCGCGGCGGCCGCGCCGGCTATGACGCGATCGCCGCGCACGTGCCGCTCGACGAGCTCGAGTCGGTGCTCGACTTCGGCTGCGGTTGCGGCCGCGTCACGCGCTGGTGGAACGACTTCGACGGCCGGGTCGCCGGCAGCGACGTCAGCAGGTCGGCGATCGAGTGGTGCCGCACCAACCTGCCATTCGCGCGCTTCGAGCAGAACGCGCTCGCTCCGCCGCTCATGTTCGACGACGAGAGCTTCGATCTCGTCTACGCGCTTTCGGTCTTCACGCACCTCACCGCCGACCTCCAGCTTGCGTGGCGCGACGAGGTGCGGCGAGTGCTTCGCCCCGGCGGGCAGCTGCTCCTCACGACACACGGCCGTTCGTACGTGCCTCGCCTCGGCGAAGAGGAGCGCACGAGCTTCGAGCGCGGCGATCTCGTCGTGCGCTGGGGCGACGTCGCCGGGACGAATCTCTGCAGTGCGTACCACCCGGAGACCTACCTCCGCGACACGTTCGCCGACGGCTTCGACTTTCTCGAGCTCGAAGCCGAGGGAGCGCGCGGGAATCCAACGCAGGACCTCGTGCTGCTACGCAAGGCGTAGAGAGCTTCAGCGCGTCAGCGTGATCTTGCGCAGCCCGGGCGGGCTGTCGATGTCGAGCCCGCGCAGCTGTGCGAGCCGCATCGCCGTCACCTGGCCGGGAATGACCGCAGTCAGCGGGCTCAGCCACTCCGGCACGCGCGGCACGAGCTGCAGCTTCGTGTGCGCGCGACGCAGCACGGCCGTCACGTCGGAGATTGCGATCACGCGCGCTCCGCGCTCTTTCAGCGGCGCCACGACCTCCTCGACGCTCGGGCGGGCTGGGCCCGTCGGCGCGACGACGATCACGGGCCACCCCGGCTGGATCGCGGCGATCGGGCCGTGCAGCAGGTCGGCCGGGGAATACGCCTCGACGACGAGACCGGACAGCTCGCGGATCTTGAGCGCGATCTCGTAGGCGGTGCCGTAGTTGACCCCGCGCGCGACGACCGTTGCGCCGACCGCATCGCGGTACTCGCCGAGGTCCGGCGTTGTCCCGAGCGACAGGGTCACCTGCTGCTCGAGAATCGCGGGCATCGCCTTGAGCTCGTCGAGTGCGAGCTCGTCTTCCGCGATCGCCGCGAAGAGCAACGCCACAGCGCCCACAGAGTTGAGGTAGGTCTTGGTCGCGGCGACGGCCCGCTCCGCTCCGGCGTTGAGCGGCAGCACCGCGTCCGCCTGCTGCGCGAGCGGCGAAGCGGAGTCGTTCGTGAGCGCGATCGTCGGCCGCCCCTGACGGCGCGCCTCGGCGAGCACCGACGCGACGTCGGGAGACGCGCCCGACTGCGAGATGCCGATCACGATCGCGCCGTCGAGCCGCGGCGGCTGCTCGTAGATCGTGTACAGCGACGGCGTCGCGAACATCACGGGAACGCGGTTCGCACGTCCGAGCAGGTACTGCGCGTACCGCGCGGCGTTCGACGAGCTTCCGCGCGACGCGATCAGGATGTAGTGGATGTCATCACGACGGAACGCCGCCGCGACCTCCCGGGCGCGGCCGGTCTCGCGGTCGAGCAGCGTCGCGAGCGCCGTCGGCTGCTCGCGCAGCTCGGACTCAAGCCACGACACGCGTCTCGCCTGCGCAGAGGACGTTGACGATGTCCAGCCGGTCGTCGAGCACGACGATGTCCGCAGCGCCGCCGGGCTCGAGCACACCGAGATCCGGCCGTCCCACGATGCGTGCCGGCACCGTCGTGGCGGCGCCGACCGCATCCTCGAACGGGATGCCGAGCGCGTGGAGATTCCGTACGGCGTCGATCATCGTCAGGACGGTCCCGGCGAGCACGCCGTCCTCGCGCATCGGCACGCCTCCTGCGGCGACCTCGATCGCGACGTCGCCGAGCTGGTAGCTGCCGCCCCCGACCGCGGCGCCCGCGATGGCGTCGCTGATGAGCGCCAGCCGGCCGGCCGCCGCCGTCCACACGAGCAGCACCGTCTCGTCGGCGAGATGGTGACCGTCGACGATCAGCTGCACGAAGACGTCCGGGCGCGTAAGCGCGACGCCGATGATGCCCGGGTCACGCGAGCGGAACGGACGCATCGCGTTGAAGAGGTGCGACACCGTCGAGACACCGAGATTGAACGCCTCGTGCGCTTGCGCGGCGGTCGCATTCGTATGACCGGCCGAGACGACGATGCCGCGCTCGAGCAGCCGGCGGATCAGCTCGTCCGCGCCCGGAAGCTCCGGCGCCAGCGTGAACTCCGTCACGCGACCCACGTCGAGCAGCCGGTCGAGCAGCTCGAGATCGGGATCGCGGCGGTGCTCCAAGGGATGCGTGCCGAGCCGCTCCGCCGACAGGAACGGCCCTTCGAGATGCGCACCGACGATGTGCGGCGCGCTGCCGTTCGGAGGCAGAGCGCGGAGCGCCTCGACGATCGTGCTCTCGGCGGCGGTGATGAACGTCGGCTGGTACGCCGTTACACCCGTCTGCAGAAGCGCCTCGCCGGCACGTGCGTAGTCGTCGCCTCCCGCTGCGAGGAAGTCGACGCCGCCGAACCCGTTCACCTGCAGATCGACGAATCCGGGGACGGCAATGCGGCCGCGCCTGCCGGCGGCGAGACCGACGTCGGCGACGACGCCGTCCACGACCTCGACGTCGCCCGGCACGAGCTCGCCGTGCACGATCGCCGCTTCGACGCCCAGTCTCATGCCGGCTCTCCGAGCGCAAGACGAACGGAGCCGCCGGCTTCGGCCAGGCGCGCGCGTGCAATCTCGGGATCGACGCCTGCGAGCAATGTCACGAGGGCGACGCGCCCGTCGTTGTCCGCTGCGGCGAGCGCGGCGTCGACGTCCTCCTCCGCGGCGCCGCTGGCAAGCATGAGGTTCCGCCGGGCGCGTTCGCGTAACTTGGTGTTCTCGGGCGCGACGCCGACCATCAAGCCCGCGTACGTGCGTCCGAGACGCACCATCGTCACCGTCGAGATCGTGTTCAGCACGAGCTTCTGCGCCGTGCCCGCCTTGAGACGCGTCGAGCCTGCAACCGCCTCCGGCCCGACGACGACCGCAAGCTCGTGTTCGGCAAGACCGGCGAGCGCGCTGCCGCGTACGCACGCGACGGCGACACACAGCGCGCCGGCGGCGCGAGCGGCCTCGAGCGTGGCGAGCGTGAACGGAGTCGTGCCGCTCGCGCTCACACCGACGACGACGTCACCGGCACCGATCGCGAGTTCCGCCAGCTCGGCGACGCCGGCCTGCCGGTCGTCCTCGGCCTCCTCGGCGTCGCGCGCAACGATCGCAACGACCTCGCCCGGGCGCGAGCCGAACGTCGGGCCGCACTCGGCCGCGTCGAGGGCGGCGAGCCGTCCCGACGTCCCGGCGCCGACATAGACCAGCCGCCCGCCGCGGGCGAGCCGCTCCGTGATCGCGTCGATCGCGGCGGCGAGCTCATCGCCCACCTCGGCGACAGCGCCCGCGACCGTCGCGTCCTCCGCATTCAGCAGGCCGACGAGCTGGCGTGTCGTGCGAAGGTCGAGGTCCCGGTCGCGCACCGCCTCGGTGGGCGTCTGCGGTCTACGCGTGAGTGCAGCGCTCACCGCCTCCCACACGAGCGGCGCGTCCGGCGTGGCAAGCCGCGTCATGCTGCCGCACGCCTCATAGCCCCAGGTCCAGAGATCGTCGATGCCTTCCGCGCGCGCGCCCTCGATCGCCGCCTCGAGATCCGGAATCTCGGCGGCTGCGAGGCCGAAGCTCGGCAGCCAGAGCTGAGCACGTACACCGTGGCGATCGCAGGTCTCGCGCAGCAGCTTCGCAAAGCGCTGCACGAACGGACCGGCAGCCTCGTCCCAGTGCTTCCAGTACGGATCGGTCGCGAACGTCGTCAGACCGGGAAGCGACGCGACCATGTTCCAGTCCGAAATCCCGTGCGCGCCCTCGGTCGACGGAAGCAGGCAGACCGTGTTCTCGCCGCCGCGACCGGCGACGTGCGCGAGCATCTCGCGCAGGAAGTCGACGACCGACGCCTCGCGGAAGGCCTGTACCTCGGGCGTCAACTCGCGCGGCACGGCGCCGCCGAAGCGCTCGGAGCACCGGTCGCAGATGCAGCTCCACCGGCTCGGGTCGTCGATGCCGACGTGGCGCGGGACCATCCAGGCGGGCTCGTCCCAGAAGACGGAGTCGACGCCGGCCTCGAGCACGACGTCGGCCCACTCCTTGCAGAAGTCGCGGTAGCGCGTGCTGTTCAGACACGCACCCGCGATGCGGCGCCCGTCGTCGAGCACCTGGCACTCCTCCGGGAAGAACGTCACGAAGCGGCTCTCCGCCTCCCCGCCGAACGTGCGGCCGAGCCCCCACGGGCTCACTTGCACGGTCAGGCCCTCGGCGTGCGACGCCTCGATGATCTCCTGCATCGTGCCGCGGTAGTACTCGAGGTCGTTCTCCGAGTACGTGTGCAGGACGCCGGTGTAGCCGCGCGCAGCGAGATCGACCATGTCGCGGTGGGCGTGCCGCGCGATGCGCACTCCGAAATACGAGACGCCGGCCATCTAGCCCCGCACCGCGCCCGCGGTCAGGTTGAAGGCGATCCGGCGCTGGATGAGCAGGAAGAACACGACGACCGGGATCGCGGTCAGGGTCGAGCCGGCCATCAGCGCACCCCAGTCGGTGTGCCGGCTCGAGCCGAGGAAGTAGGACAACCAGACGGTGACGGTCTGCTTCGACTGGTCGTTCAGCAGGATGCGGGCGAAGATGTACTCGTTCCAGCTCGTGATGAACGCGAACACCGAGGTGGCGACGAGTCCCGGCGCGACGAGCGGCAGCAGGATCCGGATGAATGCGCCGAGGCGCGTGCTCCCGTCGACCATCGCAGCTTCCTCGAGGTCCTTCGGGATCCCGATGATGAATCCGCGCAACGTCCAGACGGAGAACGGCAGCACCGCCGTCACGTAGACGATGATCACGCCGCTCAGCACGTTCACCTGGTGGTAGCGAGCGAGCACGACGTACAGCGGGATGATCAACCCGGCGCCGGGGATCATCTGCACGCCGATCACGATGACAATGAAAAGCTTACGGCCGGTGAAGCGGTACTTCGCCACTGCAACCGCCGAAAGAAACGCGAGTGTCATCGCGATCACGACGGTGATGCCGACGACGATCAACGTGTTCACGACGTCGTTCCAGAAGAACGGCTGGTGAATCGCGTCGCGAAAGTGACGGATCGTCGGCCGCAGCGAGAGCCAGGTCGGGTTGAGGCTGTTCACCTGGTCCTCCGGCTTGAACGCCGTCGAGATCATCCAGTAGACGGGGAACACCATCACGACGAAGATCGCAATGCCGAGAGCGTTCCAGGCTCCCTGCCGGCCGCGCCCCCGAGCCGCGCGTGCGCTCACTCGACGTCACCGATCTTGACCATCTTGCGCACGTAGAAGACGCTCATCGCGGCAACGATCAGGAGCATCAGCAGGGAGATCGCCGCACCGCGTCCGAAGTCGGTCTTGATGTAGCCCTCCTCGAAGAGGTACGTCCCCATCAGATAGTTCGACGGCGTCGTGTGCGCCTGTCCGATGAGCAGGTAGGGCTGGGTGAACACGCCGAAGTCCCAGAGGATCGAGAGGCTCGTCAGGATCAGCAGCATCGGCTTGAGGATCGGGACCGTGACGTCGCGGAAGACCCGCAACGACGACGCTCCGTCGATCTCCGCCGCTTCGACGAGCTCGCGTGGCACCTGCGCGAGCGCCGCGTAGACCGTGACGACGACGAACGGGAGCGCGCCCCAGACGATCAGTGCGGTGACAATGCCAAGCTGGGAGAACGTCGTCGCGTACCAGTCGTGGTGAAAGAAGTCACCGAGGTGGAGCTTCGTCAACGCGTAGTTGAGGACGCCGTTCTGGTAGTTCGTCATCCAGTACCAGACCTGCACCGCAACGACGACGGGCACGGACCACACGAGCACGAGGCCCGACATGAGGACGACGCGCACCCAGTTGCTCAGTCGGACGAGGAGCAACGCGAGCGCCGTGCCGATGGTCATCGTCAGGCCGACGTTCGCGATCGTGAACACGACCGTGCGGAGCAACGTGTGCCAGAAGATCTGGTCGTGCAGCACAGAGCTGTAGTTCGCGAGGCCGACCGACTGGCCGGCGTGCCGGATCAGCTCGAACAGCCCGTAGTGCTGGAACGAGAGGCGAACGAGGCTGTAGAGCGGATACCCGAGCACCGCCCCGATCACGGCGAGCACCGGCAGGATCAGCAGGTACGGGACGGATCCGCGCGCAAGACGACTCCAGGTGAGGCGACGTCGCTGCCGAGACCACGGGGTCTCGGCAGCGATCGCCATTCCGTCTGGGAGCGGGTTACTCGACATCGAGTCCGGATCCCGCTCCTTCGCCTACTTACGACCCGTTCAGAACCAGAGAGATGTTGTCGCTGGCGTTCTGCGCGGCCTGCTTCACCGTCAACTTGCCCTGCAGGATCGTCGCCAGCATGTTGCGGAGGATATTGCCGTTCTCCACGTCGACCCAGTGCTTCGCCGCGGGGACGAACCAGCTGCGGGCCGCTGCACGCTCGTTCACGTTCGTGCCGAGGAGGTTCGTGGCGTTCGGGATGTTGCCCTTCGCCTGGAGAGCCTTCTCGGAGCTCGTGCTGATGAAGTCCTTGAGCCAGTCCACGGCGAGCGCCTTGTTTGCACTCGTCGTCGGAATCGCGAGGTCGGAGCCGCCGAGGAACCCGGGCATCGGCTGCCCCGGGGTGTGACTCGGCATCACGAACTGCGCCGTGGTGGTCTTGAACTTGTCGCCGACGCAACAGCTGTACCAGCCCGGCCCGATGATCGAGCCCGCGGCGCCCTGTGAGTAGACGTCGTACGGGGCGGGATGGGCCTCGTCACTCGTCTTGCTCGCCTTCGACACCGCGGTGAAGAAGCTCTTGTACGCGGTGAGGCCCGCGATCGACTGCGGCGAGTCCAGGTTGCCGATCCATTTCCCCTTCGACGTCTTGGCGATCGAGCCGCCGAAGTCGTAGACGAAGCTCATCGCGAAGTACCAGTCGGTGCCCGCGATGTAGACCGGCGAGAAGCCCTTGACGCTCGCGTTCTTCGCGGCGAGCATCCTCGCGTCGGTGGTGAACTGCGCAAGGCTCGTCGGGAGCTTCTTGATCCCCGCCTTGTTGTAGACGTCGGTTCGGTAGGTCACGACACGCGAGCCGGCGTAGTAGGGGACGCCGTAGAGCTTGCCGCCGTAGACACCTGACGCGGCCAGGCCCTTCAGCCAGTTCGCCGAGTTGTCGAAGATCGACTTGGAAGATGTGATGTCGGCGAAGGCGCCTGCCGCCATGTACTTCGTCATCTCCGTGTTGCCCATCTCGATCACGTCGGGCGAGTTTCCGCCCGCGAGTGTCGCATCGAACTTCTGCAGGTGGTCACTCCAGTTCTGGTACTGCACGTCAACCGTGTAGCCGGGGTGATCCTGCTGGAACTGCGCGTTGGCTGCAGCGACGACATCCGGCCACCCGGACTGTGCGTCGACCTGGAGCCACACGGTGAGCTTGTTGGCCTGCCGGTGCTGGCCGCTCGCGCCGGCCGTCGCTGCGACGACGCCGAGCGCGACGACCGCAACGGCCGCCACGAAAACTCGTGTTCTCATCCACGTCTCCTCGAGCCGTCGACGCGGGACATCGGCGCTCTCATGCCGCTGTGGCTGGGCGGGACGCGCGCGATGATCGAAGCGCCGAATTGGTATTTACCAATAGCCACTTGGCGAGAGTTGCACACCAGACCACCTGTGTCAAGATCGTAACCAGATCTCGCCGGGCGGCGCGTCGCTCAGGGGTCGCGGCGGCTGAGCTCGGTGACGATCCGGTAGCGGTCGCCCCGGTACACCGACTGGACGAACTCGACCGTGCGGCCGGCGTCGTCGCGGCTCGTGCGCTCGAACAGGAAGGCGGGCGAGTGGAGCGGAACGCCGAGCACCTCCGACTCCTCCTCGTTCGTCACCGTGGGCTCGATCGCCTGGATGCCCTCGGCGATCTTGACCCCGTAGTGGTCGCGGAGGAGGTCGTAGAAGGAGCCGGTCAGCGCCTTGGGCGTCAGGCCGGGTACGAGCGCCTCCGGAATGTGCAGCGTCTCGATCGCCATCGACTCTCCGTCTGCCAGCCGAAGCCGCTTGACGACTACGATCTGCTCGGATGGGGAGACGTTCAGCGAGCGGCCGAGACGGGCGCCGGCGAGGATCGTGCTCATCGACATCGTGCGGCTTCCGGGCACCATTCCGCGCCGCCGCATGTCGTCGCTGAACGAGGTGATCGTCAGCTCCTGCGAGATCTTCGGGTGCTGCACGTAGGTGCCGCTGCCGCGGCGCCGCACGACGTACCCCTCGCGGGCGAGGTCGTCGAGAGCGGCCCGCAGCGTCAGCCGCGACACCCCGAGGTCGGCGCTCAGCTGGCGCTCGGACGGGATCGCCGTCCCCACCCCGAGCTGCTCGATCAGGTCGAGCACGTGCTGCCGGGTATGGCTCTGCTTCGTCACTTTCGGGGAGGAGCTCATCGGCGGCTGAGTGTCCATCGACTTGGACGACTATAGCCCATTGGTTCAAAATTGGTCAATGCCATTGATTGTTCGGCCGCCCTCCGGTATGAATGCAGTCCAGTGTCCGGGATCGTCCTCGACCACGTGCGGAAGGTGTTCAGCGGTGACATCGTCGCCGTCGACGACGTCTCGCTCGAGATCGCGAACGGCGAGTTCCTCGTGCTCGTCGGTCCCTCGGGGTGCGGCAAGTCCACGCTGCTGCGGATGATCGCAGGCCTCGAGGACGTGACGGCCGGCTCGATCTCGATCGGCGACCGCGACGTGACCGATCTTCCGCCACGTGCGCGCGACATCGCCATGGTCTTCCAGACGTATGCGCTCTATCCGCACATGAGCGTCCGCGAGAACCTCGGCTACGGCCTCAAGGTGCGAAAGACGCAGAAGCAGGAGGCGAGCCGCAGGGTCAGCGAGGTTGCGGAGATGCTCGGCCTCGAGGCTCTGCTCGACCGCCGGCCGGCGGCGCTGTCAGGCGGCCAGCGCCAGCGGGTCGCGATGGGCCGTGCGATCGTTCGCGAGCCGAGCGCGTTCCTCATGGACGAGCCCCTCTCGAATCTCGACGCGAAGCTGCGCGTCAGCATGCGCGCACAGCTCTCCAGCCTGCACGCCCGGCTCAAGACGACGACGATCTACGTGACCCACGACCAGGTCGAGGCGATGACCCTCGGCCAGCGGGTCGCGGTCATGCGCGACGGGCGGATCCTGCAGATCGACACACCGCAGACGCTCTACAGCCGGCCGGTCAACCTGTACGTCGCCGCGTTCATCGGCTCCCCTTCGATGAACCTCATCGAGGCAAGCGTCGAGGACGGCGTGGTGGAGTTCGGGGGCTTTCGTATCCCGCTCGCAACCGCAAGCCCGCTCGCCGGCCGTCCGTCGCGCGTCATCGTCGGAGTGCGACCGGAGGCATTCGAGGACGCCGCGCTCGCCGACCCGTCGCTGCCGCAGATCGAGGTGCGGGTCGACGTCGTCGAGGATCTCGGGCCCGACACGCATCTGATCTTCCAGGTCGAAGCACCGCCCGTCGACGTGACCGAGGTGCGCGAGGCGGCGGGTGACGAGGACGCGCTGCTGCAGGTCGACAAGGCGGTCTTCACCGCGCGGGTCGATCCGCAGACGAGCGCACGACCGGGACGGACGGTCGCGCTGTCCGTCGATCCAGGGCGGTTCCATTTCTTCGATCTGGCGACCGGAGCGCGGATCGAGCATGCTGCGTCGCCTGCGCTCGCTTCCGCTTAGTCTGGTGGCCCTGACCCTGGCGCTCGCCGCACCGGCGTCGGCGGCTCCGCCACTCCATCGCCTCGTCGGCAGCGTCGTCATGTCTGCGCTCGCCACGCCGCCGAGACCGTCGTTCCTCGCGCACGTGCGCGACGGCGACATGGGTGGTGTCATCTTCGTCGGTCACTGGTCGTCTTCCGCGCAAATGGCCGGCGTAAGCCGGGAGTTGAAGACGGCCGCCTGCGCAGGCGGCTCGCCGCTGCTCGTGGCCGTCGACCAGGAAGGCGGTCCGACCCGGCGGCTGCCGTGGGCCGAGCCTGCTGCCTCGGCCCGCGCGCTCGGCGGCACCAGCGCCGCTCACGTCGGAACCGAGGCCCGTGCAGCTGCAGCCGCGCTCCGTCGAGCGGGTATCGACATCGACTTCGCACCGGTCGCCGACACCCAGCTCTCGCCGCGGAGCTTTCTCGGCGACCGCACGTTCTCGAGCGATCCGACGCTCGTCGCGCGCCTCGTGGCCGCCTTCGTGCACGGGCTCCAGTCCGGCCACGTCGCAGCGACGGCGAAGCACTTCCCCGGCCTCGGAGCAGCGACGGCGAGCACCGACGACCAAGCAGCAAGTCTCCATCGCGTGCGCCTGCAGCCGTTCCGCAGCGCGATCGCCGCGGGCGTACAGCTCGTGATGGTGTCGAACGCCGCGTATCCGGACCTCGATCCCTCGGACCGCCCGGCCGTCTTCTCGTACGTGATCGTCACCGGTCTCCTTCGCGGCGTGCTCGGGTTCGACGGTGTCGTCGTCACGGATGCGCTCGATGCTCCCACCCCGGCGGGGGCAACGCATGCGCCGGCGCGCGCGATCACCGCGGGCGCCGACCTGCTGCTTTACACCTCGGCAGCCGCCGCCCGGCGCGGCTACGAGAGCTTGCTGGCCGATGCGCAGGCGGTTCCGTTGCTCCGGCAGCACATCGCTGCGGCGGCGGCGCGGATCCAGGCGCTGAAGGACTGGCTCGGGACCCGCTGCTAGGTCTTCGACGCCTTGAGCGAGAAGAGGAACGGAACGTTCTCGTGACCCGGCACGCGATACCAGCCGTCCTCGCCCTTCACCATCGCAGGCAGCCACTGGAACATGCAGAACGGGAACTCGTGCAGGAAGTCGACCCGGAGCCCGTTGCTCGCGAGTGCATTGACGACGTCCGATAGCGGGTGACGCCATTCGAACGTCGTCTTGTTCCGGAGGATCGCGTTTCGGTCGGCGTACGAGCCGTCACCCGTCTCCTCGATCGGACCCGTGTCGAAATACGGCTCACTTGCGACCAGTTCGCCGTCGCGCTCGCTGAACAGCGCCCCGGCGGGATGCTGGTCGACGATGTAGAAGAAACCGCCTGGTGCGAGGAAGTGATCGATGACCTTCCCCCACTCTGTGAGATCGGGGAGCCAGCACAGCACGCCGTAGGACGTGAAGACGATGTCGAACTCGCCTTCGAGATGCTGCGGAAGGTCGTAGATGTTCGAGCACACGAAGTCGGCCTCGACACTCAGTTCCTCGCTCAGCTGCCGCGCGAGCCCGATTGCCTCAGGGGAGAAGTCGGCGCCGACGACCCGTGCGCCTCGCTTCGCCCACGAGATCGTGTCCATCCCGAAGTGACATTGAAGGTGCAGTAGGCGCTTGCCTCGAACATCGCCGACCTCCTCGGTCTCGATCGTCCTCAGCGTCTGACGGCCCGTGCGGAACGTGTCGAGGTCGTACCAGTCCGGCGCGCGCACGTGCACGCCGACGAGCTCGTCCCAGAACGCACGGTTGCTCTCGATGCGCGCGTCCACCGCGTCAGAGGCCGAGGCGCTCGAGCGTCGCCTCGTCGCGGCGCCAGCGGGGCCGCACCTTGACGAACAGCTCGAGGAAGACCGGATGGCCGAGCAGCGCCTCGATCTCGGGGCGGGCGCGCACGCCGATGTCCTTCACCATCGCGCCGTTCTTGCCCACGAGGATCTGCTTCTGCGAATCCGTCTCGACGAGGATCACGGCACGCACGAACTTGTCGCCGAGCTCCTCGACCTCGGCGGAGATCGCGTGCGGCACTTCGTCGCGGGTGAGCTGCAGCGCCTTCTCGCGGACGAGCTCGCCGATCTGCGTCTCGATCGAAAGGTCCGTGCGCTGATCGGCCGGGAAGTAGAGCGGCCCTTCGGGCAACAACGCGACGAGCTCGCTGCGCAGGTCGGCGATGCCGTCGCCCGTCTTGGCGCTGACGGGATGGAGCGCATGGAAGTTTCCGAGTCGCGCCGCCGCCGTCATCTGCTGCGCGATGTGACCGCCCTTGAGGCGATCGACCTTGTTCAGCGCGATCACGACAGGAACGCCGAGCGCGAAGACCCGCGAGGCGATGAAGCGGTCGCCGGCGCCGATGCGCTCGCGCGCGGACAGCACGAGCACGACGGCGTCGACGTCCTCGAACGCGTTGTTCACCGTCTTCTGCATCCGCTCCGTGAGCGCGTCGAGCGGGCGTTGGAAGCCGGGTAGGTCGACGAGCACGAGCTGGTAGTCGTCGCCGTTCGCGATGCCGAAGATTCGCTGGCGGGTCGTCTGCGGCTTGTCGGAGACGATCGCCACCTTGCCGCCGCAGAGAGCGTTGACGAGCGTCGACTTGCCGACGTTCGGACGTCCGGCGATCGCAACGAAGCCGGACTTCATGTCGGCAGATCCCAGCCGTCGGGCAACAGGGCGGCGGGCGAGTACTCCGCGATCGAGCCGTCCTCGCGGCGGAACGCGACCAGTTCGAACTGCCATTCGTGCAGCCACTGGCGGCAGCCGCCGCAAGGGGACGCGTTGATTCCGATCGCCTCGAGGTCACCGGGGCGAAGGCCTTCGCTCGCCGCCTTCGCGATTGCCGTTCGTTCGGCACAGATGCCCAGTGGATACGCGGCATTCTCGACGTTCACGCCGTCGAAGAAGCGGCCGTCCCTCGTCAGCACGGACGCGCCGACGAGGTAGTTGGAGTACGGCGCGTACGCATTCGCGGCGGCCGCTTCTGCACGGATGACGAGCTCCTCACCGGTCATGACAGCACCTGGAAGACTACGAGCGTGACGAGCGCCCCGAGTGCGCCTCCGTAGAGGACCTCGAGCCCCGAGTGCACGCCCGCCTCGACCCGCGTCTGGGCGACGAGCAGCGCCATCAGAAACGTGAGGGACGAGATGAGGAAGCGGTGGTCGTCGCCGATCACATACGTCGCGGCGGTCCAGCCCGCGAAGGCGACGGCGGCGTGCCCCGACGGCAGCCCGCCGCGCAGTGGAGTACCCCGGCCCGTCCACGCCTTCGTCGTGATCACGACGAGGATCACGATCACGAGCGCAACGAGCGTGATCTCGGCGGGAGCGTCGCGGATGCGATCGAGCAGACGTGCGCTGCGATGCGCGGCGGCGTGCGCAAAGACGAGATAGCCGATGGCGACCGCCGTCGCCGAGGAGATGAGCACCGCGCCGGCCGCGACGTCCTTGGCGAGCTTCGCATTCGGGTCGAAGGACGTCGTCGACGCGTCGATGGCGCCCTCGATCGCAGAGTTCACCATCTCCGAAACGAGCACGAACGCGATCGCGAGCAGCAGCACGATCAACTCGATCCGGTCGACTCCGAGCGCAGCCGCCGCGCCGATCACGGCGATAGCGACGAGGAAGTGAATGCGCAGGTTTCGCTGCGTGCGCAGGACGTGGATGATCCCTTCGAACGCGTAGTTGAAGCTGTCGAGCAGCGACGGCGCGCGTCCGATCGCCGGCGGCGACGACCTGTGCCGCTCACGCGGCTCTCGTCGAGACGTGAGGAGGCTCATCGGTGGAGCGCCTCCCGCGCTTCCATCTCGGCGCCGTGGTCGTACCCGACGAGATGCAGAACGGCGTGGACGAGCGGGCCCTGCCACTCTTCTCCAACGACTTGCGGGCACATCACGACGTCGCCGAGCTGGCGCGGCAGCCCGTCGGGCAGATCGTCGAGCGCGTCGAGCGGGAACGCGAGCGCGTCCGTCGCCTCGTCGATCTCGAGATGCTCGAGCTTGAGCGCGCGGCTCTCCTCGGGGCCGACGAACACCAGCCCGAGGTCACCCGACTCGACTCCTTCGCCGGCGAGCACCTTGCGGGCGAGCTCGACGGCGCCGGCCTCGTCGACGGCGACGCCCGACCGGTTCTCGACCTCGACCTCGATCACCGCTTCCGCTCGGTCCCGGTCTCCTCGGAATGCTTCTTGTACGCCTCGACGATCCGCTGCACGAGCTTATGGCGCACGACGTCCTCGTGCGTGAAGTTCACGAACGCGATGTCGTCGATCGAGCTCAGGATGTCGCGCACCTGAATCAGGCCCGACGCCTGCTCGCGCGGCAGGTCGATCTGCGTCACGTCACCGGTGATCACGACCTTCGAGCCGAAGCCGAGGCGCGTCAGGAACATCTGCATCTGCTCCGGTGAGGTGTTCTGCGCCTCGTCGAGGATGATGAAGCTGTCGTTCAATGTCCGACCGCGCATGAACGCGAGTGGCGCGACCTCGATCGTGCCGCGCTCCATGTATGCGTTCAGCTTCTCGGGGTCCATCGTGTCGTACAGGGCGTCGAAGAGCGGGCGCATGTACGGGTCGACCTTCGCCAGCACGTCGCCGGGCAAGAAGCCCAGACGCTCGCCGGCCTCCACCGCGGGGCGCGTGAGGATCAGGCGGCCGACCTGGCGCTCGGAGAGCGCGGCCACCGCGAGTGCGATGGCGAGGTAGGTCTTGCCGGTGCCCGCGGGACCGATCCCGAACGTGACAGTGCACTTGCGGATCGCGTCGACGTAGTGCTTCTGCGTGACCGTCTTCGGCGTGATCCGCTTGCCGCGATGCGACCAGATGACGTCGTCGAAGATCTCGCGCACGTCCTCGGACTGGTCGATCGCCCTGACGATCGTCTCGACGGTCCCGGCACCGATCGCCTGGCCGCTCTCGACGAGCTCGACGAGCTCCTCGACGACGGCACGAGCCTCGGCGACCTTGGCCTTCTCGCCGTCGAGGGTGAGGCGGTTGCCGCGCAGGTTCACCTTGCAGTCGAGGCGCTCGCGAAGCGCCGTCAGCACGCCGTCGCCGATGCCCGCGAGCTCGGCGGCGGCTTCATTCGAGATTTCGAGGACTTCTTGCACGGCCCTCAGTGTAAGAGAGCGGCCGTTTAACGGATCTTGACCGTCCTTTGAGGGGTGCGCCGTATACCGAGGGCTCCCGCCGTCGTAGGAGGTATCCCATGAGGCCGTCGCTTCGATCCCTTGCGCTCGCCGCACTCGCGGCATCGCTCGCCCTCGCGCCGCTGCTCGCCGCATCCCCCGCGCCTGCAGCAGATGCCGTCACCGTCCCGGACGTCGGCGGCCTGATCTGGCAGGACGCCGTCACGGCGCTCACCGGCGCCGGGCTCGTGGCGCGTTCGGCCGGCGACGGTGTCGTCGTCCCCGACGCGTCGACGGTCGCCGACCAGTGCCCGCGCGCGAACGCGTCGGTCGCCGCCGGCTCGACGGTCACGCTCTCGGTCCGGACGACGATCGCGACCTGCGCGAGCGGCGGCGGCTC
>Ga0209638_1000386_pt1 | contig 29119 bp, 21 predicted proteins | sample BarGraNGADG00211_FD_184490 | JGI IMG/M metagenome (GOLD analysis project Ga0209638, IMG submission 184490) | Arctic peat soil microbial communities from Barrow, Alaska - Barrow Graham LP Ref core NGADG0002-211 (SPAdes) (version 2) | ecosystem: Environmental > Terrestrial > Soil > Wetlands > Peat...
CGCCTGTGGGCAGAGGTGAAGGCCGCCGCCGAGCGGATCGGTCTTCACCTCTGCCCACCCACGCCAACGGACAGGAACGCCGATGACTGCTGCCACCACCACATCATCGCGGCGGCGCGAGAAACGTCGCAACGAGAGCCTGATGCCGGCCAGCAGCGGCCGCGGGTTCTGGTGGTACCTGGTGCCCGGGTTCGTCATGCTTACCGGCATCATCCTGGTTCCGCTGGCCTGGAACGTCTATCTCAGCTTCACGTCGTACCGCGGCATCCGGCCCCCCATTTGGATCGGGCTGACGAACTGGAACGCGCTGATCCATGACCAGGTCTTCTGGCAGTCCTTTTCCAACAGCGTCGCCATGATCATCGCCATGGTCGTCATCCCCACACTGGTCGGGCTCGTGCTGGCTGCGATGCTGTTCGACCTGATCGGCAAGAAGTTCGGCGGCAGGCTCGCCAGCTTCCTGCGCGCGACCTACTACCTGCCACAGATCCTGCCGGTGGTGGTCGCGGCCATCGTCATCGGCTGGATCATGCGCCCGGAGAACGGTGCGCTGAACATCTTCCTGAAGGCCGTCGGGCTCGGCTCCCTGCAGCACAACTGGCTCGGCAACCCGGACACCGCGCTGATCTCCATCATGGGCATCATGGTCTGGGTCCAGCTCGGTTACCCGGTGGTCATCTTCATGGCCGCCCTGCAGCGAGTGGACCCCGAGCTGTACGAGGCCGCCGAGCTCGACGGAGCCAACTGGTTCCAGCGTTTCCGCTCGATCACCGTCAGCATCATCCGTCCCGAGATCTACGTGGTCGCCGTGACCTGCACGATCGCGGCACTGAAAGTGTTCGCCCCCGTCTACGCACTGACTAGGGGCGGGCCGGGCACCTCGACCATGGTGCCCAGCTACTACTCGTACAGCCAGTTCTTCCAGACCGAGCAGGTGGGCTACGGCGCCACGATCTCCACGGCACTGACCGTCCTGATCGTCATCATCACATTCTTCTTCATCAAGGCCCAGAACCGCGCCGAGCGCAGGGAGAGCTAAGTGAGCACCGCACTCGCCCCGGAAGACACAACGCGCGACGCCGGCTCACCGCCGCCCGGCAGGGGACGGAGGCCACACCGCAGGAACCCGCACCGCAAGGGCCTGTCCGACTGGGTCATCCTGGCGGCCGCCATCTTCGTCGGACTCCTTATCGCGGTTCCCTTCCTGCTGATTCTCATCAACTCGTTCAAGTCGCCTGCCGACTACAACTCGGGTGGACCGCTCCAGCTGCCGACCCACCTCTACTTCAAAGGCATCGTCGACTTCTGGAACTTCGTCGACTTCCCGCAGAAGCTGTGGAACAGCATCTTCATCAGCGGGATGGTCGCCATCTTCGCCATCATCATCTCCGTGCTCAACGCCTACGCGCTGGGCATCGGACGGGTGAAGGGGCGGCTGTGGATCATCGTGCTCTTTCTGCTGGCAAACATGGTGCCGCAGGAGGCCCTGCTCTACCCGCTGTACTCCCTGTTCAAGCTGGTCGGGCTGTACGACAACGTGTGGAGCGTCATCATCGTCTTCACTGTCATCCAAAGCGCGTTCGGCACCTACCTGCTGTCCAGCGTCTACGGGACCTTCCCCAAGGAGCTGCTGGAGGCGGCGTCCCTGGACGGCGCGGGCCGGTGGACGATTCTGCGGCGGGTCATCGTGCCGATCAGCCGCCCGACGCTCAGCGTGCTCCTGATCTTCTTCTTCATCTGGACCTGGAACGAGTTCCTCATCCCGCTGACCTTCCTGGTCAGCAACGCCAACCAGACCGTGCCCGTAGCGATCAGCGTTCTTCAGGGCCAGCAGATGATGGACGTCACCACGACCAGTGCATCGGCGCTGCTGGGCCTGCTGCCCACCCTGGTCTTCTTCCTCATCTTCCAGCGCACGCTCACGCGAGGCATCACCGCAGGCGCGCTCAAGTAGCGTCCCGCGCGACCCGAAAGGCTACACAATGAAGTTCACCAACGGATTCTGGCAGACGCGGCCCGGCGTGACGCCGCTCTTTGCCCAGGAGGCGTACGACATCGTGGTGGGAGAGAACTCGCTCACGGTGACGGCGCCGACCAAGATCATCAACGGGCGCAGCGACACCGTGAGCCGACCCACTCTCACGGTCACGCTGAGCTCGCCACTGCCAAACATCGTCGCGGTGAGAATCGAGCACTTCCAGGGGATACGCGAGGAGCTCGGGTTCGACCTGGTCGGCGCCGAGGCTGGTCATGGCACGGCGTCCGCAACGGAGACCGCGGGCACGCTGACGAGCGGGGACCTCACCGCCACCGTGGCAGCAGGGGCGCCGTGGAACCTGTCGTTCAGTGCGCAGGGCCGGACCATCACATCAAGCGGGCACAAGTCCGTCGGCTACATGAAAGTCGCGCCGGACTTCGAGGCGACCAGCGGAATCGTCGGAAACGCCCGCGTGGCCGGCACGCAACACTCGCCCAAGGCCGATGCCTACATTCATGAACAACTGGCGCTGGGCGTTGGCGAGCTCGTCTACGGCCTCGGCGAACGCTTCGGACCGCTGGTGAAGAACGGCCAGGTCGTCGACATTTGGAACGCCGACGGCGGCACCTCCAGCGAGCAGGCCTACAAGAACGTCCCGTTCTACCTCACCAACCGCGGCTATGGCGTGCTGGTCAACCATCCAGGTCACGTCTCCTACGAGATCGGTTCCGAGTCGGTCGAGCGTGTCCAGTTCTCGGTTGCCGGAGAGAGCCTCGAGTACTTCATCATCTATGGTCCAGGACCCAAGCAGATCTTGGAGCGGTACACAGCTTTGACTGGGCGTCCCGCCCACGTGCCTGCGTGGACCTACGGCCTGTGGCTGTCCACCAGCTTCACTGCGAACTATGACGCGGAGACCGTCTCCAGCTTCATCGATGCAATGGCCGAGCGTGACCTGCCACTGTCGGTCTTCCACTTCGACTGCTTCTGGATGCGTGAGTTCAACTGGTGCGACTTCACGTGGGATCCGCGCACCTTCCCAGACCCCGAAGGCATGCTCGCACGCCTGCATGAGAAGGACGTGCACATCTGCGTGTGGATCAACCCCTATGTCGGGCAGCGCTCACCGCTGTTCGCTAAGGCGCAGGCGGCCGGATACCTTCTCAAACGCCCTAACGGCGATGTCTGGCAGTCAGACTTCTGGCAGGCGGGCATGGGCCTGGTCGACTTCACCAACCCGGATGCGACCGCGTGGTACCAGAGCGAGCTGCGCCGGCTGCTCGACCAAGGCGTCGATGCCTTCAAGACGGATTTCGGCGAACGCATCCCGCTGGACGTGGAGTACTTCGACGGCTCAAGTCCCGAGCGCATGCACAACTACTACACGCAGCTCTACAACCAGGCCGTGTTCGACGTGCTGAAGGATGCGCGCGGCGAGGGCGAGGCCGTGCTGTTCTCGCGCTCGGCGACCGTCGGCGGCCAGCAGCTGCCTGTGCACTGGGGTGGAGACTCGACCTCGACGTACGAGTCGATGGCCGAAACGCTGCGAGGCGGGCTCTCTTTGGCACTGAGCGGCTTCGCTTTCTGGAGTCATGACATCGGCGGTTTCGAGGGAACCCCCGACCCAGGAGTCTTCAAAAGGTGGACTGCCTTCGGCCTGCTCTCCAGCCACTCGCGGTTCCACGGGAGCAGCTCGTATCGCGTGCCGTGGCTCTTCGACGACGAAGCTGTCGAGGTGACCCGCACGTTCACCAAGCTCAAACTCGCCTTGATGCCGTACCTGTATGCGGCGGGTCTCGAAGCGGCGGCGACCGGCACCGCCGTGCTTCGTCCCATGCAGCTCGAGTTCGGCGACGACCCGGCAACCGGCTACCTCGACCGCCAGTACATGCTCGGCGCCGACCTTCTGGTGGCGCCTGTGTTCACCGCCGACGGAACTGTGGAGTTCTATCTGCCCCTGGGGACGTGGACCAACTTCTTCACCGGCGAAACGGTCACCGGCCCCCGCTGGCGCCGGGAGACGCACGGTTTCGACAGCATCCCGCTGTATGTCCGCGACGGCGCTGTCGTGGCGATCGGTGCCCGCCAGGACCGTCCCGACTACAACTACCTGGACGGGCTGACCCTGCAGCTGTACCCGAGCTCGCTGCCCGGGGTTCTCAATGGTTCGCGCCAGGTCACCGTCACGAACCCCGATGGCGACAGCGCCGTCTTCACGATTCAGCGATCGGACGGGCACGCCACAGTCAGCTCGCCGTCGGCCAGCGCGTGGTCGGTCAGGGTCGTCGGCGGACAGACCGTGGCAACAACCACAGGAGAGGTGGAGGTAGCACTGTGAGCGAAGGCAACGCAGATTACCGGGATTCCGGTCTGGTCTTCCCCCCGGAGTTCATCTTTGGCGCGGCGACGGCCTCGTATCAGATCGAGGGCGCCTGGAACGAGGATGGCAGAGGCCTGTCGATCTGGGACACCTTCAGCCACACTCCAGGTCTTGTGGTGGGCGGTGACACCGGAGACGTTGCCGACGACCATTACCACCACCTGGAACAAGACCTTGACCTGATGGCGAGCCTTAACCTGCAGGCCTATCGTTTCTCGATCTCCTGGCCACGGGTCATTCCCTCCGGCTCGGGGGCGGTCAATCAGGCAGGCATCGACTTCTACTCACGGCTGGTGGACGGGCTGATCGCGCGCGGGATCAAGCCCATCGCCACGCTCTACCATTGGGACCTGCCGCAGCCTCTTGAAGATGCCGGCGGATGGCCAAATCGTGAGACCGCCTACCGTTTCGCCGAATATGCTGCCGTGATCGGGGCCGCCCTCGGGGATCGCGTCCACACCTGGACAACCCTCAACGAGCCCTGGTGCTCGGCTTACCTCGGTTACGGCTCCGGCGCCCACGCTCCGGGGCGAACCAACGGCGAGGACGCACTGAAAGCCGTGCATCACCTCAACCTCGCGCACGGCCTTGCACTGCGGGAGCTGCGCAAAGTCGCGACGAACGATCCGTTGTACTCGGTCACCTTGAACCTGCATGCCCTGCGTGGTGTCGGGGAGGGCGGCGACGAAGCGGTCCGCCGGATCGATGCGCTGGCCAATAGGGCCTTCACGGGCCCGATGCTGCACGGCGCCTACCCGGCCGACCTGCTGAAGGACACTGCACAGGTGAGCGACTGGGCCTTTATCAGGGCCGGTGATAACGAGCTCATCCACCAGCCCATTGACCTGCTCGGCGTCAACTACTACGCCTCCACGGCCGTCCGCCACTGGGACGGCACCGGCGACAAGCTGAGCATTGACGGGCACAAGCCCGCGGCCGGGACGCCGTGGCCCGGTGCCGACTGTGTCGAGTTCGTCCAGCAGCAGGGCCCGTACACGGAAATGGGCTGGAACATCGCCCCGGACGGTCTCGAAGAGCTGCTGCTGGGCGTCCACCACGAGTTCCCCGATCTGCCGCTGATGATCACCGAGAACGGCGCGGCGTTTCCCGATGTCGTCCAGGACGGTCGAGTACACGATGACGACAGGGTTGACTACCTGCGCAGACACCTGACGGCGGTGCATCGCAGCATCGAGAAGGGCGTTGACGTCCGCGGCTACCTGGTGTGGTCACTGCTCGACAACTTCGAGTGGGCCTACGGCTACACCAGGCGTTTCGGAATCGTGCGGGTCGACTACGACACTCTCGTGCGCACGAAGAAGGACAGCGCGCTGTGGTATGCCGAGCTGGCGGCCAGCGCCAGACTGCCCGACTAGGCTGACGGTCCCAGGCATCCGCTCACGAGTAGAGGGACAGAATCAATAATGGCGATGGTCGAGGTGACTCCACACGCCAGCGGCAACAACAACGATCACGTGCGGCGTCACAATCTCTCGGTGGTCCTGGGTCTGGCCCATCGCACCGGTGGACTGTCCCGGGCGCAGCTGACCAGGGCCACGGGACTCAACCGCTCGACCATTGCGGACCTGGTGGGCGAACTGGCCGACCGACAACTTGTCGTTGAGGTGGAACCGGACTCGTCTGGCACGGTGGGGCGGCCCAGTCCCGTTGTTCGGCCCAATCCCCAGGCCGTCGCCCTGGCGATCAACCCCGAGGTCGACGCCATCACCATCGGCGTGGTGGGCCTGGGCGGCCAGGTGCTCAAACGCGTCCGGTATCCAACCCCGCACAGCACCTCGGCGAAGGAGGCCGTGGCGATCTGTGCTGCGATCATTGATGGAATGCGTTCGGAGCTGGATACCTCCTACCGCACCGTCGGCATCGGAGTTGCGGTGCCTGGCCTGGTGCGGGAACAGGACGGCATGGTCCGTCTGGCCCCGCACCTCGGCTGGGTCGACGAACCGCTCGCGCGAATGCTGACAGATGCCACCGGATACCCTACGGTGGCCGCAAACGACGCAGGCCTGGGGGCATTGGCCGAGAGCACCTTTGGCTCTGGACGCGATGTGAGCGACCTGATCTACCTCAACGGTGGCGCCAGTGGGATCGGTGGTGGCGTGATCGCGGGGGGCGTCTCACTGGCCGGCATCGCCGGATACGCTGGCGAGTTCGGCCACACGCTGGTCAACAGCACCGGAGTGATCTGCAAGTGCGGCGCTGAGGGCTGTCTGGAGACAGAGGTGGCCAGAGCTCCACTTCTGCGCCTTGTTGGCCTGACGGATGCCGACGCTGATGAGCTCGAGCTGGCCCTCACCACAACATCCGCACCGGCTGTTCAGGCCGAGGTCGAACGCCAGCTCGACTACCTTGCCGTCGCGCTTCGAAACGCGATCAACATCTTCAACCCTCAGCTCGTCGTCCTGGGCGGGTTCCTGGGCTCCCTGTATGCGGTTGCCCCGACCTACCTGGACCAGAAGCTGGCCCACCAGAGCCTACTGGCGGCACGGGAGAGGGTCACCATCAGCCGCACCCAGCTCACGTCCGAACTGCTCATGATCGGTGCCGCCGAGCTGGCCTTCGAATCCCTCCTGTCGGACCCGGCAAGCTCACGTTCGGCACCTGCCCGAGGCTGAGACGCCCCGGCCGACAGGTCGGCTGCCCGGGCGCGACGCCTGATCACGCGACACGTCGCCCGAACCCGGCTGGACCGGCCCTACCAGCGAACAGACACATCCGGCGAACCCGAGGCAAACCACCTGGCCGCCACCGGCCGGACCCGGTTGCACCCTTCCAAACTCGTCGAGAGCCTCGGCGCTCCCCCTCCTGGTCAAGACTCTCGTGGCGGCGAGCACTCGACCAGTCGCAGGCAACAGGGCGTACTTCACCTCTGGCAGCGACGGCGCGACAACCTGGGCACGCCGGCAAGCCCTTACCCTGAGAGTGTGCCTGCACCAGTGACGTTGAGCCAGGTCGCCCGTGAGGCAGGAGTCTCGCTGGCAACAGCCTCGCGTGCCATCAACGGCGCTGCCGTGCGCACCGTCAGGGCGGACCTGCGCCAACGGGTGCTGGCCGCGGCCGAGCGGCTCCAGTACGTGCCTGACGCCAACGCCCAGGCGATGGCGCGGGGACGAACCAGCTCGCTCGGTCTGATCGTCGGTGACATTGCCGACCCATACTTCTCATCGATCGCTGCCGGGGTAGCCGACGCGGCCGAGCGCGCCAGCCTCGCGGTGACCCTGGCCTGCACGCACCACCACCCCTTGAGAGAGGCGCAGTTCGTCGAGGTCCTCACCCGACAGCGAGCTCGCGCCATCGTCATCGCGGGGGGCCGCCGAGACGACGACGAGGCCGACGCCCTCATGCGACGCGCCCTGGAGGGCTTCCGACGTTCCGGCGGTTCGACGGCCCTGATCGGCCAACCACTGCTGGGCGTCAACACCGTCGTCATCGCCAACTGCAGCGGCGCGGCAGCCCTGGCCCACGCACTGTACGACCGGGGGTACCGACGCTTCGCCGTGCTGGCCGGCCCCCTCGACCACCTGACGGCACGCGACCGCTGCGCCGGATTCAGCAAGGCACTCGACGAGCTGGGCTGTCCCGTCGCGGCCGACGCGATGATCAGCACCGCTTTCACCCGGGACGGTGGGCACCAGGGGATGCGCGTGCTGCTGCGCGACGGTGCCCCTGTGGAGGTCGTCTTCGCAGTCAACGACGTGATGGCCGTCGGCGCGATGGCCGCCGCCCGTGAAGTGGGGGTCCGGGTGCCCGAGGACGTCGCGGTGGCTGGGTTCGACGACATCGTCACCCTGCGCGACATCACACCCGCCCTCAGCTCCGTGCGAGTCCCCCTGGTGGACATCGGGATTGCCGCCACCGAGCTGGCACTGGCAGCACCCAGCGACGAGCCCCTGCTGGTGTGCGTAGATGGCACCGTCGTACTCCGCGACTCCACCCCGTGGCTCGGCCCAAAACCGGGCCAGCCCAATGAGCCATGATCGCAGGACCAAGACGGCGCCCGGGAGCCGTTCTCTCGTGGCCCCCGGGTTGCCCTCCCCCGCTTCGGGTCGCGGATCTGGATGGACCAGGCGGGTTGGTCGGCGGACTGCCAAGAACTGCCCGGACTCTGCACAGGACTCAGACACCCGCTGTTTCCGACGATACTGGCCCGCCACTGCCTGGCCCATCCCATGATGAGAGAACACCGATGACGGACAGCTCTGGACAAGGCGCCGACGGTGCCCGCCGTCGCCCCGGCGTGGCCCTCGTCGGCATTCACGGGTACGGCAGGGCACACCTGCGCAACATCCTTCGACTGCAGGCAGCGGGAGCACTACGCCTGCTCGCTCTCGTGGACCCGAACCCCATCGATGACATCGCGCTCGCGCTGGATGACCCGACCTCGACAGGGGTCGGTGTCGCTGTCGGCTCTGTAGCGCTCACGCGGTGGTACCCCGACCTCGGGGCCTACCTGGCCGATCACGCTGCCGAGACCCCCGACGTTGTCGTGGTGTGCACGCCGATCCACACCCATGCCACCCTGTCCTCGCAGGGACTGAGTGCAGGATGCGACGTGCTCCTGGAGAAGCCCCCAACCTCCTCGCTGGACGAGTTCGACGAGCTGTTGGCCCTGGTGGCGCGGACTGGCCGTTCGGTGCAGGTGGGCTTCCAAACCTTCGGCTCCACCGCCCTTCCCACGCTGCACGATGTCCTGGCCAGCGGCGAGATCGGCGATCTGACCGGCGTCGGTGCCGTGGGCACCTGGCTGCGCTACGAGAGCTACTGGACCCGCTCGGCCTGGACCGGCAGACGAACCGTTGCCGGACATCCGTCGTGGACGGCGTGGTCACCAACCCGCTTGCCCACGCCGTGGCCACCGCCTTGCACCTGGCCGGCGCGACAGCAGCTAGCGACGTCGCCGCGATCGAGCTCGACCAGTACCGGGCGAACCGCATCGAGGTCGACGACACGTCAGCGGTTCGCATCACGACGGCGCAGGGTCTGCCAGTGAGCCTCGGCCTCACATTGTGCGCCTCAAGTCAGACTGTGCCGCGCATCATCGTCCAAGGACGCGCAGGTCAGGCGGTGTTTGACTACGGCAGCGACACCGTCGAGGTGACCGGCGCCACCGGGGCGCGCACGATCGCCGGGCAGCGCACAGACCTGCTGACCAACCTCCTGCGGCACCGCGCAGATCCGTCCGTGCCGCTGCTGTGCCCGCTGAGCGACACCGGTGCGTTTGAGCGGGTGCTGGACGCGGTTCGCTCAGCCCCCGACCCCACCCCCATCGCCTCACAGTACGTGCACGCGATGAGCGACGACCTTGGCACGCACCTGGTCGTGCCCGACGTCGAGCGCTGGTGCGAACGCGTCGCGACCGAGCACGCCACCTTCGCGCAGCTCGGGGCGCCGTGGGCGACCCGGAGACGGCCGGGCCTGACGTCCCGATAGCCGCGATGGGCCACGCCTAGCCGGGATGAGGATGCGTCCCACAACCCGGTGGTGTCAGCATGCCGTCCAGGTCCGGGTGACCTCACAGCGCGGGTGGCCTGAGTAGCTCCAGGCACGTCGCGGGGACCAGTTCGTCCGCCCTGTGCGGACCAGATCGAGCCTTCGGCCACAGGTACGCCTGCCCGGGGCTTGCGTTCGGGGCAGGTGGGCCCCCCCGAAGGCCCCACAGGTCCAAACGGAAGGGGACCACGGCCCGCTCAGTAGATGTTGCCGTGCTCGCGAAACCCCCGCCAGGCATTCTCGAAGAAGTCATCGGCCTGCGGGATCGGGCGCACCGGGCGCCAGCTGAGCTCGGCGCGCCCAGCCGGGTCGCCACCGTCGTCGGCGGGCACCCACGCGGCCTCCTGGATCTCGCCGTCCAGCGACCCGCCGTCGAGCCGGAACCGGAAGACCTCCGGCAGGTCGAGCTCGACGCTCGCGTCAGGGCCGTGCCCGACCCTGGGCAGCGAACCGCCCGAGTCGGTGTAGAGCACGGACCCTCGTGAGCGTCCGCCGTGTGCGGTGTAGTCAGCCATCGCGCACAGGTAGACATAGGCGGTGGTCAGGATGTCACGGACCAGGAAGGTGCGGTCGACCGCGCGCCGCGACGTGGCGTCGGCGCTGACGTGGTCCTCGTATCGCGCGAGCCAGTCGTGGACCTGGACGAGTGCCTCGTGGGTCGACTGGCCCGAGCGCACCGGGCCTGCCTTGGCGCTCATCAGCTGGCCGACCTGGCGCAGAAGGTCACCGCTGTTGTCCGGCTCGCCGGCGCCAGCGCGGGAGGTGGCCTTGGCCAGCAGGCCCAGGGCAGCGACCAGGACCGGTTCTGCGGCGGCTGTGAACCCGCCGACCTGCATCGGGGCGGCGCCGCGCCGGGCGGCGATGAACTGGGCGGCGCGGGTGGCACCGACCTGCCCGCTGTTGAGCGCCGCACCGCCGGGCCGGTACACCCCGTGCGCGCCGCCGGCCTCCCCGACGGGGAAGAACCCGGCGACGTTGGACTGCCACCAGTGGTCGACGACCAGGCCGCCGTTGTTGTGCTGGGCGCACACGTCGACCTCCAGCATCTGGGTGTTAAGGTCCACGGTCGGGTTTCTGCCCAGGTAGAACTCGTAGGCTGGCGCGTTCATGTGCCGCAGGCGCTGGACCGGGGTGCCGAACAGCGCCCCCGCGTGCTCGAGGTAGTCGCGGGCCTCACTCGACAGCGCCCTGGGGTCGAGCTCCTGGCGCACCGGGTTGCGGCGAAAGTCCAGGAATGCCCGCCGCCCGCGCAGCACCGTCTCGCGGTAGACCAGCAGGTCAATCAGCGAGGAGCCGTCGGCGGCCTTGCGGATGTCGAAGGGCCACTGGTAGCCCTTGAGGAAGATCATCGACAGCTGGCGGCCGTAGTCGCCGATCACCTCGGTGAGGAACTCCCGCTCGTCCCCGCCGTCGGAGTCGGTCGAGACGAAGCGGGGCAGTACCTGCATGTAGCTGCCCGAGACGTTCCAGCGCGGTTTGACCGAGGCCAGCCCGAACTGCCATTCGGTCAGGTTCTTACCGCGCACCCCAGCACGGTAGGCGGCTCCCGAGGCGCCCCACTGGCCGTTCGGGAAGACGCTCGTGGCATAGATGCCGGCCGGCCCGCCGGTCGCGTACACGATGTTGGTGCAGCGGAACAGCAGGAACGGGCTCTGTGCGCCGGCCCCGAGCGGGTCGACGTGCACGTTCGTGCGCAGCACGAGCAGCCCGGCCACGGCCCCGTCCGCCACGATGACGTCGACCACCCGGCAGTGGTCGAAGATCCGTGTGCCGCTGCGAGCAACCTTCTGCTCCAGCTTCTCCACCATGGTCCGCGAGGTGTGCGGGCCGACCGAGGTCGCCCGGCGGCGCGGGTCATGGTCGGTCTTGTAGCCGATGAACTCCCCGTACCGGTTCTGCGGGAAGGGGACCCCCAGGTCGCACAGCCGCAGGAAGGCCCGGGCCGACACGGCGGCCTCGGCCAGCGCGTTGTCGCCGTCCATCGCCCCGCCGCCGAACAGGGTGTGGGCCATCTGAACGACGGAGTCCGGCTCGTCGCCGGACAACGTCAGCTTGTAGTAGGTCTGCTTGTCCGAGCCCGCGTTGCGCGAGGTCCCGGCGCTCACCTTGTCGGTGACCATGACGATGTCGGCCTGCCCGAGCTCCCAGAGCCGGTCCGCGCCGCAGAACCCGGCCGAGCCGGTGCCGACTACCACGGTGTTCGCCGTGACCACCGGCACCGGCCTGCCGGCGATCTCTAGGATCTCAGGGTCGTGGGTGCTCACAGGGCGATCTCCTTGGTCGGTGCCGGGTCGGCGACCCGGTCGGGCCGCTGGAGGGGAGCTCACAGGCGGGGGATGTGCAGGCCCCCGTCGACGTGGAAGATCTCACCGGTGCTGTACGGCGTGCTGCCCGACACGAGCATCGCCACGGCAGCGCCGACGTCCCTCGGGCGCCCCCATCGCGGCATCGGCGCCAGCCCGCCGGCGAACAGCGAGTCGTACTTGTCCGTAGCTGCCGCGGTCATGCCCGTGGCGATGACGCCAGGGCGGACCTCGTAGACGACGATCCCCTCGGGCGCCAGACGCGCGGCCCACAGCTGGGTGGACATCGCGACGCCAGCCTTGGAGACGCAGTACTCGCCCCGATCGGTCGAGACCGTGGTCGCCGAGATCGAGGAGACGTTGACGACGGTGGCCACCGGCCGCTCGGGCGGCTCGGGCAGCGGGCCCCGCAACGCGATGACGGCGCGCGCGAAGGCCTGGGTGAGGAAGTACGGTCCGCGCAGGTTGATCTCCAGCACCCTGTCAAAGCTGGCGACACCGGCGTCCAGGATGTCGTCGCGGACCGTCGGGCCAACCCCTGCGTTGTTCACCAGCACGTCCAGCCGGCCCCAGGCGTCGACGGCGTCGCGCAGGTAGCGCTGGTGGTCCGCCATCTCGGCGACGCTGCCGCGCACGTACCGGACCTCGCCCAGCTCACGCAGATCCGCAAGGACCTCGACCGGCTCAGCCCGAGTCGCCAGAATGGACACGGCGAACCCTTTGGCCAGCAGACACCGGGTGATCCCCTGCCCGATTCCCCGGTTACCACCGGTCACCAAAGCGACTGCGGGCATCATTGCTCCTTCGATAAGCGACCGTGGAACCCCGCCAGGATGGGATCGCACGCACCATTGACACCACCCTCACGAGTGCTTGCCCAGCCGGCTGACGTATCCCCAGCCACACCCATCGCTGGATGGTTCCATACCACGGGAGCACACCCTGGACGACCAGCTTGGCTCGCAGCATCCATTCCGTCTTTCACAACAGGAAAGCGCTTGCCGAAAGTGTAGCCGTGCCGCTGCGTCAGTGCAACGCCCACTCATCCGAACTGCTCTGCGCCCCGTCCTGCACGGCCTCAGATCGCGAGCTGAGCTGTCGCCCGGTCTCGAAACCAGCCGTGACCAGTGGTGCCTCGACCACCGAACCACCGCGACTCCACCGACGAGGTCCCGAGGCCGGCAGCGAGAACTCGACGGCCTCGGCGCCGCGGCGTCGCTGAGCACAACCAGCTCGGGTCGCCTCGCGCCCGCAGCCCGCCGCGCGCACCAGCGACCTCAGTGACGGTCAGCCGACGGGCTCGCACCCGTGGGCCCGCGGGTGCCCACACCCTTCACACCGGCTCGCGCACCCGATGAACCGCCAGAGCGGCTGGCCGCCTTCGCGGGCACCCCATGGTCCACAGACACCCACCGACCAGAGGTCGCCGAGTCACCCACGCAATTGAGCGTAGGACGCCGTAGTCTACGGAATACGCCTTCCCGCAACCAGGAAAGCTACCCAAGCGACAATCGAGGAGTGCCGCGAGATGAGCGACCACCAGCCAGGGCCAGTGACGCTGCTGGATGTGGCCACCGAGGCCGGCGTCTCCATGGCGACCGCCTCGCGCGCCTTCAACGGCAGCACCCGCAAAGTCCACGAGGACCTCCGGTTGCGGGTGCTGGCCGCCGCGTCGAAGCTGAACTACACCGCGAACACCCAGGCGCAGGCGATGGCTCGCGGCCGCACCAACGTCGTCGGGCTCGTCGTCCACGACATCGCCGACCCCTACTTCTCCTCGATCGCGGCCGGGGTGATGCAGGCTGCGATGGAGCACCAACTGCTCGTCACGGTCGGCAGCACCATGCGCCGTCCCGAGCGCGAGCTCGACTACCTGGCCTCGTTGCGCGGCCAGCGGAGTCGGGCCGCCATCCTGTCCGGCAGCCGCGTGGACAAGCCAGAGCTGATGGAGGCGTTGAACAAGGAGATCCACGCCTTCGAGCGCTCCGGCGGACGGGTGGTCGTTATCGGCCAGCAGCGCCTGCCGGTGGACACGATCGAGATCCAGAACCGTGGTGGTGCCAAGGCCTTGGCGACCGAGCTGATCGCCCTTGGGTACCGGCGCTTCGCGATCCTCGCCGGCCCGCGGACCCTACTCACTGCCCGAGACCGGTTTCAAGGCTTCCAGGAGGCCGTGTCGAAGGCTCGGCTGCCCGAGCCCGTCATCGTCAACGACGAGTTCACCCGCGACGGCGGCTACGGTGCGATGATCACCGTGCTTGACCTGAAGAAGCGGGTCGATGCAGTCTTTGCCGTCAACGACGTCATGGCCGTGGGGGCCATGGCTGCCTGTCGTGACCGCGGGTTACGTCTGCCCACGGACATGGCATTGGCCGGCTTCGACGACATCGAGACACTCCGAGACGTCGACCCCGCCCTGACCACCGTCCGACTGCCCCTGGCCGATGTCGGTGCCACCGCCGTCGAGCTCGTCGTCACCGCCGATGGGCCCGAACCGCGTCGGCGCCGGATCAAGGGAGAGGTCATCGTCCGCGCCAGCACACCCAGGCGAAGCTGACGCGTCGCACTGAGAGCTGCTCAGAGGCGATACCCCGGTGGGAAGCGGCAGCTCAGCGGCCCTCGTGGCCCAGGAACCACTGGAACGCGCGGTTCACGATGTAGTAGTCCTCACCGACCCACACGATCGAAGGTCTGGGTGGGTAGCACTACCCGCGACATCGGTCAGCGTATACGGAAATCGCTTGCCTCAGGCTGTCCCGGTGACGTCGAGCGGGCCTGACGGTCCCAGACCCCCGTTCTGCTGACGCGAGGTGGTCGCGCCGGCCGGCGATCGGAGGGGTCAGCCGGGACTGAGGCTGGGAAGGATGTGACGCAGGTACCGGTCGGCCACGGTGCCCAGGACCTCGTCGCCGGGTGTGTCCCAGACGCCCTGGTTGAAGATCTCGACCTCGATGTCACCGGTGTACCCGGCGGCGCTGACCCACCCTCCGATCGAGGCGAAGTCGACGTACCCGTCGCCCATGTACCCGCGCGAGAGCAGCGGGTCGCCGGCGAGGGGCAGGGTCCAGTCGCAGACCTGGTAGGCCGCCAGCCGGCCCTGCGCGCCGGCCCGGGCGATCTGTGCCTGCAGCTCCGGGTCCCACCACACGTGGTAGGTGTCGACGACGACACCGACCGCCTCCGCCGGGTAGGGTTCAGCCAGGTCCAGTGCCTGCTTGAGGGTGCAGATGACGGCACGGTCCGCGGCGAACATCGGGTGCAGGGGCTCGAGCACGAGTCGCACGCCGTTCTCGAGCGCGAAGGGCACGAGCTCACCGATGCGGTCCGCGACCCGCTGCCGGGCGCCGACCAGGTCCCGGTCCCCGTCTCGGTTGGCCGGCCCGCCCGGGCCGCTGGCGGCGGGAAGGCCGCCGACCACCATGATCAGCTCGGAGGTTCCCAGCGTCGCGGCCTCGAGCACGGCGGCGCGGTTGTCCGCCAGCGCGACCCTGGCCCCGGCGTCGTCGGCGGCGGTCAGGAAGCCGCCTCGGCAAAGGGACGAAACGCGCAGGCCGGCGTCGGCGACCATCGATGCGGCCTGGGTGAGCCCGGCCTGCGCCTCACGGTCGCGCCACAGCCCGATCGCGCCCAGCCCGGCGCGCACCGTGCCGTCGACCGCCTCCGCGAGGGTCCACCCCTTGGTGGTCGCGGTGTTGAGCGAGAGCCGGCTGAGGTCGCGCAGGTCCCCAGGACCGGTCACAGCGTGATCTCGGGGACCTGTAGCCGCCGGCCTTCGGCCGATGACTGCAGGCCCAGCTCGGCGAGCTGCACCCCGCGCGCCGCGGAGAGCAGACCGTAGCGGTGCTGGCGTCCGGCCACGAGGTCGCGCAAGTACTCCTGCCACTGCAGCCGGAACCCGTTGTCGAGCTCGCCGTTGGCGGGGACGTCGAGCCACTGTTCGCGGAACGGCTCGGTCACCGGCAGGTCCGGGTTCCACTCAGGCATGGGGGTGTGCGCACGCTGCTGGGCGACGCACCGGCGTAGGCCGGCGACCGCCGAGCCGTGCGTGCCGTCCACCTGGAACTCGACGAGCTCGTCGCGGTGGACCCGTACAGCCCAGGAGGAGTTGATCTGTGCGACCACCGGATCCCCGGCCGGGGTCTCGACCTCGAAGATGGCGTAGGCAGCGTCGTCAGCGGTTGCGGCGTATGGCTGGCCCTGTTCGTCCCATCGCGTGGGGATGTGGGTGGTGGTCTTCGCCGTCACGGAGCGGACCGTGCCCAAGAGCCCCTCGAGCACATAGTTCCAGTGGCAGAACATGTCGACGGTCATCCCGCCGCCGTCCTGGCTTCGGTAGTTCCAGCTGGGTCGCTGACCAGGCTGGATGTCGCCCTCGAACACCCAGTATCCGAACTCCCCGCGCAGCGACAGGATGCGACCGAAGAACCCTTCGTCCACCAGGCGGGCCAGCTTGACCAGGCCGGGCAGGTACAGCTTGTCGTGAACGACGCCCGCGGTGATGCCCGCGTCGCGGGCCTGCCGTGCCAGCTCGACTGCCCCGCCGAGAGTCTCGGCGGTCGGTTTCTCGGTGTAGATGTGCTTACCCGCCTTGATGGCCGCGCGCAGGGCGGCCTCGCGCCGTGAGGTGACCTGCGCGTCGAAGTAGATGTCCACGCTCGGGTCGCCGATGACGGCGTCGACGTCGGTCGTCCAGGCCTGCACGCCGTGCTCACGGGCGATCTGGGCGAGCTTGGCCTCGTTGCGCCCGACCAGGATCGGTTCGACTTGCACCCGGCTGCCATCGGCCAGCCGGACACCGCCGGCGTCGCGGATGGGCAGGATCGACCGGAGTAGGTGCTGGCGGTACCCCATCCGTCCGGTGATTCCGTTCATCGCGATGCGAAGGACTGAGGACGACATGCTGTCTCCGAAGGCTCGAGGTCTGGTCAGTGGCGAGTGGTGAGGGCCTGGGCACGCTCCGAGATGCAGGCGGTGTGGATCGACTGAATGGGAATGCGCTTTCCAGTCTAGGGAGACCGGGTACCGTCCGTCAAGGTCTGCCATCCTCGGCAAGGGGCACCCGAACCTCAGGCGGGGCCCGGTCACCGTGAACCTGACGGCTGAGGACCGGCAGTGCCACCGATGGTGGGCATGCGCCTTCCACAGTCGAGGACAGCACGTGCTGAGGGCCAACGAGAACGGCGGTGAGCTCATTCGGTGACATGGCCCAGTCAGCCGTCGCCCCGGCAGGCGCTGAGGCCTGCACCGCACCGCACCGCAGAGACGCCCAGCCCACGTGTCCCGCGGGGCCACGGTCCTGACCCGACGGCGGCCCCCCTGCCCGGGCCTCACTGGGCCCAGGTCTGCAGGCGCCCGCACATGCCGTAGCCGCGCGGGCCGGGGCGCACGCTCGCGGCGCCCACCGCCGCCCGTGCCAGGTGCGGCGCATTCCCCAGCGCCAGGTCCGCCAGCACACGGGCCGTCGCCACCGACTGGTCGGGGACGGTGGCCGCCCAGATCTGGTGCCATCGGGGCGCCAGGTCCGCGACCAGCCTGCCGGCGGCGGCGTACAGGTCGACCAGGGCCCCGGGCCCCTCGCGCTCCACCCGCCTGCGAAGGGTCGCGAAGCCCTCCAGGGCCAGATCCCGTCGGGCCCTGGCCACCGCAGCCACGACCTCGTCGTCCTCGCCCGCAGTGCCGCGCCCCGGCTGCTGGGTCGGCAGCGCCGCGGCCTGTCGGTAAGCCCCGACGTCGGCCAGCACGTCGGCGGGGAAGGTGAGCACCGCGTCGCCGGCCTCCGGCAGCCCCGCGTGGGACATGACGACGAGGATCTGCAGCCCACCGTCGTTGACCAGCCGGTGCACCACCCCGGGGGTGAACCAGACGAGCGCGCCGGCAGCCAGCGGCGTCTGGGCGAACCCCTGCGGCCCGAGGGTCTGCACGCTCCCGGCGCCGGCCAGCACGAGATACCCCTCCGAGGATGCCGTGTGCAGGTGCGGGGAGCCGCCACCGCACTTGCCGGCACCATCTGGTGCCGGCCAGTCGTAGACGCGCAGATGGCTGAGCGAGGTGCCGCCGGGAAACGGCGGCACCTCGGTTCGGAGCGCCGTCGCGTCCGTCATCGCCACTGCCCGAGGGCGGCTCGGCCCAGCTCGGCCAGCTCCTCGCCCCGGGCAGGGTCGGCCGCGCCATCGGCGATCACCACGGCGTACCGGAAGTGCAGTCTCTCACCGGGGCCGAACGCAACCTCCTGGCTGAAGAAAGGCGCAGGGTTCACCCCGGCGAACATCTCGTTGCGCACGAACCACTGTGGTGGGTGCTGCGGGTTGGCGGCGTCGTCCACCACGACCAGGCTCGAGTGGGCCGAGCTCTGGTCGTGCCTGCCGGTGTAGCCCATCCACTCGGCTCGGGTGCCACGAATCTGCTCCCCGCCGGCATACCCGGGAGCCAGGATCGTTCCGCCGGTGAAGGACCTGGGTCCTCGCCAGAACAACCCTCCGTACCCGGCGTTCTCACGGCCCTTAGTGGTCGGCGACCCTATGTCCAGCCGCTGGCCGGACACGTTGGTGATGACCGAGGAGAAGGTCAGGACCCAGGCGTCGCCGGTGGGCACGCCCACCGCGAGGCTGCGCTGCTCGTGCACGATCTGGGCCCCGACCGCCTGGCCATCGGCGGGTTGCTCGTGCCAGACCAGCTCGTAGCAGACCTGGGCCCGGTCGTCGCTGGCCTCCATTGCGGTGAACCGCTGGTGGTCCATCGACCCGTTGTTGGCCAGTTGGACGTACCCCTGGTCGCGCACGTAGCTAGGCCCGCCCCAGAAGTTGTGCGGGCCGACGTTGGGCAGGGACCAGGCGATGCCCTTGTGCCATACGTGGTCGTACGGGCGCAGCAGGCTGACCAGGTTCCCGGCCATGGTGTACAGCGGGTGGACGTACGGTCTGGGCGACTCTAGCTGGGCGTCGTGCGGAGCGTAGACATAGGTGAGCAGCTCCTGCCCGCGGTGGGCGATCTGCACCGACGCGTCGATGTCGTGCCGGACGGTCAGGTGGGTGCGGCGGGGTTTCATCGGCGGGCCTGCTCACGGTGCGCTGCGGCGGCCCAGGGTGCCCCGGTGCCGTCCATGCGCTCATAGAAAGGGTGGCCCGGACCGATGTCCCCGCACCGCACGACCTGCCCGGTGAACGCCGAGGCGTAGATCGCCGCGACCAGCTCCAGGGTGCTGCGCGCCTCGCGCAGCGGCACGGGCAGCGGCTCGCCGGCGTCCATCGCGTCGAGCAGGGCCGCCACCTGACAGACGTGACTGCTGCGTGGCGCCGTGTCGTCGGTGGTCCACGCGGCGGCGAGCTCCTCGTGGCCCGGTGCCGCGGTGAACGTCCAGTCGGCGTCGGTGTAGCCGTACAGGTGCTCGACCTCCAAGGTCGCGCGCTCGGTGTCGATGCGAATCGAGGACGTCTGACGCGGCGAGACAACCGAGTTCACCACCGTCGCCAGCGCCCCGCTGGCGAACCGCACCACGGCCAAGGACACGTCCTCGGTGTCGGTGTCCCGGGCCTGCCGTCCGGCCATCGCGGTGACCTCTGTCCACGGGCCGAGCAGCGCCAGCAAGAGGTCGAACTGGTGGATGCCGTGGCCCATCGTCGGCCCACCGCCCTCGACGTCCCACCGCCCACGCCACGGCACCGCGAAGTAGTCGGCGTCGCGGTACCAGAGCGTGTGACAGGTGGCCACCAACGGGCGGCCGATGCCCTGGTCCTGCTGTCCGCCGCCGACCAACAGGGCGCGGGCGCGGCGCGCACCGGAGCCGAACCGGTGCTGGAAGACAACAGCCACATCCACCCCGGTGCTCTCGGAGACGGCAAGAAGCTCGTCGATCTGGGCAAGGCTCAGCGCCGGCGGCTTCTCCAGGAGCACCGGCACACCCGCGCGCAGGCACTGGGCGGCCAACGGAACGTGCCAGCGGGGCGGGGTGCAGATATGCGCGAGGTCCAGCCTGCCGCCCCCTGGCCAGGTCTGCCCGAGTGCAGCGGCCAGGTCGCCGCTCCAGTAGTCGATCCCATGGCGGGCCGCGAAGTCCCGGGCCCGCGCCGGCTGGAGGTCCACGCCCGCGACCACCGCCGCCCGCCCGCCCTGGCCGGCAACTGCGGCGGCATGCGCGGCCGCGATCGAACCCGTGCCGACGATCAGCGTCCGCCTCGCTGTCACAGCCCGGCCCCGACGGTGGCGACCTCGAGCGGACCTATGGCCGCTAGGGACGCCGTTGGTGGACGCGCAGCGATACTTCCTGGGGTGTCGTGCCTCATCGTCAAGTGCCCCTTGCCTCGTGAGAAGGAAAGCGTATTCCCACCGTAACAGGTCGCCAGAACCGGGCCCAGAGGGCGCAGGCGGCCCTTGCTTCGGGCGCTGATAGCGCGTAGCGTCCAACAGCGTAAGTATCGGTGAATCTTCGATACTTTCGGGCGGGCGAAGTCGCACGCCCGACCGGAAACAATGAGGTGACGGTGTGCGGTACTTCGAGGAAACGGACCCCTGCTGGCTGGGCCTGGACAAGCTCGACGCGCTCGGGGCGATGACGTTCAGCCTGCTCGGCCCCTCGCATGAGGCCCTCACCGATGACCCGATCCGGGCAACACTCGCCCGCGAGATCGCCACGCTGCTCGACGGCCGCGATGGCACCCTGGTCACCGACACGCTCAGCGGCGCAGACGTCATCCTTGCCACCCAGACGACCCTGGCGGACCTTCCAGCCGACGTGGCGGCGCCCCGCGCCGAGCTGCTCGCTCTGGGGGCGCAGGCGGCGGGGCAGCTCACCTGCGAGGGGTTCGCCGTCGTCCACCACCGCGGCGCGACCCTGGTCACCGGGCTCGGGCAGCGCGGGCTGCTCTACGGGTACTTCCATCTGCTGCGACAGGCGGCGACCCAAGACCTGGCGGACATGACCGACGGTGTCACGCTTCAGAACCCGGCCAACCCGATCCGCATGGTGAACCAGTGGGACAACATGACTGTCGGCGACCCCATGGGCAGCGTCGAGCGCGGGTACTCGGGCAACTCGATCTTCTACGCCCGAGGACAGGTGGTAGCCGACAAGTCCCGGATCACCGACTACGCGCGCCTGCTGGCATCCGTGGGAGTCAACGCACTGTCCATCAACAATGTCAACGTGCACCGCGCCGAGTCACGCCTCATCACCGACCTGCTGGCAGAGGTGGCGCAGATCGCCGACATCCTGCGCGGATACGGCATACGGATCTTCGTCTCAGCCAACTTCGCGGCACCGATCGAGCTCGGCGGTCTGCCCACGGCGGACCCGCTCGACGCGGCCGTCGCCACCTGGTGGCGGCAGGTGACCGAAGAGGTCTATCGCGCGATTGGGGACTTCGGCGGGTTCGTCGTTAAAGCCGACTCGGAGAACCGGCCCGGCCCGTTCACGTACGGGCGCAACCACGCCGACGGCGCGAACCTGCTGGCGCGGGCCCTCAAGCCCTACGGCGGCGTGGTGTTCTGGCGGTGCTTCGTGTACGACTGCGCGCAGGACTGGCGCGACCGGCGCACCGACCGCGAACGAGCGGCCTATGACCACTTCATGCCGCTGGACGGGCAGTTCGACGACAACGTGGTGCTGCAGATCAAGAACGGCCCGATGGACTTCCAGGTCCGCGAGCCCGTCTCTCCCCTCATCGGGGGTCTGCGCGAGACCAACATCGCCGTCGAGTTCCAGATTGCCCAGGAGTACACGGGCCAGCAGCGACACGTCTGCTATCTGGTCCCCCAGTGGCGCGAGGTGCTGGACTTCGACATGCACAGGGACGGCACCACGGTCTCAGCCATCGCCTCCGGGCGGGCGAACGACCGGCCCCTGTCCGGGGTGTGCGCGGTGTCCAACATCGGTGACGACCCGAACTGGACCGGGCACAAGCTCGCCCAGGCGAACCTGTTCGGCTTCGGACGGCTCGCCTGGGACCCCACGCTGACCGGCGAGGCCATTCTCGACGAGTGGATTCCAGCCACCTTCGGGTCGGACAGCCGCGTGGCCGAGGTGGTCCGCTCGGTCATGGCCGACTCGTGGCTCACCTGTGAGCAGTACACCGCGCCGTTGGGCGTGGGATGGATGGTTACCCCCGGCGTCCACTACGGGCCCAGCATCGACGGCTACGAGTACTCCGCCTGGGGCACCTACCACTTCGCCGACCGCGACGGCATCGGGGTGGACCGGACCGTCGCCACGGGGACGGGGTACGCCGGCCTGTACGGGTCGCCGCACGCGGACGAGTTCGAGTCGCTGCAGACCTGCCCAGACGAGCTGCTGCTTTTCTTCCACCACGTGCCCTACACGCATGTCCTGCACTCCGGCAAGACCGTCATGCAGCACATCTACGACACGCACTTCGCGGGTGTCGAGCGGGTGGAGCAGATGGTGCTGCGGTGGGCCGGGCTCAGTGGTGCGGTCGACTCGGGGTTGCTCGATGACGACGCCTACACCAACGTGTCGACGCGCCTGGGCGAGCAGCTCCGCTCGGCGCGTGAGTGGCGCGACCAGGTCAACACGTACTTCTTGCGCAAGTCAGGGGTTCCGGACGCCCGCGGGCGGAGGATCTACTGAACGGGTCTACTCATGGCGAACCGGTGACGGGGAGGTGCTGACTACGGATGCTCTTGAGGATCATCACATCCTTGCCGGCGAGCCTGATGCTCGCACCAGCGCTGACCTGCGCACCGGTCAGCAGGCAGGCGGCATCCCTGTCGACGACCACGACGGAGTCGGTCTCCCTATGGTTGAGCAGAAACAGGTATCTGACGTCGTCCCGGTAGCGGGCCACGGCCTCGACGCCCGGCACCCCCGAGTACCGGTTGAGCAGGCCCCGCGCGGCCAGCATGCGTGCGAACAGCCAGCCTAGGCCGTCAGCGCCCAGGTTGGTCCCGACGTACCAGGCTTCTCCTGGCAGCTCGGCGTCCCCGACGACGTTGCGGGTCACAGCCGCCATCCCTGTGTAGAAGTCCGACTCGTAGACCCCGACCACCTCGGCGCCGGCCGGCTGCACGAGATCAAAGACGAGGTCCGCGGTGAAACGGACCGCGCCTGGCCCGCCCCCGATCCCGTTGGCGTCCGGGTCGGCGCTGAACACGACCGAGTTGAGCACTCCTGGGGCCAGCGCGTCCGTCTCGTCGATCCGGATGCCCAGCACCCGCGCGAACGGGCCGGGCGCGTCCGTGAGCAACGCGTTGTCGGACCCGTCGACCAGCCCGGACAGGAACGACGTGACAAACACGCCGCCGGCCCGGACGAAGGCCTCCACCCGCTCGGCCACGCCCCCCTGGACCATGTGCAGCAGCGGCGCCACCACTATCTGGTACGCGGACAGGTCCGCACCGGTGGGTACCACGTCGACAGATACGTTCTGCTCGTAGAGCGCCCGGTAGTAGGCGATCAGCGTCTCCTGGTACGACACGTGCCGGGACGGTCCGTCCGAGATCTCGACCGCCCACCAGCTGTCCCAGTCGAACACGAGCGCGACGTTCGCTCGGGTGCGCGCCCCGACGATCTCGCCGGCCAGCGACTCAAGCTCCTCACCCAGGGCCGCGACCTCCCCGAAGACGCGGGTGTCCGAGCGTCCGGCATGGTTGATGACCGCCCCGTGGTCCTTCTCGCTAGCCCCCCGCGACTGGCGCATCTGGAAGAACAGCACCGCATCGGCGCCGTGAGCCACGCCCTGGTAGCTCCACAGCCGCATCATCCCGGGACGCTTGAGGGGGTTGAACGGGCGGCAGGAGGTCTGCGACGGGGACTGCTCCATGAGCCAGAACGGCTGCCCAGCCTTGAGGCCGCGCATGAGGTCGTGGGTGAGCCCCATGCGCGCGTGGGACGCCATGTCCGGCGGGTAGTTGTCCCAGGACACGAAGTCCAGGTGAGGCGCCCAGGCGAAGTAGTCGAGCGGGCGGTACATGCCCATGAAGTTTGTGGTCACCGGCAGGTCGCTGAACTGGCCGATGGCGGCCTTCTCGTCGACGAAGTTCGCAAGCATGCTGTCGGAGTTGAATCTGCAGTAGTCCAGCGTGATCGGCTGGAATGCGGTGACATCGGGGCCGCCCCAGTGCTCGCTGAGCGCGTTGGGCGGGACGATCTCCTCCCAGGCATGAAAGGTGTGCGACCAGAAGGCCGTGTTCCACGCCGCGTTGAGCGCGTCAAGGGTCCCGTACCGGTCCCGCAGCCATGCCCGGAACGCGACCCCGCAGTGCTCGCAGTAGCAGGTGCCCCCGTACTCGTTGTTGACATGCCACGCTGCGATGATTCCCGAGTCCGGATGGCCTGCTCCGTAGCGCTGCGCGATGCGGCGGGCGAGCTCGACGGAAAACCGCCGGTAGGTCGCGCTGTTCGGGCAGGAGTTGTGCCGCTGTCCGAACACGTGCCGTCGCCCTTCGAAGTCCACCCGGGTCACGTCGGGGTACTTGCGCGCCATCCACGCGGGGTGCGCCGCCGTCGACGTCGCCAGACACACCCTCTTCCCGGCGCCAGCGAGCGTGGACAGGACCCGGTCCAGGACGGCGAAGTCATAGGTGTGCTCGTCGGGCTGCAACGTCGCCCAGGAGAACACGTTCACCGTGAGCGTGTCCACGTGTGCTTCTGCCAGCAGCTCCATGTCCGTGTCCCAGATCTGCTCGGGCCACTGCTCTGGGTTGTAGTCGCCACCGAACAGGATCTTGTCCATGGATGTGGTCCTTACGCGTGGTCATTACTGCGCGGTGATTGCTGGATGGGGCCTTGCTGCTTGTCGCTACTGCGTTGTCACTGCGGGGTGGGTTTCTCCGCCGGGGGCAGGCCGCCAGGCGGGCCGGTGAACCGCGCCTCTACCTGCGTCACCAGGTCTGCTGTGTTGAGCGCGAAAAGGTGGACCAACAGCGAACCGCAAGCCAGCAGCACCCACTCTGACGTGAACAACAGCAGCACGACGGCCAGGAACAGGATCGCGAGGTTGCCTATGGTGCTGCGCACAGACCTGCCCAGATAGAACATCGACAGCCGCGCCATGTCGCGCATCCGGAACGTGAACGACGTGCTGATCACCATCATGTTCATGACCCACAACGTCCCGAGCAGCGCCACGACCAGCAGCGCCTCTCGCAGAGCCGCGTCGCTGGCAGCACCCTGCGTCTGCAGGAAACCGGAGTCCAGCAGCACGATAGTTGCGGCGGCGACCGCGGGCACCCAGAACTTCAGGGTCCCCGCGACATTGATCCGGTACCCGCGCACGAAGTCCCGCGCCGGGTCGAGGTCCTTCTCCCGCCGGACCTTGCGCACGCAGTGGAGCGTTGCTGCCAGGGCCGGTCCCAGGAAAGTGCCCGCAAACGCGTACAGGATCGCGTTCGACGAGTCCCGGTCAAGAAACAGCAGCGCAAGAACCTGGGGAAGGCACGCGACTACGAAGAGGAGCTCGGTGGCCATGAGCCAGTACACGTGATTGGTGAACCGGAACAGGACCCCGTCGCCGAACTGGCGGTTGCCTGGCCCACGATGAGCCTGTGGGCTCCGGCGGTCCGCAGTCACGGGCTGCACCTGGCCACCCGGGCGTCGTCCAGTCCCGGGTAGCCCTGGGACTCCTCACGGATCGGGGTCAGCTCAACAAGGGTGATCTCGTTGCGGGCCAGGGTCAGCTCAATGTCCACCCGGCCTCCAGCCGGGTGGAGCACCGAGGTGCTCACCGCCGGAGCCGAGCACTCCTTCAGGACAGCGATCTGCTCGCGGGTCGGGAAGCGCGGCCGGCCGAGCCTTTTCCATGCGGTCCAGCTGTTGCCCACGTCCTCGTTGACTGTGCGGCGCTGCGCGAACACATCGCTGCCGGCGACCGGCAGCGAGACGGTGACGGTCCGGCCCGCCGCTGCGCCGTCGCCCGGCCCGTCATCGTCGTAGACACAGTTCCAGGCGAGCAGCGCCACGGAGCCGTCGTCTCGGCGCACCACGTGCAGGTGATCATCCCGGTAGAGGCGCTCACCGGTGAGGTGGGCGAAGAACTCGAACAGGTGGTAAGTCGGCTTCTTGACCTGATGATGGGTGAGGAGCCCGAAGCCGCCGTGGAACAGCGAGGTCGGGATGTTCTCCTCCTCAAACACGTCACAAAACGTCCAGTACGAGAACGACTGCGCCATGTCCCCACCCCGGCTGAGCACCGTCGCGAGGTAGGCAGCATTGAACGCCGAGTCATGGACGGGGTTGATGGACAGGTAGGAGCTGTTGAACTCGGTGATGTGCACGGGCAGGTCCGGGAACGCAGAGCGCTGCGCATACTGCCGGCCGGTCGCAAACTGCTCCAACAGCGACTCCGGAGGGGCAAGCCGCTGATAGGCGGCGAACGGGATCGGCTCCCGAGCCTCGGAGGAGTACGCGTGACGGGTCAGGAAGTCGACCGGGACGCTCTCCTTCGCGCAGAACTGGAGGAAGTCCGCCATCCAGTGGTCCGCCCCGCCGCAGATCGCTGGTCCGCCGACCTGCAGACGAGCGTCGACCTGCTTGATCACCGCGACCGTCTCCCGGTAGAGCGTGAAGTACGCCGCCTGGTCGGCGTCCTTCCAGAAGTTCGACAGGTTCGGCTCGTTCCAGATCTCGAACGGCCAGGTCAGGACCTCGTCCAGGCCGTACCGCGCCACCAGGTGGGTGACCACCGCGTGGATGAGGCCGCGCCACCTGTCGAAGTCCGCGGGCGGGGTGACGTTCCCCTTCCACCAGAAGACGGTCTCGCTGGACGAGGCCAGCGCGTCCGGCATGAACCCGATCTCCACGAACGGCTTCAGACCAAGGCCCAGGAAGGAATCGAAGATCTGGTCGAGGTAGGTGAAGTTGTACAGGACGCGGGTGCGACCCTGCCACTCGTACTCCCGGTAGATGCCCACGTCGTCGTGAAGCAGGCCGTGGCCCCGGATGTACCGAAACCCAATCTCCTTCTGGACGAGCGCGAGGGACTCCAGGTAGTCCTTGCGCAGCGCGAGGCTCAGACGCCCGGTACCGATGCACTCCCGCCATGCGTCCGCAGATGCCACACGGGTTCCCGTCATGGGGATCACAACAGTGGGCACGACAACTCCCTTCGCCTAGGTTGAAGACCAGGAGGGCGCAACGGGCGGTAGCTGGTGGTCGAACGCCAGCTACCGCCCGACTGCCGACCGGATCCTTGGGAACCGGTGGGCAGGCGGACCCGGCCTACTTCTTGTTCTTGAAGGTCGTGTAGGCCTTGTTCTTCATGTCCAGGTACGTCGTCATGCCCTTGCCCTGAAGCTCGGTGACGAACGCGCCGAACTGCGACAGGGGTCGCTGCCCGAGAATGAACTGAAGGGTGTTCTGGTCTACGTAGTCCTGCAGCGGCGTCTCAACCAGCGTCGCCTGCGCCTGGTCGGTCTCGCTGAGCGGGGCTGGCGGCGGGACCGCCTGGGGGGTCTTGCTTTCCATGGCCTTCTGGAACACAAGCTCCTGCGGGCTCATCATCGACTGCAGAAGGTTCGTCGACCCGCCATAGGCGAACACGCCACCGGAGAAACCGAAGTCCTTGCGCAAGTCCTTGGTTCCCGAGGGGTTCATTCCCTGGAAGGTCACGTCCGGCTCGAGCGTCCGCACGCCGGCCGCGCTCTTGGTGTACGTCGTGCCCTGGACGCCCCACTTAGCGAACTCCTGGCCGGCGTCGGAGTAGTACAGCCAGTCGATGAACTGCATCATCGCGACGAAGTTCGGGCTCTTCAACGCCGCAGAGCTGATCATCACGCCGTTCTCCAGCCTGGAGCCGGCGATGATGCTGCCCGCGGGGCCGGACGGGACGGTGATCTTACTGATCGAGTACTTGCCCTTGCCTAGGCTCTGGTCCATCGCCTTCTGGTAGGTCACGACGTCCTGCGAGTTGCCGCTGATGACCACCGACTTTCCGGAGGTGAACTTTGCGATCGCCTGGTCGTCGGTCTGGGTGAAGCTCTCCGGGTCCATCAGCCCGCCCTTGACCAGGGAGTTGAAGTAGGCGAGGAGCTGTTCGTACTGGGGCTGCGCCGCGGCGTACACGAACTTGTTCGTGGCCTTGTCGAACATCGTTCCGTCGCCAATGTGAAACAGTCCATCCCCCATTGCCGTGCCGTACGTCGGCGAGGCGATGTTCATGGTCGCACCGCCCATGTAGCGGTCCGAGAACGGGTAGGAGGTCGGGTCGCCAGCCTTGAGCTGGGTCAGCGCCGTCTTCAGGCCGTCCCAGGTCGTGGGGATCGCGATGCCCAGCTTCTTGAAGATGTCGGTGCGCACCACGATCGTGTAGTCGGGCCAGATCTGCTGATGCAGACCCGGCAGCAGGTAGTACTTGCCGTCAGCCTGCTTCAGGTTGTTGAGCTCACCCTGCAGGCCCCACTCCTTGACCTTCTGCTCAAAGTTCGGCATGAGGTTGACGTAGTCGCTCACCGGCAGGATCGCCCCAGACTGGACGAAGGTCGTCTCCTCACCGGGGTAGGTCTTAGGGATGATCAGCGGGGCGCTCCCGGCGCCGATGAGCAGGCTGCGCTTAGCCGAGTAGTCACTCATCGGCACGATCGTCGGGTTGAGCTTGACGTTGGTCGTCTTGGTGATGGCGTTGAACAGGAGCCAGTTGGACTTGAGCGCGTAGTTGGGGTGGTCGGAGTAGAGCATCGAGTACGACACCGGCGTGGTCGCCTTGAACGCCTCGCCGGCCGTGAAGCTCTTCATTGCTCCCACAGACACAGACGCCAGGTTCGAAGGCGAAGCGCTGGTAGTCCCGGGTCCCGTGCTGCAGGCGCTCAGGGCGCCCGCCAAACCTATCGCCGCGCCAAACGCGACCATGCGTAGAGACTCAGACCTCCGCAAGTAGGGACAAGATCACTGTTGAGATTCACGTCCCTGCGACTTGGTAGGTCAGGAGGCGGCGGTCGCCTGGCAGGCGCGCTGGTGTGGCGTTGAGTTCTTCGGTGAGCAGTTGGAGGGCGCGGGCGACTCGTGGG
>Ga0209638_1000387_pt1 | contig 29063 bp, 24 predicted proteins | sample BarGraNGADG00211_FD_184490 | JGI IMG/M metagenome (GOLD analysis project Ga0209638, IMG submission 184490) | Arctic peat soil microbial communities from Barrow, Alaska - Barrow Graham LP Ref core NGADG0002-211 (SPAdes) (version 2) | ecosystem: Environmental > Terrestrial > Soil > Wetlands > Peat...
CCTGGTGACGTCCGACGCTACGCGGGCAGAGGAGGCGACGCGCCGGGCGCTGGAGGCGGAGGGGATAGAGCTGTTGAGCCTCCGGCGAATTGCCCCATCCATGGAGGACACCTTCATGAGCCTCACCAGCAGAGGAGGTGCGGTCTGATGGAGGACGTTAAGCGCAGAGATAGCCGCGGACTGAAAGCTGATGACTGATAGTTCATTTGCGGTAGAGGCTGTCAACCTTACAAAGCGGTTCGGCGATTTCACCGCCGTGGATGGGGTGTCCTTCCAGGTGGAGCGGGGAGAGATCTTCGCCTTCCTGGGTCCCAACGGCTGTGGCAAGACCACCACCATACGGATGCTGTGCGGCATCATCGCGCCAACCTCGGGCACGGGAAGGGTGGCGGGGTACGATATCCTCACCCAGCCCGACCAGGTCAAGGAGCACATCGGCTACATGTCCCAGCGATTCTCCCTGTACGATGAGCTGACGGTTCGAGAGAACCTGGAGTTCTACGCCGGGGTGTACCAGGTAGATCCGGCCGGGAGGCGCTCCAGGCTGGAGGAGTTGATCTCCCTGGCGGGGCTGGAGGGGCGTGAGGGAGATCTGGCCGCGAACCTTTCGGGTGGCTGGAAACAGCAGCTGGCACTGGCCTGCTCCATAGTGCACAGGCCGCCGATCCTCTTCCTGGACGAGCCCACGGCGGGGGTGGACCCGGTCTCGCGCCGTCGCTTCTGGGAGATGATCTACGACCTATCCGAGGGCGGAGTCTCGGTGTTCGTGACCACCCACTACATGGACGAGGCGGAGCACGCCCACAGGGTCAGCCTCATGCTGGCGGGGAAGTTGATCGCCTGCGATAGTCCCGAGCGGCTGAAATCGGCCGCACAGCCTGGATCGTTGCTGGAGGTGGAGTGCGATCCGGTGGTGTCGGCGCTGGAGCTGTTGCCGGGGGTGGCAGGGGTCAAGGAGGTGGCGGTTTACGGCAGCCTGCTCCACGTGGTGGTCGATCCTGCCGAGGACCGGGCCACCCAGTTGCGGGAGGCGCTGGAGGGGCATGGGGTGGAGGTCCAGAGGATCGAGGCCATCAGGCCCTCCCTGGAAGACGTGTTCATCGGAGCCATCGGCGCGGCAACCACTTGACAATTCGTGATGGAATGTTCAGTATCCATTAGTTCGGCTCGGGAGCGGGCCATCAGCCATCAGCCGTCGGCGACAGGCTGGACCAAAGGGCCGACGGTTGATCGCTTGTCACCAGGAGGAGATCGATGCAGGCAGGGGAGAACAGAGTGAAGGGCTTTTTGGCGGGTCCGGCCTGGTGGTGGTGGGCCACTCTCGCGGCAGTCGTGCTGGTTGGTGGGGTGGTGCTGTGGGAGTCTGTAACCCGAGCGCAGGGTGCCGAGCAGAAAGCGCCGGTCGCCCAGACCGCGGTGGGCTCAGCGGTGAAGACCGCTCAGGCAACGGAGGGGAGCATCTCCTCCAACCTCACCTATTCGGGAGATGTTCAGGCGGTCTCGCAGGCGACCGTGCAGCCCAAGGCGAGTGGCAGGATCGAGAAGCTGCTTGTAGACGTGGGCAGCGAGGTGAAGAGGGGGGACGTGATAGCCGAGCTGGACTCCGCCTCCCTGAAGGCCCAGGTCAGCCAGTCCAGGGCCAACCTGGCTGCGGCTCAGGCCAAGTACGACAGCATGAAGTCCGGCTCCCGGGACGAGCAGATCGGCCAGGCTAAGGCGGCCGTGGATGCCGCTTCGGCGGCGGTGAATGCAGCCGATGCGAAGGCCAACATTGTCAAGAGGGGCGCGACCGAGTACGACATCAACGGCGCCCAGGCGGCCGTGGATGCGGCTCAGGCGGCGGTAGATGCAGCCGATGCGAAGGCCAACATTGTCAAGAGGGGTGCGACCGAGAACGACATCAACGGCGCCCGGGGGGCAGTGGATGCCGCTAAGGCCAACCTGGACAAGGCGAAGGCGGCCCAGGAGACGGTGAAGATAGGGGCAACCCAGACGCAGACGGCGGCTGCGAAGGCCGCGGTGGACGCCTCCAAGCTTGCCATCCTGGCGGCGCAGGCCAATCTGGACGATCTGAAGGCCGGCCCCAAGGATGCCGAGCTGTGGGCGGCTCAGAGCGCCGTCGATAACGCTCGCGCCACCCTCTATTCGATCAACGACAAGGTCATAATCTGGAAGGGCACCAGCACCGACCTTGAGAAGATGGCCACCGGCTACCCCAGCAGCAGCGCCGCGGTGGAGGCATCCGGGGCGGCCCAGGTTGCTGTGGACGCGGCGGTGGCGAAGCTGAACCAGTTGAAGGCCGGCGCGACTGCCACGCAGCTTCAGGATGCCCAGACGAAGCTGATGACTGCCAAGTCCCAGTACGACTCCACGTCCGCCGCGCTGGAGCAGCTGCGGCGCGGGGCGACAGTTCAGGATCAGCAGCAGGCTCAGGCGGCGGTGGATGCCGCCTCCGCCGGCCTTGCCAGCGCGCAGGCCACCCTGAAGAAGCTCCAGGACGGCCCTACTGAAGACGACGTGAAGGTCGCGGATGCCGGCGTGAACCAGATGAAGAGTGCCCTGGCCCAGGTCCAGCAGGCCACCCTGAAGAAGCTCCAGGACGGCCCTACTGAAGACGACGTGAAGGCCGCGGATGCCAGCGTGAACCAGGCGAAGAGTGCCCTGGCCCAGGTCCAGCAGGCCTACCAGCTGTCGCTGAACCCCTACACCCAGAACGACCTGAACCAGACCAACGCGGCGGTGATGCAGGCGCAGGCGGTGGTGGACCAGTCGGAGATCGCGCTGTCCGAGGCGACCATAGTGAGCCCCGTGGACGGCGTGGTGTCCGACAGGCCGCAATCGGTCGGGAACCTGGTTAGCCCGGGGGCTCCGATAGTCTCGATCCTCTCCAACGAGGTCGAGTTGGTGCTGGGGGTCGAGGAGAGCCAGATAGGGGTGGTGCAGGAGGGGCAGAGTGCCCAGATCAGCATGGCCGCCTACCCTGGCGTGAACTTCCCAGCGAAGGTCGCGCTGATCGCCCCGTCGGCCGACCCCAAGAGCCGCACCTTCCAGGTGAAGGTACGCCCCGACGACAGCGGCGGAAAGCTGAAGCAGGGCATGTTCGCCCAGGTGACGCTGGTGACCCAGGAGAGGGCCAAGGCGATACTCGTTCCAAAAGAGGCCGTGGTCACCAAGGCTGGGCAGACGTCGGTATTCGTGCTGAAGGGTGACACCGTTCAGCAGCGGGCGGTGAAGGTGGGGCTGACCAAGGACAATTCCGTCGAGGTGCTTAGCGGGGTGTCGGCCGGCGAAGAGGTGGTTGTGGCCGGCCAGAACGACCTGCGGGATGGGGACAAGGTCCGCAAGTCCTGACCCCGGCCGAACAGTGACCTGCCGATTCGGAAGAGGCGTAGTTTACTACGCCTCTTCCGAATCCAGAGACTTGGCGATCGCAAAGCGGCAGGAGAGCCCCCTTTCCGCTGTTGCCCATCCCACAGTTCTGATGTACTGTTCATATTCGCGTCGACCGTCGATCTGAGGGTCACGTTGATGTCGTCACCCATAGTCTGGAGGTCGGGACGATGGCTGGCTCAGACCGGGACTCGGGTATTGTCAGGTCGCTGGGAGCATCACCTTCACCAGAGGGGGGACCCCTGGTCCGCGGCGCGCGGCCGGAAGCGAACTCGGGGCTGGAAGCAGCAGCGACCTACCTGCGCGGACTGGTGGAGGGCGAAGGAGATCTCCGGTCGCGGATTCAGGTGGCGCCAGGCTCTCAGAGTGCTGAGTTGGCCCTGCTTCTGAATCGCTTTGTTGCCGACGTCTCCAAGCTACTGATTGCGGTGGATGATCAGACCAATCAGGTAGGAGTGGGCTCGGCGAAGAGCATTCGAAAGATCGCCAGTATTGCCAGGGAGCAATCGGAAGAGACAGAGGGAGCGGCGCAATCTCTGATCCAGGCAAGACAGGCCGGTACGGAGGTCGCGGAGGCAGCGGGCAGGGCGAGTGAAACTGCGACTAAGACCCTCCATTTCGCCACACGAGGACAGCAGGCCGTGGATGCCGCGGTAGGCAAGGTCGAGAGAACCGCTCGAACCGCTCGAACTTCGGCGGAATCAGTCCAAAAGCTGATGGCCCACTCCACGGAGATCGACGGGATAGCCGACGTGATCCAGGATATCGCGGAACAGACCAACATGTTGGCGCTGAACGCGGCTATCTAGGCAGCAAGAGCCGGAGAGCATGGCAGGGGCTTCGCCGTGGTGGCTGCCGAGGTGCGCAAGCTATCGGAGCGGACCCGCGACAGCACCAAGGAGATCTCCCGCATGGTCAAGGGGCTCCAGCAGGAGATGGCAGGACTCGCCTCTATTATCGGCAATAACGTGAAAGAGGCAGAAGAGGCTACGAAAGAGGCCGAGGCATCCCTTACCAACCTGGCGGAGATCTCCGAGCTTGTTCGCCGTTCTACCGATGAAATGGGTTCGGTGGCGGCCGGCAACGAGGAGATGGCTGCCACCATCGACGACGTGGCTGCCCGGGTTGGGAAGCTCTCCCAGTCTGCCAGGGGAATGGCGGAGAACGTGGAGGCTTCGACAACCTCCGAGGAGATCGGCTTGGCCACAATGGAGGTGCACCGTCTCCTAGCCCGCTACAAGCTGGGGACCTTCAGCGAGCAGGTGAGAGGCTGGGCGATGGAGTGCGCAGATGAGGTCAGAGCGTTGATGGAGCGGGCCATCGACAATGGGAAGCTGACCCTGGACCAGTTGCTGGAATGGAAATACCAGGAGATCAATGGCCCAGCGATCCAGCGAGTAAGCCGCCTGTTCAACGTCCGAAATGTCCCACAGGAGGGGTTCAAGCCTCCAAAGTACTCCACCTCCTGGGATCACCTCCTGGATGTTCAGCTTCGATCCGTGCTGGATAGTTACCTTGCCAAGGACAGGCGGCTCAACAACGCCTGCGTGCCAGATCTCAACGGCTACAATTTCACTCATCTCACCAAGTACTGCCGTGACTGGACCGGCGATCCTCGGATAGACAGCGTGAATAACAGAGCCAAGTGGATAACCGATTACCCCGTGGTGCTGCGAGCGGCCAGGGTTGGGTTGAATGGATGGGACAGGGTTCCTAAGCGTGCCACGAGAGTTCAGTTCCTGTCGGCACGATTGGACCCCGACCAGAAGCTTCCTCCGAATTGCTTCCTGATTCAGACACAGGCTCGCGACACGGGCGACACCGTATGCGACTTGGCCGTGCCTCTCTTCGTCAAGGGAAGACGATATGGGGCGGTTCGCCTCGGCTTCCGTGTCCAATAGCGCCTGAGTCAACTCCTGGGCTGGGTGGGGCTGCAGGCAGAGCCCCATCCAGAGCTGTCTCGCCGGCAGCAATTCGACGTATCTGTGGCATGTATCGTGCGCTTCTGGGCATTGTCAATGACTAAAGCGAATCCCAACGTAGGGGAGGTGATGCTGGCGCATGCATATCCCTGATCAGGTTGGACGGGTCGCCGGGTTGGGTTGCCTCCGCCGGGCGGCCCTTCTTATTTACCGAACCCCGGGGTGACAGGAGGCTACGGCGACACCGGCTTCGACTCCATCGGCAACGAGGGGGGCGAGGCGGTGACCGAGGAGCCGGGAGAGGGGATGGGGGACAACCTCAACACCTTCTCGTACACCCTGACGTAGCTATCCACCATCTGGTCCACCCCAAAGCGATCCTCCACCCATTTGCGGCAACGGGTTCGGTCCAGCTTCGCGACGCCGGGTAGCACCCGGCAGACCTCCTCCACGTCGTCGGCCCAGAAGCCGTTTTCCCCGTTCGTCACGATCTCCGGCACGGAGCCCATGGGGACTGCCACCACAGGCGTGCCACAGGCCATGGATTCCACCATGGTCAGGCCGAAGGCCTCGTGGTAGGTGATCAGGTGGAGGAATGCGTAGGCCCCCTTCAACAGCCGATTCTTCAGCGCGTGATCCGCCGGCCCAACGAAGTCGATCAGCCCCCTCTTGAGGTGGGGCTTGACCTGAGTCTCGAAGTACTCCTCGTTCTCCGGGGGGACGATGCCGGCGATGATGAGCCTCATGCCGCAGCGCTCGGCCACCGAAATGGCCGTGTGGATCCCCTTGTCCGGCGAGACACGGCCCAGCACCAGCAGGTAGTCGCCGTGGGTGGGGCTGAATTCGAACAGCTCTACGTCGATCCCGTTGTAGACGGTGTCCACGTAGTTCAGTTCCGGCGCCAGAATCCGCTCCGCGTTGGTGATGGAGACGTAGTGGGAGTCGCGGTAGCGGGAGTAGATCAGCCGGCTCTGATCCTCGGCCGCCGATCCGTGCAGGGTGGTGACCATGGGCACGGGTATGACCCGGCTGTAGCAGACCGAATAGCTGCCCATGTGGTTGTGGATCAGGTCGAACTCGCCCGCGTGTTCCAGCGCCAGGGCGGTGTGCAGCGTTTCGTACGCCCTGGCGGGGAGGGTGGAATCCTCCGACAGTGGTCGGGGGCAGACGCTGACGAGTCGGGCGCGGGTCTCGGAATCGGCTGTGGCGAAGAGAGTCACATCATGGCCTCGCTTCACCAGCCCCTCCACCAGGTTGTGCGTAACCAGTTCCCAGCCGCCGTAGTGCCTCGGGGGGACGCGCCAAGAGATTGGGCCCAGGACTCCGATCTTCATAGATTGATCACCTCAATTGAATCAGTTGCAAGTGCGGGGCCAGTGTCCGGGCGGCCTGAATAGTACTAATTGCGCATAGACGGCGGCCGCCGGGGACCTTAGACTGCGAAACTAATCTCCAGGATTGTGCCGTTCTACCTGTAACAACCCCCGGAATTGGACGTTGATATGGATGTGACTGCCCCCCACAGTGTAGTAGATGCGGGACTCACCCGGGAAGAGCTGCAGCTGTTGGTTCAGCGGGCTTCCACGGGTGATGGCGAGGCGTTCGGGAAGCTGTACGATCTGAATCTGGATGCCGTGTATCGCTACGTCTACTATAAGATCGGGGATGGGGTTGAGGCGGAGGATCTCACCTCCCAGATATTCGTGAAGGCGTGGGAGGCGATGCCCCGCTACCAGTGTCGGGAGATACCCTTCTCCCACTGGCTGATGCGGCTGGCCCGAAACGCGGTGATCGACCACTACCGGACCCGGAAGCCACAGGGAGAGCTGAATGAGGCGATGGTTTCCCCGGAGCCCGATCCCCAGGGAGAGTACCTGCGGGGAGAGCAGGTGCGGGGATTGGAGTCCGCGTTGAGGCAGCTGCCGGAGGAGCAGCGGTCGATGTTGGTGCTGCGCTTCGTTGAGGAAATGAACTACGCCGAAATGGCCAAGATCGTAGGAAAGAGCCCCGGGGCGCTGAGAGTGATGCAGCACAGGGCGCTGGCGGCGCTAAGGCGGATACTGGATCGAGAGGGTAGATAGGTTGACCCGGAGCACGGAGACAGAGCTGGCCGACTGCCTGGAGAGGATCGAGCGGGACGAGGCGACCGCGGATGATGCCCTGAGCGGCTACTCCGAGCTGGGGCACGAGTTGGAGCCGCTGGTGAGGCTGGCCGTTGAGCTGCGCTCTATGGCCAAGCTGGCCGCGCCGCCAATCCTGAGAGGTCGCAAACGGCCAGAGTTCCCCGACCGGCTGGCTCCAGCCCCATCCGCGGCCATTTTCGGTATCGTCTCTCCGCGCCGCCTCTGGCTGTCCGTATCTCCTTCTGTCCGGTGGGCATCCCCTCTCACCCGCTTGGCGGCTGCCGTTGCCGTGGCCTTCCTGATGCTGGGAGGGGGCGTGATAGCCTCCGCGGGCAGTCTCCCTGAGGAGCCGTTCTACCCCGTGAAGCTGGCGTTGGAGGGGGCCCAGTTGGCGCTGGCGCCCAACCCCGAGGTCCGGGTAGATTTGGAGATGCAGTTTGCCGAGCGCAGGCTGGCGGAGGCGGAGAGCGCGGCCGAACAGGGTCGGGCGGATAGCCTCGAGCGGGGAATTGCCCTGTACGAGGAGAAGGTTGAAGGGGCGCTGCAGCTCTCACAGCCTGCTGCTGTCGCCGCCGTGGATCAGGGCGAGCCCATCCCGCTGCAGCAGTCTCTGGATCGGCAGCAGGAGCAGCTTTCCCGGATTTACAAGCGGGCGCCAGAGCCTGCCCAGCCGGCGATCCTCCACGCCATGGAAGTCTCCCGACAGGGGAGGCCGTCACAGGACGAGGGCAAGAAGTCCGTTCCCGCAACCCCCGAGCGCCCGGTCGCGGCGGTAGCGACGCCGTCAGCCACGCCGAAGGCGTCGGCGACACCCACGCCGACGCCGACACCCGTCCCTACCAGGCCGCTTCACGCTCCGGCGACCTCCCTACCTGGCCTTTCCGGTCAGGGGGCCAACGATGCGACTCGAACGGAGGGGGTGTGGAATCAGGATCGGGAGAAAGTGGCCGACCAGCGGGATGATGGCAGGGAAATGGAGAGCAACGCACCCGGTATCGAGCCCACGAATACCCCGGCGCCATCCCCGACGGTGAAGGAGGGGAAGATCGACCCGCGGGACGATGACGAGCGTGGACGGAAGGTCGACGAGACTTCATCGGCGCCCGGCCATCTGCCGTCCGCCACCTCTACTCCGACGCCGCGGCCTTCGGCTACCCCATCAATGCGGGCTGCCGCCACTGCTACGCCTCCCCCGACTCACGGGGCTCCCGCCGGGCCGAAAGCTCCCAGGGTGACGGCGACGCCTGCCGCCACGCCGGGACGGGATCAGGGCATCCGGGGCAATTACGTCGGCAATGATGAGGTGAACCGCGACTCCAAGACGGGCAAGGACGAGAAGCGGGTCGACAGCAGGGGAAAGGACGGCCGGCAGCAGTAGTCCGAGCCGATCGCTGTAGCCTTTCAGTAGCTTTTCAAGAGAGAGGGGTGGACGTGGCTTCGTCCATCCCTCTCTCTTGATCTGCATTGTGGCACGGAATATGATAGTTATGAGAGGCGGCGCTGCCCTCCGGTCCTGCCTTTGGGCTTGGGCTCTTGGTTATCAGCCATCAACCTTTCGCCGGGAGTTGAGCCCTGAAATCTGAGAGCTTGGCTCTCGAGCGGTGGGAAAGGAGAACGATGATGTCTCAATCCACCACTTCCGTTGAGAGGCCGATCAGCCCCTCCCCATCTCCCTCTACCCTCCACGATACGGCGGTTGCCCTGACGGTGCTGAACAGGGTGTTCGCGCGCTATGGGCGACGGGACTTCGCCTTGCGGCTGTGGGACGGGACATACGTTCCCTCCGACCCCGGCGTCGACTGCCGCTTTACCTTTGCCCTCAACCGGCCGGGGGTGCTGCGCCGGATGCTGCTGCCACCCAACGAGCTTGCCCTGGGAGAGGCGTATCTGGATGGGGATTGGGACATCGAAGGGGACATCGTGGCAGCTATGAGGCTGGGCGACCTCTTCGAGGAGCTGTCCATGGGGATGAAGGGCTTGCTGGGTCTTGCCCGGATGGTGAGGACCCTCCCCGAAGACCGCCCCCGGGATGGCGAGTGGGAGGACGGGGTGCGAGGGAAGCACCGGGCGATCCTGCAAGGCCGCGCGCACTCCAAGGAGCGGGACCAAAGGGCCGTCACCTATCACTACGACGTCGGCAACGATTTCTACGGTCTGTGGCTGGGACAGGGCATGATCTACTCCTGCGGCTACTTCAAGACGGGGGAGGAGGATCTGGACACGGCCCAGATGGCGAAACTGGAGCACATCTGCCGGAAGCTACGGCTGAAGGCCGGTGATCGGCTGCTGGACATCGGCTGCGGGTGGGGTGGGCTGATCAGCTACGCCGCGGAGAAGTATGGGGTGGATGCCACCGGCATAACCCTGAGCCAGCCCCAGGCCGACCTGGCAAACAAGCGGATAGCTGAGGCGGGTCTGGGAAGTCGTTGCCGTGCCGTGCTGCTGGACTACCGCGATCTGGACAGCCAGAAGCCGTTCGACAAGATCTCCAGCATAGGGATGGCGGAGCACGTGGGAAAGGCCAAGCTGCCAGAGTACTTCGAATCTGCATGGCGGGCGCTGAAGCCCGGCGGCCTCTTCCTGAACCACGCCATCACGGCGGCCGCCAATGATCCGGCCACCAGGAGCCTTCTGGACCGCTTCGTCTTCAAGCGGGGCGCCTTCGTGCGAAAATATGTCTTCCCGGACGGGGAGTTGATTCCCTTGGGCGACGCGCTCGGGATGGCCGAGAGGATCGGCTTCGAGGTGCGAGACGTGGAGAGTTGGAGGGAGCATTACGCCATCACTCTTCGCCACTGGATCAGGAATCTGGATGCGAGGAGAGAGGAGGCTGCGCGCCAGTTGGGCGAGCGGACCTGTCGGGTCTGGCGGCTCTACATGGCCGGCTGCTGCCACGCCTTCTCCAATGGCCGGCTGAGCGTGCACCAGTCGCTTCTTTCCAAACCGGACGGCGAGGGCAGGTCCCATTTGCCGATGACCAGGGAGGACATCTACGCCTGAAGGCACGGAGAAAGCCGCGTAGGGCAGGGCCCAGCGCCCAGCCGCAAGGTGTGGCATGCCACGAGCGGGCGGCGGGGCAGGGGGCCCGCCCTACGCCTTCCAAGTGACTCTAGTTGACAAGAAAGTAGCCCCCGGCTAAACTTCGTGCGTGAAGTTGGCCTCCATGATGCTGTAGCTGGCAGATTCGGGACCGTTTTCGCAGCTCAACTATCACCTCATCGGCTGTTTGAACCCCTGAGAGCAGCCGACTTGCCGTCGCTAAGCGAAGCTCGAATCCTGAGTGTCGCCGGCCAGGTCCGGTGCAGGTAGGTGTATATGACGCGAAGCATGGCATCTCAACGGTTCCCATCGTACGGATGTGCATCCCCCACGGTAGAATTGTTGATTAGACACAGGGAGGAGAGGATCGAATGAGAATGCGTTATCTCTGGCTGGCAGCACTGGCGGCAGTGTTGGTGGTGACCGCAGCATGCGGCGGTGGTGCCGCACCTGCCCCGACCGCGGCTCCGGCCAAGCCGGCCGCAGCTGAGCCGACCAAGGCCCCGGCCGCGCCCGCGGCTACCACTGCACCTGCCGCACCCGCAGCTGCTGCAACCACCGCCCCTGCGGCCGCCCCCGCGGCCAGCGTCCCCGCCCTGACCAAGGAGTACAAGATGTCCATGGCCACCGGCGGGACGGCGGGTACCTACTATCCCTACGGCGGGGCCATCGCCGGCCTCTGGAGCAAGAACCTCAAGGGCGTTACCGTGACGGCCGAGACTACCGGTGCCGCGGTGGAGAACCAGCGGCTACTGGCCTCCAAGCAGGTGGAGTTGGCGCTGACTCAGAACGACGTCGCCGACTACGCCATGAACGGCACCGAGATGTTCAAGGACAAGATCACCAACTTCAAGGCTGTGGCCGCCCTCTACCCTGAGGTGCTGCAGTGGGTGGTGACCCCCAGCATCAAGACCATCGCCGACCTGAAGGGCAAGAAGTTTGTGGTGGGCGCAGCTGCCTCCGGCACAGAGGCGAACACCAGGCAGGTCCTCGAGACCCTGGGCATGAAGTACGCGGATCTGGGCAAGGCCGCCTTCCTGTCCTATGCGGAAGCCGCGACCGCGATGAAAGACCGGCAGATGGACGGCTTCGCCGTCACCGGTGGCGTTACCACCTCGGCGATCACCGACGTGACCACGTCGATGGACATCTCGCTGCTGCCGATAGCGGGCGACGATGCCAAGAAGGTAATGGACAAATACAAGTTCTTCGTGCCGGTCAAGGTGGCGGCCAACTCCTACAAGGGAGTCACCGCGGATGTCCAGACTATCGCCGTGCAGTCGATGCTGGTGGCGCGGGAAGACCTGGATCCCGACCTGGTCTACTGGCTGACCAAGACGCTGATCGAGAAGCAGGCAGACCTGGCCCAGTCTCACGCAAAGGGCAAGGAGCTCTCCAAGGAGTCCGCGGTCAAGGGCTTGACCGTTCCGCTGCATCCCGGTGCTGAGAAGTACTACAGGGAGATCGGCGTCATCAAGTAGGCTGTCCCTAGCAGGTAGGGGTGCAAACCGTTGCACCCCTACCTGCCTTAGAAAGGACCCCCGTGCACTCGGTCCATCTCACCCAGTTGATGACTGCTTCGCGGAAACGCTCTTTCCTCTTGATCCCGGCGGTAACGCTGGCTCTTGCCGCCCTGGCTCTGTGGGCTTTCTGGCCCACCTCGGTGCTGGAGATCCACGCGGGCCAGGAGGAGCGGCTGGTGAAGGCCATGCTCGTGACCCCGGGGGAAAGGATTACCTACACCTACCTTCACTCTGTGCAGAAGAAGCCGGTGGAGGAGGTGCTCGAAATAGCTTCAAACGGCCACCTCGTAGTGAGAGAAACGACCTACGAGATGACGGGGGCCGGCCTGCCTTCGGATGTTCTGGATGGAGATTTCACTATCGATCCCACCACGGGCAAGTGGAAGATCATCAACATGTCCAGGGATATTCCCGAGTGGCATGCGAGGGTGGCCTTTACCGCTCAACAGACACTGGAGGTTGGAGGGGAGAAGTTCCGCTTCGACTCCCTGGCCACTCCCACATCCCTGCTGATCATCGGTGTGACCAACCGTCCCCACATAGCTGCTCTTCTAGACTCAGGTGAGGCCGCTCTAGCGATGTTGGGTACGAGCGCCCCTCAGGTCACGGAGTAGCCGCGCGGTGGTTGTGCCATTCGTCTAGCAGCAACGCGATTGATGTCATAGTAGGCTTCTCATCTGCGCTACGAAGCCGCTGCCATAGCCCCCAGTGGACTGCAATCATCGAGGAGGGGAGAATGTCCCAAACACCACCGCTCCTGGTGGAAGCCGTTTCCGAGGCGGAAGCCGAACGTATTACCGCTCAGCTGGACACCGCTTCCCGTCTGCGGAAGTACACGGGTCCCTTCGGCATATTCATAATGCTTCTATCCGCCGGAATGTCGATCTTCCATCTCTACACAACTTTCTTCGGCTTCTTCGACGCCCCGATCCAACGTGCTGCCTTCTTCATCTTCGTGTTCGTACTGGGTTTTGCCCTGTATCCGGCTCGCTTCAAAGGCAAGCTGGATCTGAGCCGGATCCCACCCTGGTACGACCTGGTGCTGATGGCCCTCTCTGCCATGGTCGGGGGCTACATCATCGTCAATTTCCAAAACATAGTTGAGAACATGGGGAACCCTACCCAGATGGATATCATCATGGGTAGCATCGCCTGCTTGCTGGTTCTGGAACTGTGCCGGCGAGCCGTCGGCCCGGTTCTGACAGTCATCTGTATCGTATTCATCGCGTACGCCCTCTGGGGCAACCTGATCCCCGGGTTTCTCAGCCACAGAGGCTACCCTTTCACTCGCTTGGTCAGCCACATGTATCTGACCACCGAGGGGCTGTTTGGTGTGGCTACTGGCGTTGCCACCACCTACGTCTTCATGTTCATCCTGTTTGGGGCCTTCCTGCTGCGCACCGGCACGGGCCAGTTCTTCATCGATTTTGCCACGGCGCTGCTGGGTAGCTTCTCCGGTGGCCCCGCCAAGGTGGCAGTCTTCTCCTCCGCGTTAATGGGCACCATCAACGGCTCCTCCGTCGCCAACGTCGTGGGAACCGGCTCCTTCACGATCCCGCTCATGAAATCCATCGGCTACAAGCCCTACTTCGCGGGGGCTGTGGAAGCCGCGGCTTCCACGGGCGGGCAGCTCATGCCGCCGGTGATGGGCGCGGGCGCCTTCATCATGGCCGAGATCCTTGGCATCCCCTATACCCAGGTGATCATCGCCGCTGCCCTGCCGGCCATCCTGTACTACACGGGCGTGCTCACCGGCGTGCACCTGGAGGCGAAGCGCACCGGGCTCGAGGGGATCCCTCGGGCCATGTTGCCCAGCCCCTGGAAGATACTCAAGGAGCGCGGGCTTCTGCTCCTGCCCATCGTGGCCGTCATATACATGCTTATGAACGGCTACACCCCGCCCTACGCCGCGATCGCCGGCATCATCACCAGCATAATCTGCGGGGCGATCCTTCCCACCACCCGGGTGCATCCCATCAAGTACTGGGAGGCGCTGGTGCTGGGTGCCAGGGATGCCCTGGGGGTGAGCGTCGCCTGCATCGCCATAGGCTTCATCATGGGGTCCGCCACCCTCACCGGCGCGGGCCTCAAGATCGCCAACGGGATCATATTGCTGTCCGGCGGCAACCTGTTCTTCACCCTCTTCTTCACCATGATCGCTTCCCTGATCCTGGGGATGGGGCTGCCCACCACGGCCAACTACCTGGTGACCTCCACCATTGCGGCCCCGGCTCTGGTGCAGGCCGGCGTTCCACTGCTGCCTGCCCACCTCTTCGTCTTCTACTTCGGCATCATCGCCGACCTCACCCCGCCGGTGGCGCTGGCGGCGATGGCGGGAGCAGGTCTGGCTGGTGCACCGCCCACTAAGACTGGGCTCCAGGCTTTTCGGTTGGCGGCTCCAGCCTACCTGATACCCTATGTGTTCTGTTACGCGCCTCAGATCACCCTGCTAGGGTATTCCTTCCTGAGTGGGGTGGAGGCATCTATCACGGCCGTCCTGGGAGTGATTACCCTTGGGGTCGGCCTGTTTGGGTGGATGAGGACCTGGGTGCCGTGGTGGCAGCGTATACTGCTCTTTGGGGCTGCCTTGCTGCTGATTACCCCAGGTTGGGAGACCGACCTCATGGGGTTCGCCATTTTGGCAGCCGTGTGGTTCCATCAGGGGTATTTGATCAAGAGCGGCAAGGCGAAGCCGGTCAAGCGAACCAGCACCATCCCTGGGGAAATCCCGAGTGCGTCTGCTTGATCCCAAATCGGTAGCCATTAGCGATTGGCGTTCAGCTTGGGGGTCAAGGGTCGGAGGTCAGGAGCCAGCATTCGGTTCTCTGGTCCCTGCCCCCTGACCCCCGACTCATTTCTTCGGGGGGGCTCGGCGATGAGCATGGAGTGGAGGCCTCAGCCGGAACTTGCGGCGTCAAGCCGTCGCCCCACTGCAAGGCTACCTTAGTCCCAACGGGTCAGAACGTCTGGTCCGTTGTTGGTGATGGCCACGGTGTGCTCGAAGTGGGCGGACCACTTGCCATCCTTCGTGATCGCCGTCCAATGGTCGTCCAGGACGGTGATCTCCGGGGAGCCCATGTTCACCTGGGGCTCGATGGCCAGCACCATGCCGGGGCGGAGCAGCGGCCCCTGGTGGGGTGGCCCGAAGTGGGGGACCTGGGGCGCCTCGTGCATGTTGCGTCCAATTGCGTGGCCTACGAAGGCCCGAACGATGGAGAGGCCGTTCTTCTCCACGTGGCGCTGGATAGCGTGGGAGATGTCTGAGACCCGGTTTCCCACCACGGCCCTGTCTATCCCTTTGAACAGCGCTTCCTCGGTCACCTTCAGTAGACGGGCAACCTCCGGCCGTATCTCCCCTACCGGAAAGGTCATCGTGGAGTCGGCGAAATAGCCCTTGTGGGAGGCGGCCACGTCAAACTTGACGATATCCCCATCCCGCAGCTGCAGTGGGCCCCCAATGCCGTGAACGACCTGCTCGTTCAGCGACACGCAAATGTTGCCGGGGTAGCCGTGGTAGTTGAGGGAGCCGGAAACCGCGTCGTTCTCGCGGAAGATCCGTCCGGCCAAATTGTCCAACTCCTTGGTGGTAATCCCCGGCTGCGCGGCCTTCTTCAGTTCCTTCAAGGTGAGGACGATGATCTTCGCCGCCTCACGCATTTTTTCGATCTCTCTTGGCGATCGTAGGGTGATCTCTTCGCTCCCTGTCATAGTTGTACCACTCACCAATCCCTCCAATTTCACCCTGGAAGACGGGCACCTTTCGAACTATACCACATTACGGGAGCCCTCGGCCGGGCCCCAATAGCGCCGATTCGAGAAGCTGGAATGTTGGTCTACCCACCGAGTGGACCCAACCGACACTGCCCTGTAGAATCACCACGAACCATGCCGGAAGCCTCCCGCCCTCCGCTGAAGGCTGATGGCCGATCACTGAAGGCTGATCGCTGATCGCTGAGGGCTGAGAACCGATGGCAGATAGTTGAGGGCTGAGAGCTAAGGTGAAGCACTACCTGATCGGACTGACGGGCAACATAGGCTGCGGCAAGAGCGCCGTCGCCGGGATGCTGGCCGAGCTTGGCGCCGAGGTAATCGATGCCGATCGGCTGGTCCACCAGTTGATGGACCCCAGTGGCCCGAGTTGGCAGGCCATCGTGCAGCGCTTCGGCGGGGGGATCCTGCAGCCCGACGGCAGTATCGACCGCCGGGCCCTGGGAGAGATGGTCTTCCGGGACCCTGTTGCTCTGGCCGACCTTGAGGCCATACTTCACCCTGCCGTTCGCCGGCTGGTCGAGGAGCGGATCGCCGCATCGGATAGTCGGGTGGTGGTGATCGAGGCGATCAAGCTGATCGAGTCGGGCTGGCACCAGAGGGTGGACTCGGTGTGGGTGGTTGCCTGCCCTCGGGAACAGCAGATCGACAGGATCATGCGCACCCGCGGCTTCAGCCGGCCCGAGGGGGAGCTACGGGTGGATGCGCAACCGCCTGCGGAGGAGAAGTTGCGCTACGCCGGCGTGGTTATCGACAACAGTGGCACTATTGAGTCCACTCGCCGGCAGGTGGAAGCGGCATGGGGAGCCGCGGCCGGACCCTCCGGCAACTTCGATCGGATCTGACGCGTAGCTCGACCGCTATGGGTCTCACGGGAGCCTGATCTGGATTCGCGAAGAGCGACAGCCAGGCGGTCTCCCTGCTCAACTTTCGCCCCCGGCGACCGGTGGGAAGAATGCCGCTTCGTCACCTTCGCTCAGGACGAAATCGTGATCCCGTTGCCGGCCGTTGATGAAGCAGCTGCGCGTTTCTTCGCGGGGGATGCCCAGCCGGTCCAGGACGTCGCCGACTGCGGCCCCGGTCGGAAGGATGAGAAGGGTCGGTTTGCCCAGGGGAAGATCCGGCAGATAGTGCCGCAGTCCCGCGTAGAGCCGAATGCTCACCTGGATTTTCGCCGTGTCTTCCATTTGCCAGCGGACCCTCCTGGAGGTTGGGGAGGGCAGGAGCGGTGGGAGCACCGCCCCTGCCTGTGGGCCTAGGCGCCGTGTACGGAATCCAACTCCTCGTCGCTCACGTCCCAGACGACGTTGTGCGGCGGAAGGGGCTCGTACTTCATGAACTCGGGCATCCGGTCGTCTGCCTTGGTCATTCCGGCTGCCAGGTTGAACTCTCGCTCCGTCTTGACGATCTTCCGGCCGATCTCCACCACGTCATCTGCAGTCCAGTTGGTACCCAGGACGCCGGCGGACTCCTCAACCATCCCCTCGAAGCCGCTGGCGATGTCCAGGATGGCGAAGGCGATGAATAGACAGTGGCCTGAGCTGTCGATGAAGGCGGTGGTCGACTGGAACGCGCTCGACAGACCCGCCTTGTTGCTGGTAGTCAGGGGATCCTGCTTGCCGCTCACGCCCAGGATCTCCGGCGCGATGGTGTAGCCCGCGGTGTGGTCTGCCCCCATGGGGCTGGTGGCGTAGGTGACCCCGATGCCCTTCACCGCCCGGGGCTCGTAGGCGGGCATGGCCTGGCCCTTTACGGTGGGAACCCGGACCACCCCCAGGGCCCGGCCGGTGAATGCCGCGCCGTTGCCCAGGATCCGACCCAAGGGCGAGCCCTTGCCGATCTCGTGCATGAGCTGGATCGCCGCGTCGGCATCGCCGAACTTGGCCAGTCCGCCCTCCATGGCCACGCCCATGGTCACGCCGGCCTCGATGGTGTCCACGCCGATGTCGTTGCACAATCGGATCAGCTCGCCGGTTGAGTCCAGGGAGTCTATGCCACAGTTGGCCCCGAAGGACCAGATGGACTCGTACTCCTGGCAGGAGACGTGCTCGGTTCCATCGGGCTTGTGCCACACGTTGGAGCACTGGATGATGCAGCCGGGGCTGCAGGCGTGGTTGTACAGCTCCTTCCCGGTGCGCTGCTTGTTCCCCTCGAATAGCGCCTCGCCGGAGATGTCGGCCGCCCCTTCGAACCGTCCGGAGGAGAAGTTGCGGGTCGGCAGGCCGCCCGCCTCGTTCATGATGTTGATCAGCACGGCCGTGCCGAAGCTGTTCAGCCCACCCTTGGGCTTGGTGATGTCGTGGGACATCAGGGCCTCGGTGAGCTTCTTGCGGCCCTGGTCAAAGAGCTCCTTGTTGGCGATGGGAATGGAGCTCGGCGCGCCCGTGCCGTCCACGACGATGAACTTCAGCCCTTTTGAGCCGAGCACGGCGCCCAGGCCGCCCCGACCGGCGTATCTGGACGGCCGTCCCTCCTGGTCGTTGAAGCAGACCCCGGCGTTGGTCATCAGGAACTCGCCTGCGGCGCCTATGGCCATGATGTCGGCTTTTTTGCCGAACCGCTCGAACAGCTTGGGGTAGACCTCGTAAAGCCCGATGCCGGCGAACTCATCGGCGGGGAAGAAGGTAACGCTCTCGTTGGTGACGTGGAGACCCCACAGCTTGCCCTTCGTGGCGGGTTGTCCTTCCACTATCAGGGCTTTGATCCCCAACCGAGCCAGCTGCTGGCCCCAACGAGTGCCGGCGTTGGCCTCCTTGATCCCGCCGGTGAGCGGGGACTTGCCACCTACCGACAGCCGGGCCGAGGTGGGCGCCGAGCTGCCCGTGACGATGCCCGGGGAGAAGATAAGCTTGTTGTTGGGGCCCAGGGGATGGGCCGTGGGGGGCACTTCTTCGGCGGTGAGGGTGCTGGTTAGCCACCGTCCGCCCATCATCGAGTACTTCTCAGGCACCCCTTCGTAGCCGGCGGTGCCGTCGGTCATGTTAACGCGAAGGAATCTCGCCATCTGACCTTGCCTCCTTTAGCAAGATGGTTCTTTCCACCGTCAAAAAGTGAAGCCAACGCAGCGATCGAGTGCAGGCAGTCCTCACCCACGGCAGGCGGTCCTCACCTGACATGAGTGCTCTACATCACCTCCCTTACCGTTGCTTATGGGATGTCGCATCGAATCGAGTGTCTTCTACGAAGTCCCTCCCGGGTTGACGGTGGGCGAGTGGTGCAATGCGCCTCCCTCTCGCTGCCTCATAGCCTCTTGAAGCTGAGGGCTCAGACTCGCGCCATGTCGGTATTGGAAAGGCCACATGCTCTTGGTGTGGAATAGGCCGACCCGATCCCCTTCCTTGAATTGAAAGTCCAGGTCGGCTCTCAGACCGGGCATGTCGGTCAGCTGGGCGTTGATGAAGGTGATCCCCTTCTCTTCGGCGGGGATCCCCAGTTGCTGCAGCAGGTCCCTCATCCTGCTTCCATCGGGCAGTTCTAGCTGCAGATGCGCATGGCTGCCGCGGCTCTTCTCACCGGCGAATCGTGCCAAGGGGCCATAGAGCCATACATCTAGCTGGAGCATTGCCGCTACCTCCCTGCCGGCTTTGAGGAGAACGTTGAGGAGAAGCTGAGGAGAAGGAGAAGCTGAAGAGAAAAGGAAGGGACGACCATAGACAATGGTCGTCCCAGTGATGGACTTGCATAGAGATTATGAATCCAAGGAGAACGCTGGACAGCGGCCGTCATGCCCTTAACTCCCGTCGAGTTGCTTCCAGTTGCGATGGTCAGCGCCCACACTGCCTGCGACGACAACATTATCATCGGTTAACAATCGTCGGTCAAGGGGGGGTATACATGTGGCCAAGCCGGCTGCCACTGTGTATGATTTGACAGCTCCCCGGAACTCGTATAACTCGTATAATGTACCGGGCCACCCGCATCTTCTTCTCACTGATCCGAAATCGGCCTTCGGGCCGACCTATCACATAGCGATAACGATAACGAGGAGGGCTAATTGAAGACTGCCCTGATCACCGGTATCACCGGCCAGGATGGCACCTACCTGGCCGAGCACCTGCTCAAGCAGGGCTACACCGTCTATGGCCTGATCCGGGGCCAGAACAATCCCAAGCGCGAGATGGTCGAGGATCTGGTCCCAGACCTTGAGGTGGTCCTCGGCGACCTGCTGGACCAGGGCTCCCTGGTGCGAGCCCTTGAGTACACCAAGCCGGACGAGGTGTACAACCTCGCCGCCATCTCCTTCGTCCCCCTCTCCTGGAATCAGGGGGAATTGACGAGCGACATCACCGGCCTCGGCGTCCTGCGGATGCTGGAGGCGATCCGCATGGTGGGTGGCAACGGCCGCCGCGACGGGGCGCGGGTCAACCCGATCCACTTCTACCAGGCCAGCTCCAGCGAGATGTTCGGCAAGGTTCGCGAGACCCCTCAAACCGAGCGGACTCCTTTCTACCCAAGAAGCCCCTACGGCGTCTCCAAGGTGTACGGCCACTACATCACGGTCAACTACCGTGAGAGCTACGACATCTACGCATGCAGCGGGATCCTCTTCAACCACGAGTCGCCCCGCCGGGGGCTGGAGTTCGTGACCCGAAAGATCTCCCACGGCGTCGCCCGGATCAAGCTGGGCAGGCAGAAGGAGCTGCTGCTGGGCAACCTGGACTCCAAGCGGGATTGGGGCTTTGCCGGGGACTACGTGCGGGCGATGCACCTCATGCTACAGCAGACCGAGCCGGACGACTACGTGGTGGGCACCGGGGAGTACCACAGCGTGGCCGAGTTTGCCGAGATCGCTTTCGCTCGGGTCGGGTTGGACTGGAGCGACTACGTCCGCACCGACCCTCGGTTCATGCGACCGGCGGAAGTGGATCACCTGCTGGGAGATGCATCTAAGGCCAAGAACAAGCTGGGATGGCATCCCACGGTCAGCTTCCAGCAGTTGGTGGAGATGATGGTCGACCACGACATGGCTCTGGAGCGGCAGAAGCTGGCGCGGGGCATGTAGACAAGGGGTTGCCGTGCAACTTAGAGTCACAACCCTCGCGGAGAACACCGCGACCAAGATGGGCACCCTCGCGGAGCACGGGCTATCGATGCTGGTGGAGGTGGACGACCTCTGCCTACTGCTGGATGCCGGCCAGACCGACACCGTGGTGCACAACTTCTTCTTCAACAACGTTGACACTGTGACCGAGTGGTAGCTATAGGAGAGTAGCCGTCGGCGCGGCCGGCGGCCGGCGGCGAATTGCTGCCGCAATCCAAAGCGGTGGGGAAAGCCACCTCGCTCCAGCTGCGGCCCTACAGCCAATACAGTTTATTAAAGCTTGGCGTCACGCCGGGCGGCGGTGCCGACCTGATCAAGCACCAGCTGGGCGGCCAGAATCTCGCCGGATTCCTGGCCGAAACCCTATCCGTGCCGGTGACGCCCCGTGCTATCCTGGTCCGCCTGGATCGCCACCGAATCCTTAAGTAAACCGTATTGGCCCTACAGCATCTCCTTCAGCTTCTCCGCGGCCGGGCGAGTCATCCCCTTCACCGTGAGAAGGTCCTCCACCGATGCGTCCCGGATCGCCTTGAGCGACCCGAACTGCTTGATCAGCGCCTGCTTGCGTTTCGGGCCAACGCCGGGGATCTCGTCCAAGGCGGACCGGAAGCCCTTCTTGCTGCGCACCTTCCGGTGGTAGGTGATGGCGAAGCGGTGGGCCTCGTCGCGGATCCGCTGCACCAGGTAGAGGGCCTGGGAGGTCCGAGGCAACATCAGCCCCGCGGAGATCCCCGGCTGGAAGATCTCCTCGTTCTCCTTGGCCAAGCCGACGGCGGACAGGGATGCCAGGCCAAGCTCGTCCAGCACTTCCAGGGCGGCATTGAGCTGGCCCTTGCCCCCGTCCACGATCACAAGGTCGGGCATGGTGGCCCAGCCACTCGCAGTCTCCGCCTCGGATTGCTCCTCAGCGGAGGGTTCCGGGGTTTGGGTGCTGGGTGCTGAGTAGTCCTCGGCGTCGGGTGCTGGGTGCTGGGTGCTGAGTGCTGAGATCTGGTCGTCGTCGGCTGATGGCTCGTCGCCGACGGCTGTTTGCTGATAGCTGACAGCCCGCTTGAAGCGGCGGCGAAGCACCTCCTGCATCATGGCGAAGTCGTTGGAGCCCTCCACCGTCTTGATCTTGAAGCGGCGGTATTCGGAGTTCTTCGGCTGCCCCCCCTCGAACACCACCATGCTCCCCACGGCCGAGGTGCCCTGGATGTTGGAGATGTCGTAGCACTCCACCCGGTGGGGCGTGGAGGGCAGTTGGAGTGCGTCTCGCAGCTCGATCAGCGCCCCGGTGGTGCGCTGGGTGTCGCTCAGCCAGCGCAGCTTCAGCATCTCCAACTGCTGCGCGGCGTTGTCCACGGCCATCTGTACCAGATGCCGCTTCTGCCCCCGCTGGGGCGTCTGGATCCTCACCCGGCTTCCGCGCTTTTCGGTGAGCCACGCGTGCAGGATCTCCAGATCCTCTATCTCCTCCTGAATCAGGATCTGGGGAGGGATGTAGGCAGCGGAGTCGTAGAACTGCTGGAGGAAGGATGCCAGCACCGGGCCGGGGCTCTCGTCCTCGGTGCCCTCCAGGGCGAAGTGCTCGCTCCCCACCAGCTTGCCGCTGCGGACGAAGAAGAGCTGGGCGCAGGCCGACCCGTTGCTGACCGCCAATCCAACGACGTCGCGGTCGGACTGGTCCTCTTCCGAGGCGATCTTCTGCCGCTCCGCGATCTTCTCCAGCGACCGGATACGATCTCGCAGCCGCGCCGCCTGCTCGAACTTCAGCTCCTCCGCCGCCTGCTCCATCTCCTGGCGCAGCGCTTCCAGGATCTTTTCCTGCTTCCCCTCCAGGAAGAGCACCACCTGCTCGATCGACTGCATGTATTGCCCGTGGTCGGCTATCCCGATGCAGGGCGCGGTGCATCGGTGTATGTAGTAGGATAGGCAGGGCCGCGGGTCGTTGCCCGTGATGGTGCGGTGGCAGGTGCGGAAGGGGAACAGCCTGTTGAGGGTGTCCAGGGTGTGGCGCACCGACTTGGCATCGGTGAAGGGGCCGAAGTATCGAGAGCCGTCCCTAATTGTGGTACGGGTGAAGTAGACCCGCGGCCACTCTTCCTGGATCGTCACCTTGATGTAGGGGTAGCTCTTGTCGTCCCGCAGCATCACGTTGTATCGGGGGCGCAGCTCCTTGATGAGATTGCACTCCAGGATCAGCGCCTCCACCGGGTTGGCGGTGACTGTGATGTCCAGGTCAACCGCCTTCTCCACCATGCGGCGGGTTTTTGGGGTCAGCAGCTGCGGGGCCTGCATATAGGAGCGGACCCTATTCCGCAGCGACTGCGCCTTTCCGACGTAGATGGCCCGACCGGCGGCATCCCGGAAGCAGTAGACTCCGGGCCTGTCCGGTAGAGCATCGACCTTGTTTTCCAGTTCAGGGTTGGCCATTGTGCAATCCGATCGATCCGAACTATCCGATCTAATGGAAGCTCTTCGCAACCTATCTTAGATTCTAACATATGCCCCATCATTGGCATGGCATCTGCAATATACAACGGCTCGGACGATATTGTCCGAAGGAGGGCCTTATACTATGCGGGATACCCTCGCACGTCTCTTCGCGACCGTGGCACTCACCTGGGTCGTGCTTTTCGGCACCCAATCTTGCGGCTTTTCGCCGGGCCCCGATGTATCTAGCGGCATACGACCAACGGTTCTTGCTGCTCCGGCAGGTTCTTCGCCTGCCGTGCTGAGCCAGGCGCCGGCTTCGGCCCCCCTGCCGCAGCTGGGGTCGGACTTCTCGACGGCCGTCCGGCGGGTGGCGGAAGCGGTTAAGCCGGCAGTGGTGCAGATAACCACCAGCCAGCAGTCCATTGGTTCCTTCAATCAGCCCGTCCCGCAGACGGGTGTGGGCTCAGGCGTGATCTTCGATCAGGCCGGCTACATTCTCACCAACAACCATGTCGTAGCCGACTCCCAGTCACTGACCGTGGCACTGCCCGACGGCCGCACCTTCGACGGCAAGCTCATCGGTGCCGACCCAGCCACCGACCTGGCGGTGGTCCAGATCCCGAGTGGCAATCTGCCGGTTGCCCAACTGGGTGATTCCAGCCAGATGGCGGTGGGCGATTGGGTAGTGGCCATCGGCAATGCCATTGCGCTGCCCGGCGGCCCCACTGTGACGGCAGGAGTGGCAGGTGCACTGGGCCGAACAATCCAGGAGCCTGCCGATCAATCCGGCGCGCCCGGGCCCTTTCTGTATGACCTGATCCAGACAGACGCCGCGATCAACCCCGGCAACAGCGGAGGCGCCCTGGTGAATCTGGCCGGACAGGTGGTGGGGATCAACACCCTGGTGGCAGGCATGGCCGAGCCGGGTGTTCAGGCCCAGGGGATCGGCTTTGCAATTGCCATCAATAGTGCCAAGCCGATCGCTCAGCAGTTGGTTGCCAGCGGCAAAGCGGTCCACCCCTTCCTTGGGATCCAGTACTCGGCACTCACCCCCAGCATTGCCCGGCAGCTGGGGATTCAGGACGGACAGGGGATAGTAGTGCTCCAGGTGGTGGCCGGATCGCCGTCAGATAAGGCGGGGCTGAAGAGGCAGGACGTCTTAACGCAGGTTGACGATCAGAAGATCGCGGACGAATCCACCCTTGGTAGGGTGCTGAGCACCCACAAGCCCGGGGACGTGCTGACCCTCCAGGTGCGGCGCGGTAGCCAGACAATGCCTGTAACTGTGACTCTTGGGGAGCGCCCAACAAACCAGTAGGGGAACTAGGGGTTGGCCTTTCGGCAAGGCCATGGATGGGGTTGTAGGGGCGACGCACGCGTCGCCCCTACGGCTGCATTCCCAGGATCTCCAGCGCTTTCATTACCTGAGCATCGGTGCTGGACCTGAACTGGTCGGCCGTCATCCCGGATTCCGTACTGGGGGTGGCCGCGACGGCGCCCGCCGGCAGTTTTACCTCGACGTCCGGCTTGATGCCCTGCTTCCAGATCTGCCGGCCAGACGGTGTGAGCCACTCGCTGGTGCCCAGCAGCATGGCCGAGCCGTCCGACAGGGTGAAGCTGGAGAGCACCGTGCCGGTGCCGAAGGTGGTCTCGCCCACAACCTGAGCCCGCTTGTTGTCCTGGATCGCCCCCGCGAAGATCTCTGCCGCGCTGGCCGTCCCTCGGTTAACCAGCACCACCATGGGGAGATCGGTTGCCTTGCCGCCGGGTGTGGCGGGGTGGGACTTCTTGCTCCCCTTGGCATCCTGCTCCACCAGAACGTCTCCCCCCTGCAGGAATTGGCTGGTAACCGAGATGCACTGGTCCAGCAGCCCGCCGGTGTTGCTCCGGACATCCACGATCATCGCCTGGGCGCCGGCAGCGCGCAATCCCTTGATGGCCTCCAGCAGATCCTGGTTGGCGTTGGCGCTGAACTGGCTGAGCCGGATGTCGGCCACCTTGGTGCCGGGGATCATGGCCCACGTTACCGGGTGCACTTCGATCTTGGCGCGGACAATGGTGATCTCGGTGAGGTTCATATCGCCGGGATGTATCACCGTCAGGGTGACCTTGCTTCCCTCGGCGCCCCGAACCATCCCCACCACCTTGTCCAGCGACATCCCGGCTACCTGCTGGCCGTCCACGGCCACGATGATATCCCCCGCCTGGATGCCCGCCTTCTGGGCAGGCGAGCCGTCCATGGGGGCTACGATCATCGGGTAGCTATCCTTCTGGCCCAGCTCCGCCCCAATTCCCTCGAAGTGTCCGGCGATGTCGCTGCTCTGCGCGGCCGCCTCCTCCGGGGTGAGGAATCGGGTGTGGCCGTTATCCCCCAGGGAGGCCAGCATCCCCTCGATGGCTCCGTAGGTCATGTTGCGGGGATCCACGACGGATCGGTCGACGAAGCGACCCTGCACCAGGCTCCATGCCTGCCAGAAGATGCTGAACTGACCGGCCAGCCCCGCGGGTTCCACCCTTGTCGATCCGGGGAAAAGACCGTTCCGGTCCGCGGCCACGCCCGCGGTGAAAGCGGTGCCGGAAACGAAGCTTACCAGTATTAGGATGAAGATAGCCTGACGCCAGCGAGACATGGAAACCTCCGAGGGGGAGTATAACCGACCGCCGAGGGGGAGTATAACCCACCGGGGACAAGAAGCAAAACGGGACCGTCAAAGCCCTCCGCTTCTCGCTTTGGCAGCCATGTCGACGAACCAGTAGAGGTCGCCCCCTGCGGGGCGGACCCGAGCGGCTGGCAGGCCGACGTCCCCCTGGAGCACATGGTGCAGCACGCCGGCCTTATCTGCACCGGCCACCAGGAACAGCACCTCTCGGGCCGCGTTTATCGCCGGCAGTGTGAGGGTCACCCTGTGCACGGGCGGGGGCAGGGTGCCCGGCGGTGTCGCCACTACCCAACGCTGGGACTCCTCCAGGGCGGGACTGCCTGGAAACAGGGAGGCGGTGTGGCCGTCGGAGCCCAGCCCCAGCAGCAGTAGATCGAAGCGCGGCCACAGCTCATCCCTCCCGAAGAAGTCCCGGAGATCTTCCTCGTAGGATTGCGCAACATCATTCCCCTCCCCCACCTCCACAGGTACCCCGTGGATCTGTGCCACCGGCAGAGGCACCCCATCCAGCAGCGTCTCCCGGGCCAGCCGGTAGTTGCTGTCCGCGTGGTCCGGCGGCACCAGCCGCTCGTCTCCCCAGAAGAGGTGGCAGCGGGACCAGTCGATCCGCTGGCGCAAGGGGGGAAGGGTCAGCAGCTGGTAGAGGCGACTAGGAGTGGAGCCACCGGAGAGCGCGACGGTGAATCGGCCCCGCTGGGAGATTGCCTCGGCGGCGGCGTCCGCGAACGACTCGGCCGCGGCCAGGCTCAGCCCCTCCAGGTTGGGGAAAACCCTCACCTCGCCGGGCATCAGGCTTGGGCCAATTTGGAGGCGAGGGCGAGGCTCGCGAGGTAGGCGGGGTCGGCCTTCCGGCGATCCAGCTCGCCGCTCAGGAGGGATGCCCAGGAGGGGCGGGCCAGCGGCACCACCCGAGACTGCTCGAGGTGGTCGGGCAGGCGGGTGCGCATGGTCGCGCACACCCCGTCCTCGTATCGAGTTACGGAGAGGAACGCCTTCCCTTCTCCGCTGCCGGAGCTGAGCGACACCGAGAGCAGCTCGCCCGCCGACCTGCTGGGCGCAACGCGGGGGGTGAGGTGGAGTTCGACCTGCCCGGCCGCCCCTCGTAGGTAGTGTCGACCCTCACCCAACTGCTCCCCAGTCTCGCGCGCCTCCAATGCCCATCCAAAGGTGGATGCCAACCAGCCGGCCATTAGGAGCGGCCGGCTACTCGTCGTCCCGGCGGCGTACTGGATCTCCACTCGATCCAGCGTTCGCTGGTATGGTCGGGTCTCCAGCGGATCGAAGAGCTGCGCCAGCACGTCCTGCCAGGGGGACAGCTCCGCCCAGGCCAGGTCAGTCACGATCTTTCCAGGCCCCATCGCCGCAACCAGTCGCTGCACCCTGTCCGGCCCCTGCGCCCCGAGGGGGTCGGAGTCTATCGTCAGCCGGTTACAGATTCGCAGCAGCTCGTCGTCTTCCGCGGGCGATTCCCCGATCCACCAGAGCACCACGGGCATATCTGGGATCAGCAGGGGCACCACTACGCTGCTCAGCTGGCCGGCCAGGTCGCCCCTCGCCGTGAGGCGGATCTCCTCGAAGCAGACCCGGGGCTGCATCCCCGTCTGAAGCTGGCAGTAAACCGTGGCGTCGGCGTCAAGCCCGGGTGGGGCGTCCCGGTCGACTGAGATCATCATGGTGCGGGAGGGGTGTAGCCGGGCCAGCTCTCCCATCGCCTCCATGGCACGTGCGTTTTCTGCGCCCCTATCAAGCACCACTATGCGGCTGAGCAGGCTCGCCTTCACCGGCGGGTGGGATTGTCCCTCCTGGGGAGGGTTCAACTCCTGCAGCAGCCGCCTCAGAGCGGCCTTGATGGAGTTGACGTCCACCCCCTGGCCGCTCCAGCTACTGCTGAAGTCGGCGAGCGCGCCAAGCGGCGCGGAACCAGCTCCGGCATCCACGGGCCCACCCTCTTCGGGCTTGCCCTCATGCTCCAGGCTCATCGATCGCCTCCCAGCTTCGGCCGCCGCGGGCGGCACGCCCGCGCTCCCAGGCGACCTCGTTCTGCAAGCCCACTACTCGCCTCCTACCTTCGGTGCCAGTGGCGACCGTCCTGCGCCAGCAGGGCGTCGGCCGCCGTTGGCCCCCAGCTACCCGCCCTGTAGGGCTCCGGCAGCACTGGGATGGATCGCCAACCCTCCAGGATCGGCATGGCGAACTGCCAGGCTGCCTCCACGCTGTCGGCCCGAGTGAAGAGGGTGTGGTCGCCCAGCATGCAGTCCAGCAGCAGTCGCTCGTAGGCGTCCGGTGAGGGCAGCAGGAAGGAGTTTCCGTAGAGGAAATCCATGTTGGCGGTGCGGATCTGCATCGCCATGCCGGGCACTTTGGCTCCGAAGCGGAGGGTTATGCCCTCCTCCGGCTGGATCCGCAGCACCAGCAGGTTGGGCTCCAGCCCGGCCGTGTTGTCGGCGCTGAAGGGCAGGTAGGGCGCCGGCTTGAACTGCACGGCGATCTCCGTCAGCCGCTCGGGCATTCGCTTGCCGTGCCGCAGGTAGAAGGGGGTTCCGGCCCAGCGCCAGTTGTCCACGAAAAGCCGGAGGGCGGCGAAAGTCTCCGTGGTGGACTCTGGAGAGACGTTGGGCTCTGCCCTGTAGGGAGGCACCTGGCGGCCGTCCACCCAGCCTTCCTCGTAGCGGCCCCGAACTGTGGCCTCCGCCACATCCCGCGGGGCGAGGGGGCGCATGCACCTCAGCACCTTTGCCGTCTCGTCCCGCACGCCCTCGGACTGGAAGCCGGCGGGAGGCTCCATGGCCACCAGCGCCAGAAGCTGGAGCATGTGGTTCTCGATGACGTCGCGGAAGGCGCCGGACTCCTCGTAGTAGCTGCCTCGTCCCTCCACTCCGATGCTCTCCGCCACGGTGATCTGAACGTGATCCACGTGCTGGGAGTTCCACACGGGTTCCCAGAGCCGGTTGGCGAAGCGGAAGGCAAGTATGTTCTGCACCGTCTCCTTGCCCAGGTAGTGGTCGATGCGGAACAGCTGCTTCTCGTCGAAGGATTCGTAGATCTGCCGGTTGAGGTCACTGGCGCTGGCCAGGTCACGACCGAAGGGCTTCTCCACGACGATCCTGGCGAAGGCGCCGGGCCGCCCGCCGCTGTTGAGTCCCGACTCGCCCAGCCGGCCCACTATGGCGGGGAAGAGG
>Ga0209638_1000389_pt1 | contig 29015 bp, 28 predicted proteins | sample BarGraNGADG00211_FD_184490 | JGI IMG/M metagenome (GOLD analysis project Ga0209638, IMG submission 184490) | Arctic peat soil microbial communities from Barrow, Alaska - Barrow Graham LP Ref core NGADG0002-211 (SPAdes) (version 2) | ecosystem: Environmental > Terrestrial > Soil > Wetlands > Peat...
CCAGTCGCCCAGGCGGCTCATGAACTCGTGGTTCAGGTCGCCGTTGACGCCGCCGATCCGGAAGTAGTTGAAGAGGAGCTTGGCGCCGGTGATCGCGGCCAGCATCTCCACGATCTCGTCGCGCTCGGCGAAGCTCCACAGGATCGGCGTGATCCCGCCGAGGTCCAGGGCATACCAGCCAAGGAACAGCATGTGGCTGGCGATCCGGTTCAGCTCCCCGGTCAGCACCCGGATGTACTCCGCGCGGCGCGGGACCTGCACGTCCAGCAGCTTCTCGAAGGACATCACCGGGCTCCACTCGCAGAAGAGGGAGCTGATGTACTCGAGCGGGTCCAGCTGGCTGATGATGTGGTGGAAGTCGGAGTTCTCGGCGATCTTCTCGACGCCGCGGTGCAGGTAGCCCAAAACCGGGTCCAGGTCCACGACCTGCTCGCCGTTGATCTTCAGGACCACCCGCAGGACGCCGTGCGTGGAAGGGTGCTGCGGCCCCATGTTCAGCAGCATCTCGCCATCCTTGAGGCCGTAGAACTCCTGCTGCCGCTCGGTGCGGGCGAGCGGGATCGGCTCGAAGATCCCGGCGTGCTCGAGCGGGATCGTGAGGGACGGATCGTCGAGGCTTGGGCGGGTGGGAGACGTCATCGGCGATTCCTGCGGCTAGCCGGCCGTGGCCCTGCGGCGGACCGTGGTCGCGCCGGCGTCGGCCGGGGTGGCGGCGTCCTCCATGGGGCGCACGCCGCCACCGGGCGAGCGCGACGCGTCGTCCGGCAAATGGAAGTCCTTGCGCAGCGGGAAGCTGACGAAGTCGTCGGGCATGTAGATCCGGCGCAGGTCCCGGTTGCCCTCGAACACGAGCCCGAACATGTCGTACGCCTCGCGCTCCATCCACTCCGCGCCCTTCCAGAGGAACGTGATCGAGGGGATGCGAGGCTGGTCGCGCGGGATCCCGTCGGCTATGACGCGCAGCCAGTCCGGCGTTACGACGCTGAACAGGTGGTACACGACCTGGAAGTCGGTCCCCGTGTCCACGCCGGCGAGATCGCCCAGGTACTCGAACCGCAGGTTCGGGTCATCGTGGAGCGTCCGCATCACCTGCGGGACGTCCCCGGGGCGGATTCGCATCTCCGTCTCGTCGTGGCGCTGGCGCACGGGACCCGTCAGGAGGTCCCCGAAGGTCCGCTCGACGAGCGCCCGGAAGGCACGGTCCATCGGCTACACCTGGTCCGGGACCGTGGGGCCGATCGCGCGCTCGGGCCAGTGGCCGCGGCGCTCCTTGACGAGCTGCTGGAGCTTCATCATCCCGTAGATCAGGCCCTCCGGGCGGGGCGGGCAGCCCGGCACGTAGACGTCCACCGGAAGGACGCGGTCGATCCCCTGGACCGTGCTGTAGCTGCGCTTGTAGCGTCCCCCGGAGCACGTGCAGTCGCCCATCGCGACGCACCATTTCGGCTCGGGCATCTCCGCCCAGAGGCGGACCAGCGGCTCGGCCATCTTCGTGGTGAGCGTCCCGGCCACGATGAGCACGTCCGCCTGGCGGGGAGAGGCGCGGAACGGGAACATCCCCCACCGGTCGATGTCGTGGCGGCTGGTGGCGGTGGACATCATCTCGATCGCGCAGCAGGCGAGCCCCGACAGGAGTGGCCACAGGCTGTTCAGCCGGATCAGGTCCAGGACGTAATCGGCCTTGGTGGGGACGATGTCGAGGGCCCCCCAGCGCGCATCGTTGTGGCGGCCCTCGCCGGACTCGTCGTAGCGCCGCATCTCCAGGCGGGGGTCGTCCCGCAGCGCGCCGCCGCCGTATCCCGCGGGGTCCTCGGGCCGCCAGAGCGCGTTCGGGACGACGATCGCCTCGACGAGGGCGTCGTTCGCCGTCGACGCGGGGCCCGGCAGGTCCGGGTTCTGCGCGCCGCCTTCCGCGGGCGCGCCGCGTTCCGTCATCGCCACGTCAGCACGCCCTTGCGCCAGGCGTACGCGAGCCCCAGCAGGAGGATCCCGACGAACAGGAACATGGTGGTCAGGATGCCCGGGATCGGGTCCCGGATGACGAGCGCCCACAGGAAGATGAAGATCACCTCAATGTCGAACGCGACGAAGAGCAGCGCGTAGAGGTAGTAGGAGACGCCGAAGCGGCCGTGCGTGTCGCCGTAGGTGTCGATCCCGCTCTCATACGGGAGGCCCTTGCCCCGGCTGCCACGCGTCCGGTGGCTGATCAGCCACGAGAGCGCAATCGTCAGGAAGACGAACGAGACGCCGGCGACGCCGAACCCGACGACATACCAGATCCCTTGCATCGCACCTTTCCGTGGCCGGCGAGCCGCCGACCTCCGATGCGGAGCTGCCGACCGGTCCCCTCGACCCGGTGGGGGCCCGGGTGAGACGGGCGCACGCGTCGTGACCGGAGGGCCGCGGGCGCGCCATGGCATCCTAGCAGGAGCGTTCCGGGCACGTGACGATGCGCGTCGAGCGCGGGGGGCCGCCGCGGCTCAGGCGCGCCGCGGTCCGAAGGTCGACCGGTAGGCCAGACCGCGCAGCGGTGGCGCAACCGGGATGCCCCGTCCCGCGAGCACGGCCCGGAACCCGCCGAGGTGGCGCGGATCGAGCAGCCGCATCACCGCGGAGCGGAGCAGGAGCGCCGCGGCCGCGTCGACCGCGCGAGTCCGCTCCCGCTCCAGCAGGTCCTCCAGCCCGCACCCGGTGAGCAGCTCGGCCGCGGTGGTCTCGCCGAGCACGTCGAAGCCAGCGGCATCGAGCAACCGGATCAGGGTCGTGGTGTCCACGTGGGCCGTGATATCGCGCTCGCCGACGTCGCGATACGGCGCGTCCGGCGACCCGTCGGCCGCGTGGCCGCGGTAGGTCATGAGGGTTCCGGCGCGGTGCCGCGGCCCGTAGAGCCGAGCCGCGGTCCCCCCGTAGTCGATCACGAGGACGACGCCCGCCGGGAGCATCGCGGCTACGTCCGCCGCCCATCCGTCCAGCTCCAGGCAGAGCTCGGCGCGCTGTCCCTCCGCGAACGTGACGCCGGCCGCCGCGAGGTCCTCGAGGCGGGCCGTGATCGCCGGGGTGGACGGCGCCAGGAGATGCTCCTCGAAGGCACCGGCGGCCGACACGCCGACGTGCACCTCGCGGGCTTGCCCGTCGCCGATCTCAACCAGGTGGACGGGGAGCGCGTCGAGGAACTCGTTGGCGAGCACCGCGCCCGCGACCGGGACGGCGGCCTCGGCCGCGTGGTGCTCGAGGTATGGGCGCGGCACGATCACCGGCAGGCCGGCGGCGCTCGCCCGTTCCCTGAGCTCCGCCACTCGGTGCGCGTTCTGCTCGATGGGTGCGTAGACGAGGGCCTCTGCGAGCGGGGAGCGGTCGTCGCGGAGGCCGGCGTGGATCGCGAGGGCCAGCGTCCCGGCACCGGCCCCGTATTCCACGAGCGTGAACGGGTCGGGCCGGTCCAGCCGTTCCCAGGCCTCGGCCAGCTGGCGCGCGAGCGCGGCCCCGAAGATCGGGTGGAGCTCCGGCCCGGTCAGGAAGTCGCCGTCCCGCGTCGGCCGCGCCCGCGGCCCCGTGTAGTAGCCGCCTGTCGGGTGGCCGAGCGCGAGTGCCATGAAGCGCGCGAACGGGATCGGCCCCCGCGCGGCGATCTCCGCGCGGATGCCGTCCTCGGCCGGGGTGCTCACGGACGTCGCGCCGACGGACGGGGCACGGCCCCCGCAGCGAGCAGGCGGATCCCCGGCCCGACCAGCGTGTGGCCGCCGGCGAGGATTGGGATCGGCGCGTCGCGGAGGCTCGCCACGAGCGATCGCAGCCAGGGATCGGCGATCCGGTCCGGCAGGAGCAGGTCGGCGGCGAAGCGATCCTCGGCGCTCGGCCAGCCCGCCTCGTCCGCGCCCCACCGGTGCGCCATCAGGACGCGCGTGTCGACGACGGCGGCATCGCCCAGCTGGGCGAGCAGCCCGCCGAGCGCCCCGGGTCCGTCACGGTCAACGAGCATGCCGAGCGTCGACCGCGGCGGGCGGCGGGCGGCGACGGTCGCCGATCCTGCCGCGCGCCCGTCAGGCCCGGCGTCGCGGGCTCCGAGCGCGAGGATGCTCGATGCCCGCAGGCCGCGCTCCTCGGCGAGAGCCCGGACGCGGCAGGCCGCGTCGCGCTCCAGGGCGCCCAGCGTCGCTGCCGACGTCCTCCCGGCCAGGACGAGCTCTGCGCGCCGGTCGGCGAGGACCGCCACGACTCCCGCCAGGCGCGCGTTGACGGCACGGACGTCGATCCCGGCCCCGCGGAGTCGCGCGACGTCGGTGGCCCGGCCCGAGAGGAGCAGGTCGAGCGGCGAGTCGAGGTCGATTCCCAGCCGCCAGCGCCGGAGTCCCGAGACGGGGATCCCGGCGACCTCCGCGAGCCAGCGGGGCAGCGCGTTGTCCGCCGTCAGGTCCGGCAGGTCGCGGAGGCCGCCGAGACGGGCAACCCCCGAGATCGCCACGATATCCGCCGAGTAGACGTTGTTGGCGAGCGCGGCCGGGCTGGCCGAGGCCGCCGCGGCCACGAACACACGCCGGTCGCGCTCCGTCGCGAGCGGCACCGAGCCGGAGCCGAGCACGACGATGCCACAGGCTCCGGACTGCAGCGCCTCCGCGGCCAGCCCACGAAGCCGCGCGCCGAATGCGATCCCGTCCGGCTGGCCGGCGACGACGCGGACGTCGGCAGCGCCCGCGGCAAGGAACCCGCGCCGGTGGCGCTCCGCGAGGGCGGCACGGGCCGCGATGAGCGTTCGTTCCGGCGGCTCGGCGTTCGGCCCGGCCTCGGCGTGCAGAATGCGAACGGCGACGGGCGGCATGCCCGAACGGTACCCCGGGAGGCAGCTGGCTTGGGATGGGTTCGGGCATATGTCGGGCTCGGGGCGAACATCGGCGACGCCGCAGACACCCTGACCGCCGCTGTCCACGCCCTCGGGGCGCTTCCTCGCGTTCGGCTCGCCGGCGTCTCGCGCCTCTACGCCACCGTGCCGGTCGGCGTGACAGACCAGCCCGAGTTCCGCAACGCGGCCGTCGCGCTCGATGTCCCGGGCGGCCCCGATCCCGTCTCCGGGGCGCTTGCGCTGCTCGTCGCGCTCAAGGGGCTGGAGCGTGCGTTCGGGCGGCGCGACGGCCCGCGCTGGGGGCCGCGCGCGCTGGACCTGGACCTGCTCGTGTTCGGACGCCACGCGATCCACGCCGAGCGGCCGCCCGCCGCCCGCAGCGACGATCGTGCCCGCAGCGGCGACACCGACCGGGCCGGCGCGCAGTGGCTCACCGTTCCGCACGCGAGCGCCCGCGACCGCCTCTTCGTGCTGGCGCCCCTGGCCGATCTGGCCCCCGGCCTGCGCCCGCCCGGCTGGGGCGAGACCGTCGCCACCGCACGTGCCCGGGCGGAGCTCCGCGAGGGGCCAGCCGCTGTCCGCCCGGTGGCCGCATGGGACGGTGTCGCGGGGGCGTGGAAGCCAGGAAGCCCCGACGTGGCCCCGGACGGCAGCCCGATCTTCTGGAGCCGCACGGCCGGCGGCCGGCTCCGGCCTCCGGACGCGGGGTCTGCTAGTGGCGGAAGTGGCGTCGCCCGGTGAAGACCATCGCGAGGTGGTGGCGGTCGGCGACCTCGATCGCCATCTCGTCCCGCCGCGAGCCGCCGGGCTGGATGATCGCCGTGACCCCCGCGATCGCGGCGTGGGCGATGGCGTCCGGAAACGGGAAGTAGGCATCCGAGGCCATGACGGCCATCCGCGCTCGCTCGCCCGCCCGGCGCAGCGCGACCTCGACCGCGACCTGGCGGTTGACCTGGGCCGCGCCGATCCCGACGGCGGCGAGATCCCGGGCCAGGACGATCGCGTTCGAGCGGACGTGGGCTGCCGCACGCCACGCGAACATCAGGTCGGTCAGCTCCTCGAGGGTCGGGCGGCGCTGGGTCACGACGCGGAGCTGGCCGCGGTCCAGGGTCGTGTGGTCCAGCGTCTCGACGAGCAGGCCGCCGCCGATCCGCTTGAAGTCGAGCGCGGCGATCCCGTAGTCGCGCAGGCCGTGCGCCGGGTTCGGCGGCACGCGGAGGACCTCGAGGTCGGGACGCTCGGCGAGCGCCGCGAGCGCGGCGTCGTCGTAGCCGGGGGCGACGACCGCCTCGAAGGTCCCAGCGGCGATCAGGCTCGCGGTCACCCCGTCGAGCTGGCGGTTGACCCCGACGATCGCGCCGTATCCGGCGGCGGGATCCGTCTCGAGCGCCCGCCGGTAGGCCTCCGGCAGGCCGTCGTCCGAGGCGATGCCGACCGGGTCCGTGTGGCGGACGACGACCGCGGTCGGCGCGCCGAAGTCGCGCGCGATCAGCCAGGCCGCGTCGAGGTCGAGGAGATCGTTGAAGGTGGGTGGGCGTCCCTGGAGCTGCACGGCATCCGCGATGGTCCCGTCGCGATGCGTCGTCTCGCGGTAGAAGGCCGCCCGCTGATGCGGGTTCTCGCCGTACGGCAGGTCCGCCACCTTCTCCAGGATGATCGAGACGTGCGGCGGAAAGGTCGCGCCGGTGACCTGGTTCAGGTAGGCGGCGACCTCCGCGTGGTGCGCCGCGACCGTCGCGAACGCCTCGGCGGCGAGGCGCTGGCGCAGCTCCGCGGAGACGCTGCCCCGCGCGCGGATGTCCGCCACCAGGTCCGCGTACGAGGCCGGGCTGCTCACCGCCGCCACGCCGGCATGGTTACGCGCCGCGGCCGCGAGGAGCGCGGTCCCGCCCACGTCGATCATCTCGAGCGCCTCGGCGAGCGGGACGCGTCGCTCGCCGACCTGCGGCGCGAACGGCGTGACGTTCACGACCACGATGTCCAGCAGCCCGATGCCGTGCTCGGCAAGCTCGGCGAGCTCGTCGGGCCGGTCGCGGCGGGCGAGGATCCCGGCGTAGACGGCCGGGTGGAAGGTCCGCACGAGGCCGCCGACGAGCGGCGGGAGGTTCGTGAGCGCCGTCACCGGGAGCACCTCGATCCCGTCGGCGAGGAGATGGTCCCGGGTCCCGTCGGTCGCGTAGAGCTCGACGTCCAGGCTCGCGAGGTCGCGTGCGAGCGTGCTGACCCCATCGCGATTCGCAACCGACAGGAGGGCTCGCACCCGGATCAATCTCCCTGTGTCAGCGCGCCCGGGCACCGGCCGCCATGGGCGTGAGGGCGGCCTCACTCCGGGCGCGAGTATACCCCGCGAGCATGGCATACTCAGCGTCCGGCGCCGGGTTGCGGCGTCGCCGGCGTGGACGCCTCGATCGCTGCGCCCGCCGACCCCGCGAAGCGACGGAGGCCCGCGCCCCGTGACCCTCCCGCCCTGGGATTACCTGTTCACGACGTTCAACGATGTCCTGTTCCCGGACCTGTTCAACGCGATCTGGATCTCCTCGCTGGTCGGGATCGTGGCGATGGTGATCCTGTACAACGTCCGGACGCGGCAGCTCCGGCGCCACCAGCCGTACCTCGACCTCTACGAGTGGCTGCTGTGGACGTCGATCACGCTCTTCTTCCTGCTGCTCGTCTACGCGGTGTTCCACTTCGACTTCATCTTCACCGCGGTGACCATCCCGATCGGGCTGGGCGTCCTTGCCTGGGTCCGGTTCGTCCGCTTCCCGCCGGACCTCGACCGGTACCAGCAGCAGCTGGCCAAGGCTCGCTTCTACTCGAAGCAGAAGTTCGCGCACCCCGAGTCCACGATCCGGCCGAAGCGCGCCCGGCGACGCCGCGGCTGAGCGATGGAGATCCGCCGTTTCGGCGTCGGACACCGGCGCCCCGACGGCCCGCACGGGACGAAGGGCGTCGCATCCCAGGTGATCCATGCCGACGCGCGCGGCCTCGTGGCCGAGCTGGCGTTTGCCCGGCGGGCGGCCATGGACCCGCATTCGAGCCCGAACAGCGCCTGGCTCGTGATCGTGGAGGGCGGCGGCTGGGTCCAGGTCGCCGACGAGCGCGCGCGCGTCGCGGCGGGTGAGGCGGTCTTATGGCCGGCCGGCATCGAGCACGCGGCCTGGACGGAGCTCTCCGAGATGCGCGCGTTCGTGGTCGAGTTCGCCGGTGCCGACGACGCGGCCGCGCGCGGGGTCCTGGAGGGCCGCGCCCGGGAGCTGATCGCGGGCGCGGCGGGCGCGGAGTCCGACGGGCGCGTGGCGCCGCTCGCAAGGGGCGACGGGGCGCTCGCCACCGGCGCGCACGACCGGGCCGCGACCGCCGCCGAGGGCGAGCCCCTCTGACGTCCGGCCACACGGCCGGTGGCCACACGGCCGGGCCCTTACCGCCTGGACTGTTCGAGCACCGCGCCGAACTGGCCGAGGATCGCGGCCGTGGCTCCCCAGACGATCCGACCCTCGACGAGATACGCGCCGTAGCGGATCGGCCGGCCGTGCGGGTCGGGGTCGACGATCACGGGCGCGACACCAGGCAGGAACGCGGTGACGGGCGCCTCGAGGATGGCAGCCACTTCCCGGGGATCGGCCACGAACGCGGGCCGGCGCGCGGCGATCGCCACGATCGGCTCAACGCGGAAGTTGCTGGGCGGGATCCACAGCGTGTCCAGGCGTCCGATGACCTCGACGCCGTCCCGCGCCGGGTCGAGCCCGACCTCCTCGCCGGCCTCGCGCAGGGCGGTCGCAGCCGCGTCGGCGTCGCCCGGCTCGGCCTTCCCGCCGGGGAAGGAGACCTCGCCGGAGTGGTCGCCGCCGTACTCCACGCGCTCGGTCAGCACGAGCATCGCCTCCCCCGCGGGCCCGGGATAGACGAGCACGAGCGCGGCCGCGAGGCGCGCGTTCGCCGGTGACGCCGGCCGCTCGAACGGGGTGCCGTCCGGGAGCCGCTCCGGGCGCAGCCAGGCCGGGGGTCGTGGGAGCGGCTGCCGAGCCGCGACCACGTGCACGCGGACCTCGTCGGGCGTCATGGCCGCCATCGTAGAGCCGGGTGCCGAACCACGGCCGGGACGGCCGAGGCCGCCGACTCATCACCCGGTCCGATGGGAATCAGGCCGGCCGATGGAATCGAGGCCACCGACGCTCATCTCGACGGCGAAACCCGCGTTTCGCCGATTGTTCCATGATCACGTCCCCGAATCCGATCAGCCGATCTGATGGCCGGCGGCCCGGCTCCGTCCCGCCGGCTGTGCCGAGCGCCGCCGGCTCGGCCGACCAACGCCGGCCCCGCCGGCGTGAGCGGAGCGGCAGCAGCCAACTCCGCCCGTTCAGTTGAGGCGCGGGCCCTCGTCGCCGTCCGGCTTCTTCGTCGGGGGCAGGTCTAGGACCGAGGCGCCGGACGCGACCCCCGTCGGCACATCGCCGCGCCCGCCGCCGCGCGCGTCCCGCCGATCCGAGGCGTCCGCGACGACCGTCGCGCCGCTGGTCGCAAAGACGAGCGTTCCGGAGACGGGGTCCGCGTCGACCGCGATCGAATCGCCGGGCTTGAACTCGCCGCGCAGGAGCGCCCGCGCGAGCGGGTTCTCCACGAGTCGCTGGATCGTGCGCTTGAGCGGACGAGCCCCGTACTGCGGGTCGGTCCCCTCGGCGGCGATGACCGCCTCGGCCGCCGGCGACATCGTGATCGTGAGGTTGTGCGACGCCAGGCGACGCTGGAGCTCGGCCAGCAGGAGCTCCACGATCCGCTCGAGCTCAGGTTCCGAGAGCGCGTGGAAGACGATGATCTCGTCCACGCGGTTCAGGAACTCCGGCCGAAACTCGGTGCGCAGCGCGCCCAGGACCTGGCGCTTCATGGCCTCGTAGGCCGAGTCATCCGGGCTCGGGCGTCCGGTGAAGCCGGTGATGAGCTGGCTTCCGACGTTGCTGGTCATGATCACGACGCTGTTCTTGAAGTCCACGGTGCGGCCCTGGCCGTCGGTCAGGCGCCCGTCGTCGAGGACCTGGAGCAGGACGTTGAACACCTCCGGGTGCGCCTTCTCGATCTCGTCGAGCAGGATCACCTGGTAGGGACGCCGGCGGACCGCCTCGGTGAGCTGGCCGCCCTCCTCGTACCCGACGAAGCCGGGCGGTGCGCCGATGAGGCGCTGGACCGAGAACTTCTCCAGGTACTCGGACATGTCGATGCGGACCATCGCCTGCTCGTCGTCGAAGAGGAATGCTGCGAGCGCACGGGCGAGCTCGGTCTTGCCGACGCCGGTCGGGCCCAGGAACAGGAACGACCCGATCGGGCGGCGCGGGTCCTGGAGCCCCGCGCGGGCTCGCCGGACCGCGTCGGAGACGGCCGCGATGGCCTCGTCCTGGCCGACGACGCGTTCGTGGAGGCGATCCTCCATGTGGACGAGCTTGGCCATCTCGCCCTCGAGGAGCTTGGTGACCGGGATCCCGGTCCATGCCGCGACGATCTCGGCGATGTCGTCGGCATCGACCTCCTCCTTGAGGAGGCGCGGGCCGCCATCGGTCGTCGCGAGGGCAGCCTCCTGCACCCGCATGCGCTCCTGGAGCGCGACGAGCGTCCCGTACTTGAGCTCGGCCGCGGTCGCGTAGTCGGCCTCGCGCTCCGCCTGGTCGATGCGGACGGCCAGCGACTCGAGCTCGGACTTCGTGGTCCGGAGGCCGCCGATGGCCCCCTTCTCGGTCTCCCAGCGCTGCTTCATCGCGCCGGCCTGCTCGGCGAGCTCGCCGAGCTCCGCCTCGAGCGCCACGAGCCGCGCCCGCGACGCGTCATCGCGCTCCTTGCGGAGCGCCTCCCGCTCGATCTCCAGCTGGATCCGGCGCCGTTCCAGCTCGTCGAGCTCGATGGGCATGGAGTCGATCTCCATCCGGAGGCGGCTCGCCGCCTCGTCCACGAGGTCGATCGCCTTGTCGGGGAGGAAGCGCTCCGTGATGTAGCGATTGGAGAGCGTGGCGGCAGCCACCAGCGCCGAGTCCGTGATCCGGACGCCGTGGTGGACCTCGTACCGCTCGCGCAGGCCGCGCAGGATGCTGATCGCCTCCTCGACCGTGGGCTGGTCCACGACCACCGGCTGGAAGCGCCGCTCCAGCGCCGCGTCCTTCTCGATGTACTTCCGGTACTCGTTGAGCGTGGTCGCGCCGATCGTGTGGAGCTCGCCGCGCGCGAGCATCGGCTTGAGCAGGTTGCTGGCGTCCATGGCGCCCTCGGCGGCCCCAGCGCCGACCACCGTGTGGAGCTCGTCGATGAAGAGGACGACCCTGCCCTCACTGTCCTTGATCTCCTTCAGGACTGCCTTCAGGCGCTCCTCGAACTCGCCCCGGTACTTGGCGCCCGCGATGAGCGCGCCGAGGTCGAGCCCGACGACGCGCTTGTCCTTGAGCGTCTCGGGCACGTCGCCTCGGACGATCCTCTGGGCCAGCCCTTCGACGATCGCGGTCTTGCCCACGCCCGGCTCTCCGATCAGCACCGGGTTGTTCTTCGTCCGGCGGCTCAGGACCTGGACGACGCGCCGGATCTCCTCGTCGCGTCCGATGACGGGATCCAGCCGGCCTGCGCGCGCCTCCTGGGTCAGGTCGCGGCCGTACTTCTCGAGGGCCTGGTAGGTGCTCTCCGGGTTCGGCGACGTGACGCGCTGGCCGCCGCGGATGCCGGTCAGCGAGCCGAGGACGGCCTCGCGCCCGGCCGCGTGCCGCTCCAGGAGCGCCTGCCCCTCGCCGCCCGCGTCGATGACACCCAGCAGCAGGTGCTCCGTGGAGACGAACTCGTCGCCCAACCGGCGCGCTTCCTCGCCGGCGCGCTCGAGCACGCGGCGGGCGCGGGGGTCGAGCGTGATCTGGCCACCCGTGATCTTCGCGCGGCGCGCCAGGAGGGCGGCAAGCTCGCCGCGGAACGCCGCGAGGTCGACGCCGAGCCGGCGCAGCGTCTGGGCCGGAATCCCGTCGTCGGTCTCGACGAGCGAGGCCAGGATGTGTTCCGCGTCGAGGACCGGGCTCTGGAGTCGCTCGGCGAGCGCCTGCGCACCGGCGATCGCCTCCTGGGCCTTCTGGGTGAATCGTTCGAGGTTCATGCTGCTGGATCCTTCGGGGCGTGAGAGTGGTCGGGTCGCGAGCGGGCGGATGGGTTCGGGTCGGGCTGGCCGTATCGCCGGCCGACGGTCCCGGTCACTCCGCCGACCTCGGGTCGGGCTGGTCGATCGCGTCCAGGAACGCTGCCGCGGCCACCTGCCTCGCCTCATCGAGGACCGGCAGGATGACGCGGACCTTCACGTGGAGGTCGCCGCGGCCCTCGCCCTTGAGGCGCGGCATCCCCTGGCCGCCGAGCCGGAAGACACGCCCGTTCTGAGTCCCGGCGGGGATCCGCAGCAGGACGCGGCCGGTCAGCGTCCGGACGGGCACCTCGGCGCCGACGAGCGCCTCGCGGAGCGTGACCGGCAGCTCGCGGCTGAGGGTCGGGCCGTCGCGATGGAAGACCGGGTGCGCGGCGACCCGCGCGATGAGCACGAGGTCCCGCGCTCCGGCGCCCTCGCCGCCGCCGCGGCCGCGGAGCCGGATCCTGCTCCCCGTCACGACGCCGGCGGGGATCTTGACCTCGAGCCGCTTGCCGTCCACGTCGACCAGGCGGGTCACGCCGTGGAAGGCGTCCTCGAGGCTCAGGTCGACATGCGCCTCCACGGCCGGCGGTGCGGTCACGTGGCTGCGCGCGCGCGTCCCGCGCCTCGCCGCGACCTCGTCGAACTGGGCCGCGGACCCGCCGAGATCGTCGGGCATGCCGCCGGCGAAGAACGTCCGGAAGAAGTCAGAGAAGTCGGCGCCGTCCCCGGCGAACTCGAAGCGGACGCCGCCGGGTCCCGGTCCGGCGCCGCCCATCCCCGCGCGCCGGCCCGCGCCGGCACCGCGGCCCGGGCCGGCGGCCGACGCGAACCCGGCGAAGGGACCGCCGGGGCCGAACGGGTCTCCGCCGGGCCGCGCTCCCGCCCGGGCATAGTCCTGCCAGTTGGCGCCCAGCTCGTCGTACTGCGCCCGCTTCGCGGGGTCGGCGAGGACCTCGTGGGCCTCGTTGACCTCCTTGAAGCGGCGCTCGGCGTCGCTGTTCCCGGCGTTCCGGTCCGGGTGGTGCTCCCGGGCCAGCTTCCGGTACGCCTTCTTGATCTCCGCGGGCGTGGCGGCCTTGGGGACGCCCAGGGTCTTGTAGTAGTCCTTGTACTCCATGGTCGACTCCCTCGGCCGCGCTGGAGGCGGGCGCGCGGTCGGGCCGCGGTCAGCGGCCCGCCACGATCGCAGCCGGCTGGTCGGCAGGGAAGCCCGGCCGCGCCGGCACCGCGAGGGGCTCGGTGGGCTTCTCGCCGCCGCCGGAGCCGGGAGACCGAGGCTGGAGCGGCTGCGGGTGTCGCCGCAGGGCCGCGTCCAGCACCTGGTCCATCGATTCGACGAGGACGACCTTGATCTGCTTCCGGATCTCGTCGGGGATGTCCCGGAGGTCCTTCTCGTTCTTCTTCGGCAGGATCACCATCCGCGCGCCGGAGAGATGCGCGGCCAGGATCTTGCTCTTGAGGCCGCCAATCGGGAGGACCCGCCCACGGAGCGTGATCTCGCCGGTCATCGCCACGTCCTTGCGGACGGGGATGGCGGTGAGCGCGCTCACCATCGCGGTGGCCATCGTGATCCCGGCAGACGGGCCGTCCTTCGGGATCGCGCCGGCCGGCACGTGGATGTGGAGCGTGTGCTTCTCGAAGACCTCGCGCTCGATCCCGAGCTTCGTGGCGTTGGCGCGGATCCACGAGAGGGCCGCGCGGGCCGATTCCTTCATGACGTCGCCGAGCTGACCGGTGAGGATGAAGTCCTCGCGGCCCTCCATCTTCGTCACCTCGACCGCGACGATGTCGCCGCCGACCTCGGTCACGACCAGGCCGGTCGCCGCGCCCGTCTGGTCCTCGGATTCCAGCTCGCCGTACTCGAAGCGGGGCGGGCCCAGGAAGTCAACCAGCTTCGCGCGGTTGACGATGGTCTTGCGCTTGCGGCCCTCGGCGACCTGCCGGGCGACCTTGCGCATGATGTTCGCCAGCTCGCGCTCCAGGTTCCGGACGCCCGCCTCGTGCGTGTAGGCCTGGACCAGCTCCACGAACGTGTCGTCCGTGATCTCGATCCGCTTCTCCGTCAGGCCGTGGTTGCGGAGCTGCTTCGGGACGAGGAAGCGCTTCCCGATCTCCACCTTCTCGCGCTGGGTGTAGCCGGGCAGCTGGACGACCTCCATCCGGTCGCGCAGGGGCGCCGGGATCGGGTCGAGCAGGTTGGCGGTGGTGATGAAGAGGACCTTGCTCAGGTCGAACGGCACCTCGAGGTAGTTGTCCTGGAAGGTGTTGTTCTGCTCCGGGTCGAGGACCTCGAGGAGCGCGGACGACGGGTCGCCCCGGAAGTCCATGCCCAGCTTGTCCACCTCGTCGAGCATGAACACGGGGTTGTTCGAGCCGCTCGTCTTGATGCTCTGGATGACGCGGCCCGGCAGGGCCCCGATATAGGTCCGGCGGTGGCCCCGGATCTCGGCCTCGTCGTGGACGCCACCCAGACTCATCCGGACGAACTTGCGGCCCATCGCGCGGGCGATCGACTTCCCGAGCGACGTCTTGCCGACGCCGGGCGGGCCCACGAAGCACAGGATCGGGCTGCGAATCGTCGCGGCCAGGGTGCGGACGGCGAGGTACTCGAGGATGCGCTCCTTGATCTTGTCCAGCCCGTAGTGGTCCTCGTCGAGGATGCGGGCCGCCTCGCGGATGTCCAGGTTGTCTTCCGTCGACGTGTTCCAGGGCAGGCCCACGAGCCAGTCCACGTACGTCCGGATCACGCCGACCTCGGGCGAGGCCGACGGGATGCGGCTCATCCGGTCGACCTCCTTGAGGGCGCGCGTGCGCACCTCGTCGGGCATCCCGGACTGTTCCACCTTCTCGCGGAGCTCGTGGATCTCGGCCTGCTGGGGGTCGTCCTCGCCCAGCTCGCGCTGGATCGCCTTGAGCTGCTCCCGGAGGATGTACTCGCGCTGGGTCTTGTCGAGCTCCGACTTGACCTCGCTCTGGATCTTCCCCTTGAGCTCGAGGATCTCCACCTGGCGGTTGAGGAACGTGGAGACGAGCTTGAGGCGCTCCACCACGTCGATCGTCTCGAGGAGCTCCTGGCGCTGCTCGGTGGACATGTCGGGGCTGTACGCGACCATGTCGGCGAGCAGGCCCGGCTCGGTGATGTTGCGCGCAGCGACGGCGGCCTCCGGCGGCACGGGCGCGCCGGACTGGACGTACTGGTCCATCTGCGCCTGGACCGTCTTCATGAGCGCCGAGACCGCGAGGTCCTTGGGCGACGCGTCCGGGAGCTCCTCGACGGTCGCGACGAGATGCGGGCTGCTCGACACGAAGCCGAGGACGCGCAGCCGGCTCTGGCCCTGGACGATCGCCCGGACGGTCCCGTCCTGGAGCTGCACGACCTGGGCGATCTTGGCGAGCGTGCCGATCCCGTAGAGCTCGGAGGGATCGCTGATCTCCTCCACCTCGGCGTGCCGCTGGGTGACCAGCGCGATGAGGCTGCCCTCCGCGACGGCGGCGTTGAGCGCGTTCACGCTCTTCTCGCGGCCGACCTGGAGCGGCACGATCATCTCGGGGAAGATGACCGTCTCGCGCAGGGCCACGAGCGGCAGCTCGCGCGTTCGGGTTGTGGGCGGGCGCGACCCGTCCTTCCTGGCTCTCGGCATCACGCCCTCCTGGCGCGTCTGGGACGCGGGTGCGCCCCGGTTCGAGGTGCCGGCCGGATGGCCGGGGCCCCCGTCCGGGGGCGCGCTGCGGGTACGGATCGTGTCGATCCAATAAGTTGCGCGGATCGAGGGCGCCGCGCGATGCGTGCGATCGTCAAGTCCTCCGGGTCAGAACCCATGCGGTCCGGCGGGTTCGGGTTCGGCCGCGACTCCGCGGTCGGCTGCAGTCCATTCGTCCGAGAGGGCTTCGAGGATGCGGACCCCGAGTCGCTCTTCGAGCTCGAAGAGGATGCGGACCCCCGCGAGGTTGACCCCCCGGTCCTGGGTGAGGTGCCGGATCCAGAGGATCCGGCGCAGGTCGTGGTCGGAATAGAGGCGGATGTTGGTCGGCGTGCGGGCCGGCTCGATCAGGCCCTCGTCCTCGTAGATCCTGAGCGTCCGCGGATGGACCGCGACGATGCGGGCCGCCACGGAGATCACGTAGACGGGGCGCGTCGGGTCCCGATCGAGCCGGCTGCGCTGCACGGGTCAGGTTCGCTCAGCGCCGGCTGCCCGCCCCGACGAGCTCGGGTTCGGGAGTGGCGCTCGTGGTGGCGGCCGAGATCCTGACCTGCTTCGGCTTGATCTCGTCGGCCTTCGGGATGTGAAGAGTCAGCACGCCGCGCTCGAACGTGGCCGTGGCGCGCTCGCCGACCAGGCCTCCCATGGGCTGGTTCGGCAGATCATCGTCATCGCTGGCACCTCGGGTGCAGTGGCTGGACTGGCTTACCCGCCGCCCCGGCCGGGTGGCCGGATCGATGGAGTGGTGGCCCCCGGTCACGCTGACAGGGATCCATCGAGCTGCCATCCTTCCGGACACGCCGGAGTATGGAACCATGACAATGGTGTTGTCAAGAGTTTGGCGCTGCCGCGTCCTTCCTGGAGGCGCGGGCGATCATCAACGGCGTCGCCGGGTCCCGCCCGGCGATCACGGCCTCCCTGCCAGCGGGCCGCTCCACGGTCCCCCCCGGCCGCGTCCGCGCTCCACCTGCGCCCGCGCGTCAGGCGACCGGCAAAGCCCCGATCAGCATGCCGTGGAGGGCCGGCTCGCACTCCGCCCGGCCCGCCGCGATCACCTTGTCTCCGGCACGGAAGATCGTGTCGGGGCCCACCGCTTGGGCAATCTCGTCGCGGACGAGGGCCACGACCGAGCAGCCGCTGGGCAGCTGCAGCTGCACGAGCGTCCGCCCGACTGCGGGCGACTCTACGGTCAGCTGCGCCTCCACCAGCTCGAACTCGTGCGAGAGCGGCGCCAGGTGGAGGAGCTCGTGGACGGGGATGTCCTGCTCGATGGAGCCGAGGATCATCCGGGTCGGTGAGATCAGCTCGTCCACGCCGAGGTGCTTGAACAAGGGCTCGTTCTTCGGGTTGTTGACCCGCGCGATCGTCTTCGGCACGGCGAAGTGGTGCTTCGCCATCTGGCAGATCACGAGGTTGTCCTCGTCGTCACCCGTGACGGCAGCGACGACGTCCGCCCGGTTCGCTCCCGCGTCCGCGAGGGCGCTTCCCTCGCAGCCGTCCTTCGCGACGACGATCGACCCGATCTCGTCGGCGATCTGCTCGGCCCGGCGACGGTCCTTCTCCATGAGGACCACCTCGTGCCCCGATTCCGAGAGCTCGCGGGTCAGGTAGTAGCCGACCTTCCCCCCACCGACGACCAGCACGAACATGCTCAGCCCTCCCTGGGCGCGGCGGCGGCGACGATCCCGATCGGCGGGTGATCGTGCTCCGCGCCGGCGCGCACCGACGGCTCGCTCCCCAAGGGGAGGCTCATCGCGCCGAGCAGTGCGTCGACCATCATCGTGGTCCGGCACACGGTCCCGATCCCGAGCTCGGAATACGCCTGCGCGCGCATCGGATCGTTGACCTTCGCGTAGACCGTCCCGATCCCGAATGCCTCGCGGGCCAGCTGCGCCGCCATGATGTTGCGGTTGTCACCCTCCGTCAGGGCCAGGAAGACGTCCGCGCCCTGAACGCCCGCGCGGCGCAGCGCGTTCTCGTCCGTGCCGTCCGCGCGAACCGCCTCTCCCCCGAACGTCGCCGGGAGCCGGTCGAACGCCCGCGTCAGGAGGTCGATGATGATGACGTCATGGCCCGTCGCATCGAGCGCGGCAGCCAGCACCCCGCCGACGCGTCCGCAGCCGACGATGACCGCTTTCATGCGTGGATCTCCCCTGGCATCGGCTCGCGCACTACCCAGACGGCGCACGGCGCGTTCTTGAGAACATATGGGACGGTCCGCCCGATCGCGAAGTCTCCGCCGAATCGCTTCCGATAGGGAAGCCCGACGATGAGCAGGTCGGCCCCGCGCTCGACGGCCTCGTCGACGATCGCGGCGCCCACGTCGCGTGCCTGGACCAGGACCGGCTCGAGCTTCCCGTGGAGGCGCTCGGCGATCCCCTCGGCCGAGTCGAGCACGCGCTGCGCGCTCTCCGAGCGGTCGGCGACGTTCGCGTCGAGCGGGAGGGTCCAGTCGATCTCGACGACGTGGATGGCCACGATCTCCGCCTTCATCGGGCGGGCGGTCTCGACCACGATCCGAACAATCCGGTCGTCGCATGCGCCGCCGTTGAGCGCGACGACGACGCGGGAGAAGAGCGCGATGGGCTTGTCGGCCACGGGGCGGGAGCGACCTCTTGGTCAGCAGGACCTGACCCGGCGACACGGGCAGTGACGGGTGAGTCCGTCGGCGCGAACGATACCACCAGCATGGACGAGGGGCGCCGCTCGGTGTCGCTCAGCCCCCGCCGCCGTCCGGCGGCGTGTGCGAGTCCAGGCGCCCCCGCCGCTCGAAGACGGCCGGCTCCTCGCCCCGGTAGGGGACGTTCGTGATCACGGTGTTCGGGCGGCCCAGCAGCGCCCGGCGGAGCTGGCTGGTCGTCTGGTTGTAGAGGATTCGCTCCCACCAGTGGCGCGGGACGTACTCCGGGATCACCACGAACGTGATCGGCGCGTCCTTGTCGGGGGACCAGGCCTGGTCGAGAACGTCCAGGTAGGCGAGGAACGGCCCGGTCAGGGCCCGGTAGGGCGACTCGACGATGACCAGGGAGACGCCGGGGACCTGGCGCGCCCACTCGTCGCGGACCTGCTCCGCGTAGGCGTGGTCGTCGACGACGAGGACGGCCCGGACGTCGGACGAGATCGACCGGCCAACGTTGACCGCCTGGACCACGGCCCGGCTCAGGCCGCTGATCGGGACCACGACGCGTTCCTCCCGGTGAGGTGGCGCCACCACCTGGTCCGGGCGCAGCGCCAGGGCGCGCGCGCTCGTCGCGTATTGACGATGGATGAAGAGCATCAACCCGACGAGGAGCGGGACGAGGACCACCACCAGCCACGCACCGCCGGCGAACTTGACGCTGACGACCACGATCAGGACCACCAGGGTCAGGAGTCCGCCGAACGCGTTGACGACGGCCCGCCATCGCCAGCCGGACCCATGGTCCACGATCCAGTGGCGGACCATCCCGACCTGCGACAGCGTGAAGCAGACGAAGACCCCCACCGAGTAGAGCGGAATGAGTAGGTGCGTGTCGCCCTGGAAGGCGATGAGGAGCAGCCCGGCGACCCCGGCCAGGATCACGATGCCGTACGAGTACGCGAGCCGGTCTCCGCGAAAGCCGAACTGGCGCGGCATGTACCCGTCGCCCGCGAGGATCGCCGCCAGTCGCGGGAACGCGTTGAAGCTCGTGTTGACCGCCAGGAAGAGGATCAGCGCGGTGGCGACCTGCAGCGCGACGAAGAGCGGCGAGCCGTCGCCGAATACCGCCGTGCCGAGCTGGGCGATCGCGGTCGGCCCGCCGCCGATGACAGCCGGGCGGAACCCCATCCGATCCGCGAGGAACATGAAGCCGACGAACAGCACGCCCAGGAGGATCGCCATCAGGGTCATCGTGTTTGCCGCGTTCTTGGATTCAGGTGGTTTGAAGGCGGGCACCCCGTTAGCGATCGCCTCCACGCCGGTCAGGGCAACCGATCCCCCCGCGAACGCTCGCAGCAACAGGAAGATCGACAGGACCTCCGTTCCCGGCGGCGGCACCTGCGGCGGGACCGGAACGATCGGAAGCTGGCCGGTCATCGCCCTGGCCAACCCGATCCCAATCGTGAGCAACGCCAGTCCGACGAACAGGTATGTCGGCAGGGCGAAGATGTTGCCGGACTCGCGAAGGCCCCGCAAGTTGCCGATCGTGATCAGGGCGATCGAGGCGATCCCGATCTCGATCCGTATGTTGTAGAGACCCGGCCAGACCGAATACGCCTGGGCCACGGCAGAGGCGGTCGAGACGGCGACCGTCATCACGTAGTCGATCATCAGGGCGCCCGCGGCGATGAGCCCGAAGATCTGGCCGAGGTTCTCCTTCGCCACGGCGTACGCACCTCCGCCCGATGGATACGCCCGGCAGACCTGGCGGTATGAGGTCGACACAACGGCGAGCATCAGGGCGATCGCCAGCGCGATCCCAACCGAGTATTGCAGCGCCAGCATGCCGCCCGCGAACAGGGCGATGAGGATCTCGTCCGGCGCGTAGGCGGCCGATGAGATCGCATCCGAGCTGAAGATCGGCAGGGCGAGCTTCTTGGGGAGGCGCTCGAGCACCTCGTCCTCGTTCGAGAGGGGGCGGCCGAACAGCGACCTGCGGACGTTCGACCAGACGAGCGCGACGCCGGTGCGGGGTGCGGTCGCCGCCTCCTTCGCGGTGAGCATGCCCGCGCCCGTGTAGCGGAAGTACGGGGAATGCGGACGATCGACGCGGACGCGCCGGTCCCCGATCTTGCGGCCCTGGAGGGGCCGGCGGCCACCGATCATGCGAAGGTTGTCACTCGAACGAGGGGGCCGGCGCCGACGCGGGCGCCGAGGGCAAGGCCATGGTTATACCATCCCCGAACCTTGCCGAGACGGCCGGCGGCGATCAGAGCCCGTCGTCGAGGCGCGCCGCGAGGCGCGGGGGAAGCCCGGCCGCGCGCATCGCCGCCTGGGTCGCGGCGATCGGATAGGCGACCCGGCGCCAGGTCAGCGTCGACGTCCCGGTGTCGAGGATCATCGCGCTCGCCCGGGGGTCGCCATCGCGGGGCTGGCCGACGCTGCCCGGGTTGGCGAGCACCCGCCGGTCGTCCAGGACGAGCGACGCGCCATCCCGCGCCGCCAGGGTCTCCATCCGCCCGCCGCTGTCGCGGAACGCGACGGGGATGTGGGTATGGCCGTGCAGGAGGTGGGCCGTCCCGAAGGCCGGGAGGTTCGCGCGGGCCTCGCTCGCGGTCACGAGGTACTCCCAGGTGGGGTCGCGCGGGCTGCCGTGGACCAGCGTCAGGCCCGAGCTCTCGCGCCGGTCGGGCAATGCCCCGAGCCAGGCGCGGGCCGCCCGGCCGATCCGCCCGGCCGTCCACTCGATGGCGCGCTGCGCGTCCGGGTTGAACCACTCGGCCATCGCCGGGTCGAGGGCCGCCGCGTCGTGGTTTCCGCGCACGCCCACCGCGCCGAGCTCCTCCAGGCGCGCCACCACCTCATCGGGGTGCGGCCCGTACCCCACCACGTCGCCCAGGTGCCAGACGGCATCGACCGGCCCGAGCGCCGCGAGCACGGCGTCGAGCGCCGGCAGGTTGGCGTGGATGTCCGAGAGGACGGCGATCCGCATCCTCGGAGCCTAGCAGCCCCGGGTGCGCCGGCCGCGCGCCGTGGGCGCCGTCATGCACGTCGCACCCGCCGGCGCCGACCCGGTGCTCACCACGGGTGCCGGGCGCGCTCCGCGGGTGATCTCGGCCACGCCGCAGCCGTGCGGCCCTGCTTGCGGCAGATGACCAGGACGTGGCCGGCGGGCGCGGGCGGGGCCACCTCCACGACCTCGAGGGTCCCGCCTCCGAGCGCCGCGAGGGCGGACATCGCTCGATCGCGCTCGGGTCCGATCTCGACGCCCTTCCAGGCCACCAGCACGCCTCCGGGCGCGATCAGCGGGAAGGCCAGCTCGACCAGGTCCCCGAGCGATGCGACCGCGCGCGCCGTCACCGCGGGCCAGCGTCCGCGCTGGCGCGGGTCGGCCGCGAGCGTCTCGGCCCGCTCGGCAGAGACAGCGACCCGGTCGGTCAGGCCCAGCCCGGTGACCGCGGTCGCCAGGAAGCGGGCCTTCTTCCCGACGGAATCGACGAGGAGCGTCCGCTCCGCGGGCAGCCCGATCGCGAGCGGCAGGCCGGGGTATCCGCCGCCCGAGCCGAGGTCCAGGAGCGCGCGGATGCCGTGCGCCCGGAGCCACGGGAGCGCCGAGAGCGCGTCGAGGACGTGGGCGGTGACCGCCGTGCGCGGGTCACGGATCGCCGTCAGGTTCACGCTCGCGTTCCAAACCAGGAGCATCCGCAGGTGGTCCGCGAGCGCGGTCACGGCCGACGGCGGGAGATCCCCCAGGCCCATCGCCGCGAGACCCTCCTCCAGGGCAGCACGGGCGTCGGGCGGGAGGTCCGGGCACGAGGAAGGATCAGCCGGGAGCGGCGCGCGATCGTGCAGCCTCGGGACCCTCCAGCTGGAATCTCCGGCCCCGCCCGACCGCGCCGTCTCCCGGCCGATGTTCGACGCGCACCGCCGACGAGGCGTCGACGGTCTCGCGCTGCCGGGTGCGGTTGGTGGCCGGGTTTCCCCTGGGCCCCGCGCGGGCAACGGTCCCCGTCGTCGGTCCGCGGTCGATGCGGACTGGGATCGTCCGTCCGGCTCACCCGGCATGTCAACGGGCTTATCCACGAACTCGCGAAGGCCGCCGCTTTTGTGGACAACCGGTCGGAAACCGGGTCCGCGCGGCCTCGAGGCGCCCGGACAGGCGGCGCTCGGCCCCGAGGCGCCCCGACGGGCGGCGCTCACGCCGGCTGCGCGACGCCGGGCGGTGTTCAGGCAGGCCGGCGCAGCGCCGCGACGACCGCCTGCTCCTCGAGGGCCAGCTCCTCGGTCTCGAGCACGGCCGCGAGGGCAGTCCCGATCGACCCGTCGTCGCGGTCGGCCGCGCCGGGGAGCGCCAGCACGAACGTCGAGCCGGTTCCCGCGACGCTCGCCGCGCCGAGGTCCCCGTGCATGGCCCGGGCGAGATCCCGCGCGATCGGCAGCCCCAGTCCGGTCCCGGTGATCCGGTCATGACCCTCGAGCCGCACGAACGGCTCGAAGATGCGCACCCGATCCTGGATCGTGATCCCCGGACCGTCGTCGCGGACGAGGACGAACGCCGACGTCAGCCCGGCTCGTGCCTCGAGCTCGACGAGCCCGCCGCGCGGCGTGTACTTGATCGCGTTCGCGACGAGATTCGTGACGACCTGCTCCACCCGGCGGCGATCGCCCGTCGCGGGTCGCAGCCGTGGCGGGAGCGCCCGGACCAGCCGCAGCCCGGCGGCATCCGCGATCGGCATCAGCGCATCCAGGACGCGTGCGCATGCCTCCGCGAGCGAGAACGGGGCGATCGTCAGCCGAAGGCTGCCGGCCTCGATGCGGCTCATCTCGAGGAGGTCGCCGACGAGCTCGGCCATCCCATCCGTCATCCGCCGGCTGCGCTCGAGGAACTCGCGCTCCACGCCGGGATCCGTCACCCGGCCGTCGAGGAGCAGGTCCAGGTACCCGCCCAGCCCGGTCAGGGGCGTGCGCAGCTCGTGCGCCACCATCGATACAAAACGAGTTCGTTCCGCGTCGCGAGCACGGAGTTCCGCTCGCTCCCGGTCGTCGGCACCGCGCGCCGAGGCGATCGAGAGGGCGACCAGCACATTCCGCAGCGTCGACGCGGGGAGCCTCGCGGCGACGGATCGCGAATCGGCGCCGTGCGGCACCTCCAGCCCGAGGTGGACGCCGCCCTCCGCGACGAACGGGACGAGGACATTCGTCCCGCCGGTGGCGCGCCCGCGCTCGGGACGGGGCGATGCACCTTCTCGCCGCCCCCGGACGACGCTGATCGGCGCGGCGATGTCGGCCGCGCGGCGGGCCGCGGAGCGCGGCGCGTGCGCATCCAGCCACGCCGCGAGCTCGTCGCCGGCGTCGCCGGGCTCGTCCGAGCCGATCGCGACCGTGACGCGCCGGACCGGCTCCTCCACGAGGAGGGCGGCACGCCGTGCCCCGGCGAGACGGGCCACCAGCGCGAGAATCCCGGCGAGATGCTCAACCGCCTCGCCCGGCCCAGCGAGGATGTCGAGCGCGCGGGCAAGGAGGGCGCGATCCTCGCGGATCGCCTGGTCCTCCTCGCGCCGGACCGTGCCTCGGCGCTCGCGGAACCCGGGCGGCGCGGCGATCTTCGGCAGGGCGCCGTGGATCGATGGCCCGGCCTGCGGTCCGGTCGGAGGCTCGGTGGTGATCATCGAGATGAGCCTGCACCGGGCCGTGACGCGCGGCCATCCCCCCGACGGGGACGGGAGGGGGTCCGAAGGTACCCCGTCGACGTCCCGTTGGCGATGGAAGGCTCGACCGCGGTGCGTGCACCCGCGGCCCGCTCAGCCCCGGGACGCGCTCCGCACCGGCCGCCCGAGCGTGCGGCGGACGACGTCAAGGATCTCGTCCACGTACTGCTCGGCTTCGCCGCGCTCCGCGGCGGTCCGGATGCAACCCTGGACGTGGTCCTCCAGCACGAGGAGGCTGACCGCGTCGACGGCCGCGCGCAGCGCGCTCGTCTGCTGCAGGATGTCAACGCAGTACTCCTCGCGCTCGATCATGCGGGCGATCCCGCGAACCTGGCCCTCGATTCGGCTGAGCCGTCGAAGGAGCTGGGCGCGGTCGCGCGAGTAGCTGTGGCGAAACGTGCCGGGCAGGCCCTCCGACGGGGGCGCGACGGGGGCGGTGACGACCGATGGGGCGGCGTGCGCGGTCTTCTCGGTCGTCATGGCGTCGATCTCCTGCGGGACCCAGTTGAGAGCTCCGCCCATGATACTCCCCCCGGGTATCTGCCCACGAAGAGATGCCCGGCCCGGACCGGGCACGGCCGTGCGTGGTGGCGGGACCACGAGGCGACCCGCTAGACTGGCTGGGATGGTTCTCGACGCGGATCTCGATCGCCGGCCCGCCCCGGCGTTCGCTCATGCCAGCGAGGCCGAGCTGGCGCGGATCCTGGACTTCTATGCCGTCGCCTGGGAGTACGAGCCGCACACGTTCCCGATCCTCTTCGACCGCTCCGGCGCGGTCCTTGAGAGCTTCAGCCCCGACTTCTACCTGCCCGAGCTGGACGTCTACCTCGAGCTGACCACACTCAAGCAGCGCCTGGTCCGCAAGAAGAACCGGAAGCTCCGGCGGTTGCGTGAGCTGTACCCGGGCGTGACGGTCAAGCTCCTCTACTCGCGCGACTTCCGGGCCCTGCTCTTCAAGTACGGGAAGCTCTCGCTGGCCGGCATGCTCACGGGCGCGGACGGCCAGACGACGCCCCCGAGGTCGCGTGGCGAGCGACCCGCGGCGTCGGCTCCGACCCGGGCTCACCCGCGCCGGAGCCGGGCCGAGCCGCGCGCCCGTGCCGCCGCGCGGCTCGTGGGAGCCGGCACGCCCGACGACGCGGAGGTCACCGCGTGACGCGCCGCCCGGACCTGACCGCCGATGTCTCGGAGATCCTCCTGAACGAGGAGCAGATCCAGGCCAAGGTGCTCGAGCTGGGCCGCAGGATCAGCGACGACTACGCAGGGCGCGAGCTGACCCTCGTGAGCGTCCTGAAGGGCTCGCTGCCGTTCATGGCCGACCTCATGCGCTCGATCACGATCCCGGTCCAGATCGACCTGATGGAGGTCTCCTCGTACGGTGGCGCGGCGACCGAGTCGTCCGGGCTGGTGCGGATCCTCAAGGACCTCTCGTCCAGCATCGACGGGCGCCACGTGCTCATCGTCGAGGACATCATCGACACGGGCCTCACCCTCAACTACCTGGTCCGCTACCTGCGCGGCAAGAACCCGGCCTCGCTCAAGATCTGCACGCTCCTCGACAAGCCGGCCCGGCGGATCGTGGAGATCGCCATCGACTACCGCGGCTTCGAGATCCCCGACCAGTTCGTGATCGGCTATGGCCTCGACTACGGCGAGGTCTACCGGAACCTGCGCTTCGTGGGCGTCCTCCGCCCCGAGGTCTACCTGGACCCGGATTGATGTCGCTCCACCGCCGTTCCCTGGGCCGGGGGCGCTGGGTCGCGGCGGTCTCCGCGGTCGTCATCGTGGTGGGGTGCGTCCTGCCATGGTTCCGGGCCGGCGGCGCCGAGGGGATCCCGGCCCTCGAGGGCAACGGGTTCTTCGGCACCGGGATCCTCGCGTTCCTCGCCGCGCTCGCGACCCTGGCGCTGGTTGCCCTGCCCTACGCCATGGGGGACCGGCCCGTGGCCGTCGATCGCTGGTGGGTCTATGCCGCGCTCGCCGTGACCGCAGCGGTCGGCCTCCTCCTGCGGTCGGTCGGGATCGCCCTCGACTCGGGCGGCTTCGGGACCATGCTGCCCGACCGCGCGCCCGGGGTCTGGCTGGCCGCGGCCGGCGTCGTGGGGCTGGCGTTCGCGACCGCCGAGCTGTACGGGGCGCGGCCGGAGTAGGCACGAGACCCGAGGCCCGAGTACCGGGCCGACACCCGGACCAGCGGTCCGTCCGCAGATCAGCCGCCCAGGTAGGCCTTCTGGACCTCGGGGTTCTGGCGAAGGTTCGCGGCGGTGTCCTCGAGGACGATCCGGCCCGTCTGCAGGATGTAGCCGCGGTGGGCGATCCCGAGCGCCATCAGCGCGTTCTGCTCCACGACGAGGACCGTCGTGCCCTGGGCGTGGATGTCGCGGATGACGTCGAAGATCTGCTCGACCAGGATCGGCGCGAGCCCCATCGACGGCTCGTCGAGCAGCAGGAGCTTCGGGTGGGTCATGAGCGCGCGCCCGATCGCCAGCATCTGCTGCTCGCCGCCGGAGAGCGTTCCGCCCGCCTGGCTGCTCCGCTCGCGGAGCCTCGGGAAGAGGTTGAAGACCCGGTCGAAGTCCGCCTGGAGCTCCGCCTTGTCGCTGCGCGTGTAGGCGCCCATCTGGAGGTTCTCGAGGACGGTCATCCGGCTGAAGATGCGCCGCCCTTCCGGGGCGTGGCCCACGCCGCGCCGGACCAGCCGGTGCGCCGGGACGTTGGTGATCTCGCTGCCGTCGAAGGTGATCGTCCCCGATCGCGGGTGCATCAGGCCGCTGATCGTCCGGAGCGTCGTGGTCTTGCCCGCGCCGTTCGCGCCCAGCAGCGTGACGATCTCGCCCGGGAAGACCTCCAGCGTGATCCCCTGAAGCGCGTGGATGTTGCCGTAGTACGAGTGGACCTCGTGCGCACGCAGGAGCGGCTCTCCGCGGGGGCTTTCCGCGCGCGCGGTGACGGCGGCCGCCGCCGTCACGTGCTGGCCCCCTTTCCGAGATATGCCTCGATCACGCGTGGGTCGCGGCGGACCTCCGCCGGCGTGCCCTCCGAGATCTTGTCACCGTGGTCGAGGACCGTGATCCGGTCGCTGACGCCCATGACCACCTGCATATCGTGCTCGATCAGGAGGATCGTGAGCCCAAGCTCGGTTCGGATGCGCCCGAAGAGCGTTGTCATCTGGGCCGTCTCGGACGGGTTCATGCCGGCGGTGGGCTCGTCGAGCAGGAGGAGCTTGGGCTGGCTGGCCAGCGCGCGTGCCACCTCCAGCCGGCGCTGGTCACCGTATGCCAGGTTCCTGGCGGCCTCCTGCTCCTTGCCCTTGAGCCCGACGAACGCAAGCCAGCGGCGCGCCTGGACATCGGCCTCCTTCTCCTCGCGGCGGTGCCGCGGAAGGCGAAGGGCGGCATCGAGTGGGGTCGCATGGAGCCGTGAATGCATCCCCACCTTGACGTTCTCGGCGGCGGTCATCGTTTTGAACAGCCGGATGTTCTGGAACGTGCGGCCCAGGCCCGCCACCACCATGTCGTTCGGACGGGCACTCTTGAAGATCCCAAGCCGGTGCAGCATCCGCTCGTAGATCGGCGGCCGGATGATCGCGAGCAGGAACATCGCGATGAGCAGAACGACAGCGGCGAGCAGCGCCACCGCCAGGATGGCGTCGGAGCCGGTCGCCTGGGCGACAAGGGACCCGAGGAGCCCCACGATCACCGTCGGGAGGACCCAGGTGAGCGGTTCGGCCCACGTACGGCGCCCGGTCGCGATCATCTCCCGGCCTCCGAAGGCGACCGTGCCCTCGGTCGGCTCGTAAAGCCCGGCCACGACGTTGAAGAACGTCGTCTTGCCGGCTCCGTTGGGGCCGATCAGGCTGACGATGGAGCCCTTGGGAATGACGAAGTCCACCGAGTTGACGGCCACCAGGCCGCCGAACTGCTTCGTGACGCCCGTGGCGACCAGGACCGAGGCAGCGGCGTCGGCAGTCATGCTTGGACCAGCTCCTCGTTGGACTCCGCGGCCTCGTCGGGCGACTCGTGCAGCTCTGACCTGCGGCGCCGGCTCGGGAAGAGGCCCTCCGGCCGCAGCAGCATCATCAGGACGAGCGCCAGGCCATAGAGCAGGTACTGGAAGTTGATGAAGTTGATCGACCCGAGGTCGACGCTCATGGGCCCGAGCGCGAACGTCGGGAGGTGCAGCGACTGGACGAACGCGCCCAGCTGCTTGAGGCCCTGGGCCTGGATCTCGTAGACGACGAACGCGCCGGCCGCGACCCCCCAGATGTTGCCCATGCCGCCGAGCACGACCATCGCAAGCGCCGTGAACGAGACCGTGAAGCCGAACTGGTCGGGGCTCACGATCGAGAGCTTCGACGCGTAGAAGACGCCGGCCAGGCCGGACGTGGAGGCGCCGATCGAGAACGCGAGCAGCTTCGTCGTGACCGTGTTGATGCCCATGCTGGCCGCCGCGAGCTCGTCCTCGCGGATGGCGACCCAGGCCCGGCCGATCCGCGAATCCTGGAGCCGGTACAGGAAGATGAACGCGACGGCGATGATGACCACGACCGTCACGAAGTACGGCAGCGGGTTGGTGAACCCGAACCCGTTGATGCCGAAGAGCCCGTAGGCGCTCGGCTGGGCCAGGCCCGTGATCCCGTTCGTCCCGTTCGTGTACTTGTCCGCGTTGAGGAACACGACCGGCACGATTTCGCCGAAGCCGAGGGTCACGATCGCCAAATAGTCGCCGCGGAGCCGCAGCGTGGGGGCGCCCAGCAGGACGCCGAACATCGCAGCGACGATGGCGCCGACCAGGAGCATCGGCCAGAACGGGATGTCCAGTCCGCTGAACGGCGACGCGCCGTACGCGTAGGTGTAGGCACCGATCGCGAAGAATGCCGCGTAGCCCAGATCGAGCAGGCCCGCGAAGCCCACGACGACGTTCAGCCCGATGGCAAGGAGGACGAATACCCCTGCATCGGCGAAGCCGCCGATGAAGTCCTTCTGTGTCCCGAACCCGTTGAGCGGCGGGAGGAGGA
>Ga0209638_1000390_pt1 | contig 29001 bp, 29 predicted proteins | sample BarGraNGADG00211_FD_184490 | JGI IMG/M metagenome (GOLD analysis project Ga0209638, IMG submission 184490) | Arctic peat soil microbial communities from Barrow, Alaska - Barrow Graham LP Ref core NGADG0002-211 (SPAdes) (version 2) | ecosystem: Environmental > Terrestrial > Soil > Wetlands > Peat...
CAGGATTGCGCGACGGTTCTGTTCGGCGATTGCATTGAAGACGTCGGACGTTGCGAGCCAAAACCCGTGTCATTTGGCGAGCACGACGCGGTTGCGGCCCTCGCGCTTGGCCTCGTAGAGCGCCCCGTCGGCCGCGCCGAGCAGGATCGGCAGCTCGCTCGCGCGCACCTCGGCCACGGCCGCGCCGATGGAGACCGTGATCCGCTCGGCCGTGCCCATCTCGGACGGCGGGATGTCCGCGATGTGGGTCCGGATGCGCTCGGCGATCTCGACCGCCTGCTCGGCTGTCGTGCGGCGCAGCACGACCGCGAACTCCTCGCCGCCATAGCGCGCGGGCGTGTCCTCGGCACGCACCGCGGACGAGATGCGCTCGCCCACGGCACGCAGTACGCGATCGCCCGTCGCGTGCCCGTAGCGGTCGTTGAGCAGCTTGAAGTAGTCGAGATCGATCATCAGCGCGCCGAGCTGATCGAGCGCGCGCCGGCGCGGTCCTACGTTGGCCAGCAGCTCATCGAGGTAGCGCCGGTTGGGCAGCCCCGTCAGCGCGTCGATGTTGGCCTGGTTCTCGGCCTCTTCAGCGCCGTTCAGCCAGGTGGCGGCTGAGCTCGTGCTGCGTCCACATTCCTGCACCCGCCGCGCCGACGCACGCAAGCTCGAACAGCGAGAGCAGGTCCGTCGGCTCGCGCAACAGGTCGACGAGCAGGAACACGGCGAGGACGGCGAGCAGGCCGTAGACCGTCCGCCGCACACGGCGCAGCAGTTTGCGCTCGCGCGCATCGATCGGCTCGGGAGCCCCGGCCTGGCCGGCAAAGTCCGTGCCGGCTGACAGCTCCGGGTCTTCCTGCGCGCTCGCCATGTGCTGAGCATCGCGGGCCGGCTCGCGCGCGTCGAGCCCGCTCTTTCGTACCGGATCGGGGTCCCGTCGGCCGTTCAAAGCGCGGCCTCGTAGGCCATCTGTGCCAGCCCGTCGTCGAAGGCCGCGAAACGATGCTGCTGCTCCTTCGTCAGCGCCGCGTGCCAGCCGCCGACGGAGGCCGGGCCGACGTAGGCCACCTCCGGTCGGACGCGGCCGAAGACGCTTGGATCCGACTCTCGCTCAGCCGCGCGCATGCGTTCGAGCGAGCAGCGCTCGGCGACCTGCGCGGCTTCCGCGCTGGAGATGTCGAAGCCGAGCCAAGCCGCGATGTTGCCCACCTGGAGCGCAGGATCGGCGCGCATGTCCTCGTAGCGCAGGCGCAGGATGGTGGCATTGCCGCTCGCGGCCGCGTCGAGCCACGAGCGCAGGTGGCCCTGCCACGTGCCGCTGGGATGCAGCCGGCCGCGTATGAACGCGCCGAGGAAAGTGTCGAACGTCGCGTCGACGTCATCGCCCGCACGGAACACGAGGCTGCCTTCGCGCTGCATGAAGCGGAAGTAGGACAGGGCCACGTCGCGTGGGTCGCGGACCAGGTGGATGGCGCGCCGATACGCGGGCAGGTATTGCTCATGGGTCTTGATGAACCGGCCGCCACCGGGCACGAGCGCTGGCGCGCGCGAGTGGGCGCCGACGATGGGCACCTCGAAGCGGACCGAGTCGAACGTCGCGTGGCGTCCGCACAGCTCGAGCACGATGAACGCCAGCCACGCGTTGCCCGAGCGCGGATAGGAGGCGATGAACACGTCGTCAGGGCGCAGGCCGCGGTGCGTCCAATCGACCCGTGCCAGCCGGCGCAAAGGCGAGCGGCGGTACGCGCGCCGCACGAGCCCGGCACCGGCCGCGCCGCGCGCGACGCGACCCGGGACGGTGGCGTCTGCGGGACGGCTCACAGCCCGGCCAGGACGTGGCGATAGACGGCAACGTGCTCGTCGGCCACGTCCGCCCAGCTGCGCGTTGCGGCACGGGCGCGGCCGCGCTCCGCGAGGCCAGTTCGATCGGCAAGCGCGGCCGTGATGCCACGCGCGATGTGCGCCTCGTCGCGCGGCTCGACCAGGATCGCGGCGCCGCCGGCGGCTTCCGGCATCGCCGTCGTGCGCGAGGTCACGACCGGCGTGCCCAGGGCCATTGCGTCGAGCACGGGCATGCCGAAGCCTTCGTACAGTGAAACGTAGGCGACGAGCGCGCTGTTGACGATGAGCGCGGCGAGGTCGATGTCAGTGACGTAGCCGGGCGTCACGATGCGCTCGCTGATGGGGCTCTGCGCAATCCGCCGCTCGATGCCGTCGAAGCGCCAACCGCGGCCGCCGGCGAGCACGAGGCGCAGGTCGGGTCGATCGCGTGCGACGCGCTCGAACGCGCCGATCAGTCGGACGACGTTCTTGCGCGGCTCGAGCGTGCCGAAGTACAGCACGTAGCGCCCCTGCTCGATGCCGAGGTGGGCGAGGATGTCATCGCCGCCGATGGGCGGCGCCAGCGTCGGGAGGGCCGAATGACCACCACGCGGCGCTGGTCGACGCCGATACGGGCCAGCTCCCGCGCGGTCCACTGCGAGGGAACGATCACCGTCCGTGCCCGCGCGACGGCCGCCAGGTTGACCGGGATGATGCCCCAGCGCGCGACGGGATGGGTCGTCGGCTTGCGCATCACGGTCGTGAACCGTGACCACGTACGGCAGACGGCAGATCAAGGGTGCCGCGGCATTCGTGAAGTGGATGAGCCGCGCTCCGAGCGCGCGCGCATCGCGCTCCGCCGCGAGCTGCATCCAGGCGTGATAAGTGCGCTTGCTGAACGGCCGTCGGGGCAGTCGCGCATCGAGCGACACGAGTGCGCGCGCCTCATCGCGGACGCCGATCAACCCGAGCGGGAACGGTGAGTGGCGCTCCAATTCGCGCGCCAGGAGCGCGACGTACAGGCCCACTCCGGCCGGCTCGGCGCGGACCGGAGCGACATCGAGAACCAGTTTCCCGTTCTGCTCGACCACGGTTCCTAGAATGCTTGATGCGCGGGAGGGATGGAGATTGTCGGTCACGGGCAACGGCCCATATCAGCTGAGCATCGTCATCCCGACTCGGGTCGGCTGGCCGCACATGCGCCGCAGCATCGACGCCGTGCTGCCGCAGCTTGAGGCCGCCCGGGCTGAGCTGATCGTGTCCGACTCGAGCGGGTTGCCCGTCCCTGATTTCGCCTCGGCGAGCAACATCCGCTGGCTTCGACTGCCCGGGATGCCGGCCCACGTCCTGCGCCAGCACGGCTACCGGGAGGCGCGCGGCGCGATCGTGGCCATAACCGAGGATCACTGCGCGCCGGCCGCGGATTGGGCCGCGAGCATCCTGGCCGAGCACGCCCGGGCGCCGAACGCCGCCGGGATCTTCGGGCTGGTCGACAACGGATCGCGTGACAAGGCCGTGGACTGGGCGCTGTACAGCGTCGGCTACCTGGCCTGGGCGCCGCCGACGCCCGTGGCCCGCGGTACGCCCGGCCACGCCAACCTGTCGTTCAAGTCGTGGATCTTCCGGCAGTTGCCGCCACAGGGTGACCAGGTGCTCGAGTTTCGGTACGTCGGCGCGCTGCGCGACGCCGGCTACGAAGTGCTCGCGACCGACCGAACGCTGGTTACGCACTTCCAGTCGGCCGGCTTGCCACAGACGGCACGGCTGCTGTTCCACAACGGCCGAATGATCGCCGGCGTGCGCCGCGACAGGATGACCGGACGCGATTGGCTGCGCGCGATGGCACCGGGGCCTGTGGCCCTGTTCCGCACGCTGCGTACCTGTGGCATCGCGGGCAGCAAGCCACAGATCCAGGCGAACGTCCTCAAGAGCCTCCCGATCATCCTGATGCTCCACTTGTCGCACACGATCGGGGAAGGCGTCGGCTATCTTGGCGGTCCGGGCAAGAGCGGCCAGCAGGTGCACTAGCTTGGCCGTACCAGGAGGGACAACCACGACGGACGCGTTGCCAGTCACCGCCCTGATTGCCACCATTCGCGGCTGGCCCACATGCCGCCAGGCAGTCAGCCTGATCGCTCCGGAGGTGCATGCCGCTGGCGGCGAGTTCATCGTCGCCGACGCGTCGGGCAACCCACCCCCGTCGGAGGCCGACCGGGCCGAGTTGGGCGGGCCCATCCGCTGGTTGTCGATGCCCGGACAATCGGTGTTCCAGCTTCGTCACGCGGGCTACCGCGCGGCACGTGGCGCGGTCGTGGCGATCACCGAGGACCACGTCTACGTGGCGCCCGACTGGGTGGAGCGCGTCCTCGACGCCCATCGCCGTTACCCGAACGCCGGCGCCATCGGCGGCACGGTCCTCAACAACACCGACCAGAAGCTCGTCGACTGGGCGGCATTCTTCCTGACCCAGGGACCGTTCATGCCGCCACTGGCCAACGGCGTCACGAGCCGCATATCCGGCCCGGCGAACGTGTCGTACAAGCGCCGCGTCCTCGAGCGGCTGGGCGGCGACGCCGACCACGGCGTGATCGACTTCCTCGAGCTGCCCGCCGCGCTCGAGGGCGAGGAGCTCGTTGCCGACGACTCGATCAAGGTCCGCCACAACCAGTCGCAGGGCCTGCTCGGCACGTCGCGCGCCGAATACGACAACGGCCGGACCATCGCCGGCTATCGGCGCCGGCAGATGGCACGCGGCGACTGGCTGCGCATCTGCCTGTCGCCCGTGCTGCCCACGTACCGCGCGGTGCGTCAGATGCGCATCGTGCGCGGCAAGGACATGCAGCCGGGCATGACCGTCGGCCGCATGACCCGGGCCTTGCCGGCCCATCTCTGGTTCCAGTACTGCGCGATGGCCGGCGAGCTGGTCGGCTATGCGGCCGGTCCGGGCGACAGTCCGCGCCGCCTGTACTAGGTGTCGGACTCCGGCACTCCCCTGTCCGTCGTCATAGCCACGGGCGAGGGCTGGCCGGAGGTCAAACGGTTGATCAAGTCGCTGAGCCACGACGCCGAGTCCATGGGCGCCGAGATCATCGTCGCCGACGGCAGCGGTCGGTCTGCTCCGGGACGCGGCGAGGTCAGTGGCGGCGTGCGCTGGATCCAGTCAGTCGGGGACTCGGTCTTCGTGCTCTACGCGATCGGCCTCCACGCCGCGGCGGGCGATGTCGTGGCGCTGACCGAGGATCATGCGCAGCCGCGGCCAGGCTGGCTGGAGGCGATCCTGCGCGCGCATGGGCGGCATCCCGAAGCCGCCGCGATCGGCGGCGCGATCGAGAATGGCTCGACCGGCCACCTCATCGAGTGGGCCAGCTACTTCACGACGCAGGGACCGCACATGGCGCCGCTGGGCGACCGCCGGGTGAGGATGACGACCAACGAAGCCAACGTCTCGTACAAGCGCTGGGCGCTCGAGCGGCACGATCCCGACGACGGGTCGGGCTTCATGGCCATCCTCTACAACCGCCGCCTCGCCGAGGCGGGCGAGATGCTGCGCGTCGATGATCGGATCGTGGTCGATCACTTCGAGACGACCGGCCTCGGCTGGACGACCTCGATTCACTTCCACAACGGCCGGACGATCTCGGGCTTCCGGCGCGCGCGGGGGATGAGCCGCGAGGAATGGCTGCGCATGGCGGTGGCGCTCCTCCTGCCGGCCTGGCGGACCGCGCGCGCCGTCCGCGTCGGCCTCGCCAAGGGTCGCCTGCGCCGGCAGCTGATCGCCAGTGCGCCGTTGTGTCTGTGGCTCGAATACGTCCAGGGTGTGGGTCATCTGACCGGCTATCTGCTCGGCCCCGGCAACAGCCCGGACCATCTGCGCTAGCCGGCCGCCTGCGCTCGTGGAAGCCGCGATCGTTCACGATTACTTCGTCCAGGACGGCGGAGCAGAGAAGGTCGTCGTCGAGCTGGCCCGCCTGCTGCCCAGCGCGCGCGTCTTCACCACCTTCTTTGACGCGCAACGTTTCGGGGACCGCATCGACCCGGCACGGGTTCACGCCTGGCGGCTGTCGGGCCACTTCGACGAGCGCCGCTTCCGAGCGCTCCTGCCGCTCTACCCTGCCTACTTCGCGGCGCTCGACCTGCGTGGCTACGACCTCGTCGTCAGCAGCTCGTCGGCGTTCGCCAAGGCGATCCGGACCTCGCGCCGGCATATGCACGTGGCGTATATCCACGCGCCGATGCGCTTCGCCTGGCAATTCAGGGAATACCAGGAGGCTTCGACCCTGATGGGTCCGGCGCGCCTCGCCGGCAGCCTGCTCAGCGGGCCGTTGCGCACATGGGACCGGCGAACGGCACGTCGGCCGGATCTGCTCGTGGCCAACTCGAGGACGGTGCGCGACCGAATCCGACGCTGGTGGGGACGCGACGCCGAGGTCATCTACCCGCCGGTCGACACGAGCGAGATGGCGCTGTCGCGCGGCAATGACGGATACCTGCTCATAGCGGCGCGCCTGCTCGGCTATCGCCGCGTCGACCTCGCAGTCGACGCGGCGAACGCGACCGGCCGGCGGCTGATCGTCGTCGGCGACGGGCCGGAGCGCCATGCGCTCGAACGGCGCGCGGGACCGAGCGTGACCTTCGAAGGTTTCGTCCCGCGCGCGCGACTGATCGAGCTTTTCGCGCGCTGCGCCGCCTACCTCGTGCCCGGTGAAGAGGACTTCGGCATTGCCGCGGTCGAGGCGATGGCGTGTGGCAAGCCGGTCGTGGCGCTCAACCGCGGTGGCACCGCCGAGACTGTCGTCGATGGCGTGAGCGGCGTCCTGTTCGACGAACAGAGCGTCGGTGGCCTGTGCGCCGCGCTGGAGCGACTCGACGGCCTCGATCTCGACCCGCTGGCCGTCCGGGCCAACGCCGAGCGCTTCGACCGAAGCGCCTTTCGCGCGGCGTTTGGTGACCTGCTGTTACGCATCGGCGCAGATCGGTCGCTGGTCGCGCCGGACAGCCGCGTGTAGGGTCACTGCGGCCGACTCCGAGTCCCAGCGCAGGAGAGACCAATGGTCCGACGTCATACGACGGCGCTTCGCGCAAGCCTCATGGCGGTCGATTTCCTGGGCGCGGCCGTCTTCTTCGTGGCGCTCTCGGTCGCCCGCTACGGCGCGGTCTGGTATCGCGCCTGGGACCGGCTGGGCATCGACCCGCTGCTTGCGGCCGTGGTCTACGGCCTGGGCTGGACCGCGCTCGTCGGCGTGCAGGGCATTTACCGGGTGCGCGCGCGGTATGCCCTGCGAACCGAGGCGGCCGTGCTCGTGCGCGCGGGCGCCGTGCTCGGCGTGGGCCTCGTCGTATTCCTGTTCGTGAACCACGTGTCGAACGCCAGCCGCTTGCTGATCGTGTCCCTGCCCGTAGCCACTGTCGCGGTGGCGTTCGTGGCGCGCGTAGTCCTGCGTTCGGCCCTGTCGGCGCTGCGCCGGCGCGGCGCAATGACCAACTTCGTGCTCGTCGTCGGCGCCGGGCCGCTGGCACAGGACTTTGCCGATCGGCTCGAGCGCCACCAGGACCTCGGCCTGCGCGTCATCGGCCATCTCCGGGCGCCCGGCGAGAGGTCGGTGGTGTCGCGTCCGATGCTGGGCATGCTCGACACCATCGAGGGCGTGCTCCACGAGCGCGTCGTGGACGAGGTCGCGGTCTGCCTTCCCGTCCGTGCCTGGGACCTGGTCGAGCCCGTCACGCGGCTGTGTGCGAGCGAGGGCAAGATCGTGCGCATCCCGGTCGACGGCGGACCGCAGGTCAGTGGCGGCTACGCCGAGGATTTCGACGGCACGACCGTGGTCTCGCTCGTCTACGGGCCCGACCGGGCCTTGAGCCTGCTCGCGAAGCGGCTCCATGACATCGTCGTCGCGGCGGCTGGCCTGGTGGTCCTCAGCCCGCTCCTGCTTGGCGTGGCGCTCTACCTCCGACGCATGGAGGGCGGTCCGGTCATCTTCCGCCAGGTGCGTCTCGGCCTCAACGGGCGGCCCTTCCAGCTGCTCAAATTCCGGACCATGGTCCCCGGAGCGGAGCGCCAGGTCGAGCAGCTGGCGCTGTTCAACGAGGTCCGTGGCCGGGCGTTCAAGATGACCAACGATCCGCGCCTGACGCACAGCGGCGGCTGGCTGCGCCGGACGAGCATCGACGAGCTGCCTCAGCTGTGGAACGTGCTGCGCGGCGAGATGAGCCTCGTCGGCCCGCGCCCACCGCTCGTCGAGGAGGTCGCCGGCTACAACATCTGGCATCGCCGAAGGCTGTCGATGAAGCCCGGCATCACCGGCTTGTGGCAGGTCAGCGCGCGCAACAACCCCGATTTCGACCGTTGGGTGGAGCGCGACCTCGAGTACATCGACCGCTGGTCGCTGTGGCTGGACGTGAAGATCATGGCCCGGACGTTTCCGGCCGTCGTCTACCTCGAGGGCCGCTGAGCGCCGTCAGCTTGCCGGGGAACGGACGCGCAACACGCCCAATGGCGTCGAGTCGATGCCCAGCCTGCGCGCCGCAAAGTAGGTCGTCATGACGTTGACCACGACGATCGACGCGACTGCGCCGAACGCGGCGCCAAGGGCACCGACAGGCGGGATGAGCGCAATGTCGACCACGATGCGAACCGCCACGGCCACCGCGATCGAGGCGAAGCTGAGCGCCTGGTAACCGGTCATGAAGAGCATCATCCCGGCGATCCCGAAACCGCAGTCGATGACCGACGAGAAGGACAGCACGGCAAGGGTCGGGTTCGCGCCGACGAACTCGTCGCCGAAGAGGAGCAGGAACTGGGGCCCGAACAGCCACATCACGATGGCGACGCCCAGCGCGAACAGGAACGCTCCGCGCGCAGCGCGCGTAACAAGGCGCTGCAGCCGAGCGTGCTCGTTGTTGGCCCACAGCTGGGCGGCGGTCGGGGCGAGGGTCGTGCCCACGGCCGCGGCGCCGAACAGGGTCAGGCCGGCGCCACGCGCGGCCACGGCATACAGACCGGCAGGCGTGGCGCCGGCCAGCCCGCCGACGAGCACGACGTCGACCTGGGTCATGAGCGTCTGCGCCGCCGCGGCGAGCGCAAAGGGCGCGGCTTCGCGCAACCAGTTGCGCGTCTCGAAATGCGGCTCGGCGGAGCGCAGCTCGCGCGGCGCCTGGCGCCAGAGCAGGTACAGGCCGACGACCAGGGCGACGGTTATTGCCGCCAGGTTGAGCGCCATCGCCGTCGTCGCGGCGAGCTTGCCGGCCGTGACGTAGGCGATGGCCAGGAGCGCCGTGAACATGCCCGGCCGGACCAGGTTCTCCGGCAGCTGGCTGCTGACGATGCGCTTCAGGCCCAATGTCAGCGCGCGGCGCACGATGATCAGCACGGTCGGCGGGATCGTGAGCAACGCGATGAGCAGGACGGGCACTGTCCCGGGCGCGAACGAACCCTGAAGAGCGACGGCGGCGAGGCCGATGATCACGATCGCGCCGATGGTGACGGGCACGACGAGCTCGACGGCACGGACGATCAGGCCGCGCGCCAGGCTCCACGACTCGGCCGACGCAGACGCGGCGACGTTGCGCACGATGAGCCGGTCGAAGCCCAGCGCCAACGGCAGCGTCACGAGCAACACGATGCCCGTCGCCGCGGCGTAGATGCCGTAGTTCTGGGCACCCAGCAGACGCGCCAGCAGGACGCCGTTGACGAAGGTCAGCCCCGCCGTCAGAACGGTCAGGCCGAGTGTGCCGAAGACGCCCCGGACGAGGTGCGCGCGCAGGCTCGGCCCGACGCTCACCTCAGGAATATCTATGCGCGCGCCTTCATGAGCGCCCGACGGTAGCAGAGCCGCGGGGCTAGCTCAGCGGCCCGAACCAGCTCTTGAACAGGGCACGCACCACGTCGATCTTGAGCTGCTGCTTGCTGGTGCCCTTGACGTTCGACGCGTAGGTCGGCGGCTGGAGCACGGCCTGGTTGGGGATCGTCGCGTTGTGGACGCGGTTGTAGATGTACAGAACATCTGCCGAGCCCAGTGGCAGTGTCGTGTAGAAGTCGGTTGCGTTCGCGAACGTGGCCTCGCGCAGGCCTTCGAGCTGCGCCGAGTTAACCTGCTGCATCGCGGCATAGATGAAGCTCTGCTGACGCCTGTCGCGCTTCCAGTCGTTGTTGCCCGGGCCGTGCCGACTGCGCACGTATTCCAAGGCACGCGTGCAGTTGGGCGTCGTGTTCCAGTTGATCGGGTGACCGACCGTGTAGCAGTAGGGCGCGTCGTCGCCGAGCTCGAGCGTGCTGCCGGAGAGGAACTTGGCGCCGGGCTGAAGGTTGGCCCGCCCGTCGACGATGCTCGGATCGTGGATGTCGTAGGGCACGTTGACACGCACCCCGCCAGCCTGCTTGACCAGCCGCTCGAGTCCGGTGAAGCGAACGAACGCGACATAATCGATCTGGATCTCGAACGCTTTGCGCACCTTGTCGAGGGCGACATTGCGGCTGCCCTCCCCAGCTCTGCCAACTCCCCAGCGGGCCGACGATAGCGCTCCTACGGGATAGCTGCGAACCACTCCTGCATAAGTGAACGCACCACATCGAGGTGGAGCTCCTGCTTGCTCGTCCCAGGGACGTTGAACGCGTACGTTGACGGCATGAGCACGGCCTGGTGCACGAGCTGCGCGCCGTCGAGCATGTCGAACAAGGCGAGGACGCTGGCCGGATCCGTCGGCAGCGTCGTGTAGAAGTCGTCGGGATTGCTCAGCGTCGCGCTGCGCAGCGCGTCCAGGTTCCCGGCGCTGCCGCGCGAGATGACGCGCTCGATGGCCGCGAACAGGAAGCCCTGTTGGCGTCTTTCGCGCCGCCAGTCGTTGTTGCCCGGGCCGTGCCGGCTGCGGATATAGAGCAATGCCCGCCGGCACGCCGGGGTGCTGGCCCAGTTGATCGGATCGCCGACCGTGTAGCAGACCGGCGCGGAGCTGCCGAGCATGAGCGTCGAGTCGCTCTGGTCGAACTCGGCGCCGTGCTGGCGATCGGTGCGTTCGTCGACGATCTTCGGGTCATAGATGTTGTAGGGCACGGCCACGGGCACGCCGCCGACCTCGTCGACGAGGCGGTCGACGCCGGTGAAACGGATGTAGGCGACATAGTCGATCTGGATGCCGAACGTGTACTCGAACGAGGTGCGCATGTGGTCGAGCGCTGCCTCGCGCGTGCCGTAGATCTCCTTGAAGTGCTTGAACAGCCCGTTGACCTTGGGTTGGAAGATCTCGGTCGGCGAGATCGGGACGTTGCCCACGTCGCGCGGCAGGCTGACGGCGGATACCTGTTTCTGGTCGTCGATGGTCACGAGCATCATCGCGTCGGTCCGCTCGCCGGTGCCGGCCAGCCGCGGACGCCAGTCAGAGCCGACGAGCAGCACGGTCAGGCGGCCGTCACTGCCCTTGTCGATCTGTCCCGGCGCGACCGTGTGGAGCGTCTGCGCGAGGGGCTGAATGAGGTTGCTCGCGAGCTCGAGCCACGGCCACGGGCTGAAGTTGAACGCGGCGCTGCTGACCGGACCGGCCAGGCCGCCCGGGCCGGCGGTGATCAGAGCGAGCAACAGGGCCACGAGCCACAGGGCACGCGGCCGGCGCTGGAGCATCACGACCTCGAGAGGGGCTGCTTACCCCGGCGACGCAGCCTTTCGCGCAACATCCATGTGAAGAACGGCGGATCGTCGACGAACACGCGCCGGCCGATGCGCTTCGGGTCACGCAGCATGCGAAACGCCCATTCCAGGCCGACCCGCGTCATCCAGTGCGGCGCCGCCGGCACTCGTCCGCCCAGGATGTCGATCGTCTGGCCGATGCCGAGCATGACCGCCTGGGGCATGTCGGCCTGGTGACGGGCCATCCATGTCTCCTGCTTCGGCGCGCCGAAGCCGACGAGCACGATGCGCGGGTCGGCGGCCTTGAGCTTCGCCGTGGCCTCATCGTCGGCTGGGCCGCCGACCGCGAAGCCCATCGGCGGGCTGACCGCGGCCACGATGTTGCCGCCCAGCGCGCGCAGGCGCTCGGTTGCCTTCTCGGGCGCATCGTCGCGGCCACCGATCATGGCGATCGGCGGGCAGTCCGGCGCCGTCCTGCGCACGATCGCCTCGGGCAGCAGTCGCCCATGCACCGCTTCGCGTATTGGTGTGCCGGCCAACCGCGAGCCGTAGATCAGACCCATTCCGTCGGGAACGCGCAGGCGCGCGCCCATCATCAGCGCCCGGAACTGGGGGTCGCGCTTGGCCCGAACTAGGTGGTCGATGTTCGGCGTCGATACATATCCGCCGCTGCCGTTGCGCGCCCAGCTGATGATCAGCTCGACGGCTTCGTCGAACGACACGTCGTGCACCGTCACGCCGGCCTCGCGGATGGGGATCTCGCGTAGCGTCACGTGGCACTCCACGCCGACAGGTCGCGTCCGATCAACAGGCCCAGCTCACTGACCATGGGCGCGAACTCTACCGTCAGCTGTCGGCGCAGCTCGGGATCCATCTTCTGCCGTTGCGCTTTCGTGCTGTTGGCGGACACGAGAACGTCGCGCAACCTGTGCATCACCGGCACACTGCGCAGCCGGCCGAAGACACGGCGCATGGGTCCGCGCGGCGCGAAGATCAGCTTCTGCATCGTCCCGGAGCGCGGCTTCTTGTTCGGGTTGTAGATGGACAGGTCGACCTCGAACGTGGGATCGACGCCCAGGAACTCGAGGCACGCCCGGTAGACCGCGCGCGGGTCGGCAACGAGGTCGTCGAAGACGATGAAGTGCACGTGCTCCTGGCCGAAGACGTCGAGGTAGCGCTTGACCTGATCTGGGAACTGGACGCTATGGCGGTAGTAGAGCGCCTCCGGTCGGATGGCGTCGGCGGGGAGTCGGCGGCCGGCGCGTCGGTCGTCCTCGGCGGCCAGAGCCTGCGCGAAGTCGGTCAGATCCTCGCGCTGATTGAAGACTAGCTGGCTGTGCTGGCTGTACATCACGTCGACCGGGCTGCGCAGCATGACGATCGCCCGCGCGTCGGCATCGAAGTCGTGGATCTCGTGCGCCGCCGTCTGCGAGTACAGGTACCACGGCGACGCCTCGCCGGCGTGCTGGTCCGGCTCGGCGCCCTTGAACAACGCGAGGTACTCGTCCTCCGTCATGCGCCGGTAGCGCGGCGTCAGGTCCTGGCCGAAATACATCGGCTCCTTGGGCACGCTCATGAAGATCTGGGGGTGCGCGCGCAGGTACTCGTACAGCGCCGTCGTGCCCGCCTTGAACGCCCCGACGATGAAGAAGTCCGGCCGCTTCCCGTCAGTTGTTGGCTGGGTCGACCTTATGCGGGTTCTGGCACCGATTTGACGCCTCGATACGGGAACTTCACGCTCAGGTGTCGCCGCGGAAGCGCCCAAAACAGGCCCCGGAGCCGCGTAAGGACGACCCACCGGACAAATGACGGAAAGTCCGGTCCGCGGACGGGTTAGTGCTGGCCTGGCGGACAAATGACGGGTTGTCGGAGCTACGAGGGGCTGGCCGGGACCACGGCCCGTGGTTCGGGAGAAGCCGCTGGTAGCTCGAGCCACGAGGACAGGTCGCGCTCGATGAGCTTGCCCAGGCGCTCGATCTCCGGTGTGTATTCCTCGATCAGCTGGCGGCGCAGCGCGGGGTCCATCGGCGGCCGCGGCTTGGCCTCGCTGTTCATCTCGAGCATCCGCGTGCGTATCGAGCGCACGAGTGGGAAGCGGCGCAGGAACGGCGCCAGCGGCAGGAGCACCTTGGGCGCGAAGATGAGCCGCTGGACGAGCGGCGAGCGCACCTTGCGATTCTCGTTCGACCTGGGTGGCGCGGCCGCGAGCGACGGGTCGACACCCAGGAATTCGAGCGCGCCACGGACGAGGCCGGCACCGTCACGGCGCATGTCGTCGGTCAGCATCACGTGCACCCGCTCGCGGCCGAAGACCTCGAAGTAGCGCTCGAGCTGCTCGGCGAAGTGGACGCTGTGGCGGTAGAACAGGTTCTCGACGTTGATTGGCCCGGGCGGCAGACGCTTGCCCGCGCGGCGGTCCGGCTCAGCGGCAAGCGCGTCGGCGAAGTCGGGGATGTCCTCGATCACGTTGAAGATGAGCTGGTTGTGCTGGGCGTACATGACGTCGACCGGGTTACGCAGCACGACCATGATCTGGGCCTCGGGTGAGAAGGCCTTGATCTCTTTCGCCGCGCTCTCCGAGTACAGGTACCAGGTGCTCGCCTCGCCCACGCGCTGGCCCGGCTTGGCGCCCCTGAACAGGCGCAGGTAGTCATCGAGGCTCATCCGCCCGTAGCGCCGCGTCAGGTCGTCGCCGAAGTAGAGCGGCTCCTTGTGAAAGGGCATGAAGATCTGCGGGTGCCGGCGGAGCTGGTCATAGAGGGCAGTGCTGCCACTCTTGAACGCGCCGACGACGAAGAAATCTGGTCGCGGCATCGCGCTGAAGGATAGCGCTGGGCTCCGCTGCGTCTCCGATCCGGACCCCCAGAGACTGACAACGGCGACGAGCCCATCGTCGCCAACTCCTGACCGATGCCGACGCCCAACCACGTGGCCAATTAACCGCGGATTAATGTGTCCCACGGGAACGTACTCATTGCGGCGCACGCGCGCGGCTGGCGTGGTCGTGTCGTCTGCACATCGGCCACCTGATCAGGCGAAGGATGCGAACTCATTGGAAGTAGGCAAATCCGGGTCGCTACCCTCGGCGCCACCCTTGGACATCACGGTCATAGTCCCCATGCACAACTCCCGCGAGACGATAGGTAAGGCACTCGCATCGATTGCGGCCCAGACACGCCCGCCAGCACGCGTCATCGTTGTGGACGACGCGTCGAGCGACGATTCGGTCGATGTGGCCAAGCAATGCGACGTAGCCCACCTCGAGGTCGTCAAGCTCGAAACCAACCGCGGCCCCGGCGGTGCACGCAACGTGGGCGCGAGTCAGGCGACGACCGGTTGGCTGGCGTTCCTTGATGCGGACGACGAATGGGACTCGGCGTTTCTCGAGGAGGTGTCAGCGGCCGTTGCCTCAGCCAACGCCGACTTCGCGGGGACCGGTGGAGTCCGCCATTGGGTTCATCGTCCGCCGACCGTGCGCCTGATCGACGCGCCCGCAGAAGGCGCCGACCGGACGGCGGACTTCTGGCGCATCGCGCGCAGGTTCCTGCCCATCTATCCCTCCTGCGCGTTCATCAGGCGGACGCTGTTCGCAACGGTCGGCGGCTTCCCTGAAGACATGCGCTACGGAGAGGACGTGACGCTGTTTGCCCGGCTTTGGCTGGAGGGGCGCTTCGCCTTCGTAAACCGGCCCCTTTACGAGTCGGGACAGTTCCGAGGCGGACTCTCCGCCGGACCGCGGAGTTATGGGGACACGTGGCTGTTCACCGTCAGGCTCGGCGCAACCCTCGGCCGGGCAATCGTTCGTCGCAAGCCCGGCACGTGGTTGTTCGTAGGTACGTACGGACGGCTCGTGATCCGCCGCCACATTGCCTGGCTCGCGCGGCGCTTTCGGCGCCATCGATGAGCGCGCGCGACTACGCGCTGCTTGTCGCGCTGACGGCCTGCCGACCCGCGATCGTGCTCGATGCGGCGCTCGGCTCCTCCTGGAGGGCCAGGGCGACCGCACCCAGCGACGTGCCCAGCAGCGGCCAGAAGAGCTCCATGACGCGCGAGGCTACCCACGTGTCGATGAGCACGCTCACGAGGGCCACGAACACGGTCGCCGCGATCGCAGCGACGGCGAGGGACTGGGCGAGACCCTTCGCACGGCGCGCTGCCCGGACGGAAGAGCCCACGATGGTGAGCACAAGCCCGACGAAGGCGATCACGCCCACGATCCCGGATTCGACGAACACACGCAGGTAGTAGCCGTCCGCTGCCTCGGTGGCGGCAGACGGTCCGAGGCCGATGATCGGACTGCGCATGGTCTCCTGGATCAAGGCCGGCCATTTGTGGGCGAAGCGGTCGGTCAGGCTGTCGACGAGCGACGCATTCATGAATCTGTCCGTGACGTTGTTCCCAGGCGGAGCCGCGACGTTGTTCGCAGGTGGCGCCGCGGCCGTGGCGGGCGACGGCACCGGACCGGGCTGGACGATCGGCGCAGGCGCGGGCAACAGATTCCCAACGAGCGGCGAGGCGAAGAGCAACGCCATGGCCGTGACCGCCAGGGCGGCCGGCGCGCGCGCCGGCCGCCATAGCACGAGGCCAAACAGGACTACGACCAGGGCGATGTACTCGGAGCGTGCGCCGGTCGAGAACTGAACGAGGATGGCCGCGCCGACCAGGACCACGAGCGCCAGGCGGGCAGGCCGGGAGGCAGCGTCATGGAACAGACACACTGCCAGCACGATGATCAGGCCGAGGTACGAGGCGAGCTCGTGGAGGTCACCCAGCGTGGACGTGGTCCCGCCGGGCGGTGGTATCTGCCCCGGCAAGTGTGGAACGAGCCCGAAGTGCTCGGCCACTCCATAGCCGGTGACGATCGCGGCAGATGCGAGGACCGTGGCGAGGATGAAGCGGATGGGCAACCAGCCGTTGCGCACAAGGTCGTACGCCATCAACCCGAGCAGCACATATTCGATCGGCTTGGCCCAGAACGCCGCGCCCTCCACGATGCCGACCGAATCGAGGACGAACGCACCGACGACCAGGGCGATGAGCGTCACGCCAAGCCACAGCGTCACCGCCGCGGTCAGCTCTCGGGGCGCCGCCGGCAACCTCCGACTGACAGCGAGGGCGACGATCCAGACAGCCGCAGCACACGCTACGATCAGGTCGTCAAGCCGCAAGGGAATGTACGTTCCGCTGACGCCGACGAGCGCGATTTTTGGATAGAGCGGCAACGCGAACAGAGCCACGAGCAGCCCGATGGATGCAGAACGTCTTGCCATTCTCTCTTCCCATCATCGCATGACATACCCGACCTCTTCGAACGGCTGCGCGTCGACCAATCGAGGCACGTGGGCGCCATGGAACGTGCTGCGTGGCGAGATCAGTCTCGTCGGTCCGCGGCCGCCGCTGCCGTCAGAGGTCGACAGCTACGACGTCTGGCACCGCCGCCGGCTGTCGATGAAACCTGGCATTACCGGTCTGTGGCAGGTCAGCGCGCGGAACAGTCCAGACTTCGACCGTTGGGTCGAGCGCGATCTCGAGTACATCGATCGCTGGTCGCTCTGGCTTGACCTGAATACCATGGCCCGCACGCTACCCGCCGTTGTTGCCCTCCAGGGCCGCTGAGCCGCTCATACTCAAGCAGTGGATCGCTGCATGGTCACTGCGCACGCTGCCCACCAGGAGGCGAGATGAAGGCCATCGTCCTGGCCGCGGGATACGGGCGCCGAATGCGCCCGTTGACCGACACGACGCACAAGACCTTGCTCCGGGTGGGCGGCAAGACGATCATCGGCCGCATCGTCGAGGGCCTCGTCGCCAACGGTATCCAGGACATAGTTGTGGTCACCGGCTACCGCGCGCACGAGGTGCAGGAACACCTCAAGAGCAAATACCCGGACATCGGTTTCCGTTTCGTCGAGAACACGCGCTACGCCGAGACCAACAACATCTACTCGATGGCGCTGGCGTTTGAGGAGGGCCAGATCGACGACGACGTGCTCCTGATCGAATTGGATCTCCTGTGCGAGGCCGCGATATTCGCCCGCATCGTCGAGTCGCCTGAACCGAATGTGGCGCTCGTGGACCGGTACCGATCGGGAATGGATGGCACGGTCGTGGCCGTGAAGGAGGGCGTGATCACCGAGGTCATCCCGACGCACCTGCAACAGGGTGACTTCTCCTTCGCGGACAAGTACAAGACGCTCAACATCTGCAAGTTCTCGCGCGAGTTCTGTGAGGCGACCTTCCGTCCCCTGGTCACCTATTACGCCCGCGCCATCGACGACAACTGCTTCTACGAGCTGACCCTCGGCATCCTCATCTACATGGGCCAGGCGACGATTGCGGCGGCGGCGCGCGTCCCGGCCGGACAGTTAAGCCGCCAAGTGGGGCCACAGGACGGGACGAGACGCGGACGGCCCATATACTGCCGGCTGTGACCCCACCAGCCGTTCGCACCGCCCTGATTACAGGAATCACCGGCCAGGACGGGTCATATCTCGCCGAGCTGTTGCTCGAAGAGGGCTACCGCGTGGTCGGTATGACACGCCGCTCGAGCACGGACACGTCCGAGCGAATCGCCCACCTGGTCGGTCGGATCGAGCTCGTCCAGGGCGACCTCCTCGATCAGGCATCGCTGGTCGAGGCTTTGCGTGATACCCAGCCGGCCGAGGTTTACAACCTGGCCGCGCAGAGCTTCGTACCTACCAGTTGGAACCAACCCGTGCTGACCGCCGAATTCACTGCCCTCGGCGTCACCCGTATGCTGGGGGCGATCCGGCAGATCGATCCCTCGATCCGTTTCTACCAGGCGTCGTCGTCCGAGATGTTCGGCAAGGTACGCGAAGTACCGCAGAATGAGACGACGCCATTTCACCCACGCAGTCCCTACGGCGTGGCCAAGGCCTACGCCCACTTCCTGACCGTCAACTACCGCGAGAGCTACGGGCTATACGCCGCCGCCGGCATCTGCTTCAACCACGAATCGCCGCGGCGCGGGCTCGAGTTCGTCACCCGCAAGGTGACCGACGGTGCGGCGCGGATCAAGCTCGGCCTGGCCGATCAACTGCGCCTGGGCAACCTCGACGCCCACCGCGACTGGGGCTTTGCGGGTGACTACGTTCGGACGATGTGGCTGATGCTCCAGCAGGATGAGCCTCGCGACTATGTCGTCGCCACCGGCGAGGACCACAGCGTGCGCGAGCTGTGCGACGTCGCGTTCAGACGGGTCGGGCTCGACTACCACGACCACGTCGTCGCCGATCCCGCCTTCCTCCGACCGGCCGAGGTCGATCACCTCCTTGGTGATCCGGCGAAGGCGCAGACCGAACTCGGGTGGTCACCACGCGTGCGCTTCCAGCAGCTGATCGAGATGATGGTCGACGCCGATCTCGAGCGCCTACGACCAAGCGTAGCCGGCGTGCCCGTGAAGACACACTGACGGGTTACCGCCGTGCGCATTCTGGTGACCGGAGCAGGCGGTTTTGTCGGGCGGTGGCTGACACCCGAGCTCGAGAGGGCAGGTCACGAGCCAATCGAGATGGATGCGGCCGTCGATGTCCGCGACGCGAACGCCGTCAACGAGGTCATGGCGCGGACGCGCCCGGATGCCATCGCTCACTTGGCTGCCGTTTCGTTCTCTCCGGACGCCACTGCCGATCCGAGCTCGGCAATGTCGGTGGCTGTCGTTGGAACGGTCAATGTCCTCGAGGCGGCGCGGCTCCTCGAGCAGACGCCAGCCGTGCTCGTTACCGGTTCGTCGGAGGTCTACGGGCTGCCGGCGCTCGATGAGCTCCCCTTGCGCGAGGGCAGTCCCCTGCGCGCGCAGAGTGCCTACGGAGTATCGAAAATCGCCCAGGAGTCGGTCGCGCTGGCTTACTCGGCGCGTTACGGACAGCGGCTGGTGGTGACGCGCTCGTTCAACCACATCGGTCCCATGCAGCGCCCGGAATTCGTCGTCCCCGCGCTTGCGCGCCGTGTCTCCGAGATGGCTCGTGGCTCTGCGGGCAGCGTGCCGGTTGGCAACGTCGACGTTCGTCGCGACTTTACGGACGTGCGGGACGTCGTGCGTGCCTATCGATTGCTGCTCGAGGCGGCCCACGCTGGTCGCCTGGACGCGAGCGGGACTGCAGTGAACGTGTGCTCAGGCAGGTCAGTCGCGATTCGTTGGGTGGCTGAGGAATTGTGCCGCCTCGCCGGGGTCGAGCCACGACTCGAGGTGGATCCCGCCCTCGTCCGCGACTCCGACGCGCCCGAGATCCGCGGCGACTATGCGTTCCTCTCCGCGCTCACCGGCTGGCACCCGGAGATTCCGCTCCAAGACACGCTGCGCGACGTCTGGAGCGCAAACGAGTGCATGAAGTAACCGTCGGCAGCCTCGGCCAATGCGCGCGTTGCGACGATATCCGGGGATTGACCACCGGGTATAGAGGCTATGGACACGAGAAGGGTGACTGGCGATAATCAAATGTGACTACGCGGCTCTCCAGCAAGCATCGCCGCCAGGAGGTCTGAGGGGACCCGACGCTCAGATTCGGAAAGGCCGTGCCCGTGCTCGATCTCGAAGAAGCTCAGGAGACTCCGCCGATGCTGCAATACGCTGCGGCGCCGGAGCCAGAACGCAAGGCGGCTGTCCAGGATCTGTCAATCGTCGTTGTTCACTTTGAGACCCCGAACGAGCTCGAGCGATGCCTGGCATCAGTGAAGAAGGCGTCAGCCGGCCTTGCGACAGAGGTCTTCGTCATCGACAACTTCTCGACGACATTCGACCCTAGCCTGGTCACGGACACGCTGCCGTCGGCCATCGTCGTCCGCAACGACAGCAACGTGGGTTTCGCCCGGGCAGCCAACCAGGCCTTACGAGTTGCCAGCGGCCGCAATCTCTTGCTACTCAATCCGGACACGTTGGTCGCGCCCGAAACGTTGCGGATGATGGTCGACTACATGGACGCCCACCCGGACGTGGGCTGCGCGACACCCCGCCTCGTGCTGCCCGATGGCCGGCTCGACCTAGCCTGCCGGCGGATGTTTCCCACGCCCCTGCGCGCCTTCTACCGGATGACGCTCCTGTCGCGACTGTTTCCGCGCAGCCGCAGGTTCGGCCAGTACAACCTGACCTACCTCGACGAGCACGCTGAGACAGAGATCGATTCGCCGTGCGGGGCGTTCATGATCGTCCGACGCGAGGTCCGCGATCAGGTCGGAATGCTCGACGAGCGCTACTTCATGTACGGGGAAGATCTCGACTGGTCGTTCCGGATGAAGCAGGCCGGCTGGCGGATCATGTACGTCCCCAGCACGACGGTGGTCCACGTCAAGCGGGCGGCCAGCAGGCAGTCACGCACAGCAACGATCCATGCCTTCCATGAGGCGATGCGGATCTTCTACCACAGGCACTACGAGAGGCACTATCCACGGCCTTTGGCCTGGCTTACCTATGCCGTGATCAACGTGCGCGAGGCGTTGGAGCTGACGTCCGTCCGAGTCAGAAGCAGAGGTGCCCGGGCATGAAGGGATTGATCCTCGCCGGCGGCAACGGGACGCGCCTCGACCCATTGACGCGGGTCACGAACAAGCACCTGCTGCCCATCTACGACCGGCCCATGATCTTCTACCCGATCGACACGCTTCGACACATGGGCATCCGCGAAATAATGGTCGTACTCGGTGGCAGGAGCGTGGGCGACATCGTCGAGCTGCTTGGTGACGGCGGCGAGTTCGGGCTCGATCTCACTTATCGCTACCAACGCGGGGCACGCGGGATCGCACACGCGATCGGCCTTGCCCGAGATTTCGTGGGTACCGACAGCTTCTGCGTGGTCCTTGGCGACAACATCCTGCGCGGCGAGCCGCTGGGCGAGATCGCACGAGCCTTCGACACGGGACCCTGGGGCGCGGGCACGCTCCTTCATCGCGTTCCCGATCCGCAGCGCTTTGGCGTGGCCGAGTTCGATGGCGAACGGCTGGTCGGCTTCGAGGAGAAGCCTGACGTGCCAAAGAGCGATCTGATCCCGATCGGCGTCTACTTCCTCCGCCCGGGTTCGTTCGACGTGATTGCTCGGCTCGTGCCGTCCGGCCGCGGCGAGCTCGAGATCACTGACGTTCTCAATCACTACGTTCCCGAAGGGGAGCTGTTCTGGCGCGAGTACACCGGCCAGTGGTCCGACGCGGGGACGATGGAGTCTCTCCTGGCCGCGGGCGAGCTTGCCGCCGAGGCCGATGGCGCCGGCCAGCTCCGCCCCATGTTCGACGAGCAATCGTGAACCTGCTCGTCTGCGGTGGCGCGGGGTTCATCGGCAGCAACTTCGTCCGGCGCCGGCTCACGCAGACGGATGACTCGATCGTCGTTCTCGACAAGCTGACCTACGCTGGTAACCGGATCAACCTGGCCGGCGTGGAGAGCGATCCCCTGCTCGGCCCCAGGATGACCTTCGTGCACGGCGACATCGCCAATCCAGACACCGTTCTTCCTCTCGTCGCTGACGCCGACGCGGTCGTCAACTTCGCCGCAGAGTCGCACGTGGACCGCTCGATCCTGGACGCTGAGGCGTTCCTGCGCACCGGCGTCATCGGCATCCATGTTTTGCTCGAGGCCGTGCGGGCGCAGGCTCCGCGACGCGTTCGTTTCCTCCAGGTTTCGACTGACGAGGTCTACGGGGCCGTCGAGGACGGCCTGAGTGTCGAGGACGACCCTATCGCGCCGCGCAGCCCGTATGCCGCTGCCAAGGCCGCCGGCGAACTGCTCGCACGCTCGTACGCGATCACCCATGGCCTCGACGTGGTCATCACGCGCGGTGCTAATACATACGGCCCATATCAGCATCCTGAGAAGCTGATTCCGCTGTTCATCACTAACGCCCTCGTCGACGATGACCTGCCGCTGTACGGAGACGGCCTGCAGCAACGTGACTGGCTGCACGTCGACGACCACGCCGATGGTGTGGGTTACGTGCTCGACCACGGCGCGAGCGGTGAGACTTTTAACGTCTGTGCCGGACAGCTGCGAACGAACCGGGATGTCACCGCGATGGTGCTGACGCTGACCAGCAAGCCATGGACGCTGGTGCGCACGGTGCCAGACCGACCCGGCCACGACCGTCGTTACGCGATGGACGGATCCAGACTGGCGCACCTGGGCTGGCGACCCACCGTGGCCTTCGACGACGGCCTGCCGGCCACCGTCCGCTGGTTCATCGACAACGAGGGCTGGTGGCGCGCCGTGCGCTCCGGTGGCTGGCTCGACTACTACGAGCAACAGTACGCCTGGAGGCTGGCGGCATCGGCGCCGGCCTGACCGCCAGCCAGACCGTGGCCGTGACCGGCGCAAACGGCAGACTCGGCCGGGCGCTGCTGGATGCCCTTGGACGCGAGGAGATCGAGGCCATCCCATGGTATCGAGCGGACTACGACCTCGACGATCCTGGCGCCGCCGCTCGCGTCGTGGAAGGCGGCCGCCCGGACACGGTGATCCACTCTGCAGCGTGGACAGATGTCGATGGCTGCGCTCGCGATCCCACCCGTGCGATGCGCCGCAACGCCGAAGCGGTCGGCGAGCTGGCGGATTCGTGTGCAGGCAAGGGCGTGCGTCTGGTCGTCATGTCCACCAACGAGGTCTTCGACGGCCAAAGGACGGACGGCCTTGGTTACGCCGAGTCGGATCCCCCACATCCGATCAACCCATACGGCGAGAGCAAGCTCGCCGGCGAGCGCATGGCGCAGGACGCATTCGATCGCGCGGGAAGGTCGGACGACCTGCTGATCGTCCGCACGGCGTGGCTGTTCGGCCCGCCGGGCAACGACTTCCCCTCGAAGATCCTCAAGGCGGCCGACGCTCTGCCGCAAGGTGAACCGTTGAATGTCGTCGCCGACGAGGTCGGTTCACCCACCTACTCAGTCGACCTCGCCCGCGCAATCGTCCAGCTCGTCCACGAGGGCGGGCCGGGAGGCGTCTACCACCTGGTCAACGAGGGCCAGGCAACGCGGCTTGACGTCGCGCTGCGCGTGCTGGGCCACTGCCGGCCCGCGCGCGACGTCGCCGCGATCAGCAGAACACAGTTCTCCCGCGCGTCGTCACCGCCGGCATGGGCGGTGTTGCGCAGCTCACGACCGGCCGCCGTCGAGGTCACGCTCCGACCGTGGTCGGAGGCGATCGACGCCTACGCTCCGTCGCTCTGTGCCGCGTGAGGGAGTGTTGCGATGAGCTCCCGCAGTGATGGGTTTGACCGGTCTCGATCGGAGATGATCGCCGGCGTGTTGGGCCACTGGATCCCGACAGCTGGATCGTCCCAGGCGAAGCCGAGCTCGTCGGACCCGTCGTATTCGGCCGAGACCAGGTACACAAGCGCCATGTCGGTCAAGGCCAGGAAGCCATGGGCCACGCGCCGCGGGATGAACAGGGCGTCACCGGGTTCCATCTCGATGAGCTGGGTGATTGCGGGCTCACCGGCGAATACAGGGCGAACATCCGTTGTCGCCGCCACGGCTCGACCTTCGATCAGCAACCAGAGATCGGCCTGGTGGAGGTGGAAGTGCATCCCGCGCAGCACGCCCCCGACCGATCTCGAGAGGTTCGCCTGGGCCATTGGAGACTCGCCGAAACGAGCCGTCAGGGAGTCGCGCCACAGCTCGGTGAATGACCCGCGAGTGTCGGCGTACACGATGTCATGGCGCCGCCACACGCCTTCAATCGATGTCGCCAGCCAATCGGTCATTCGAGGTTCCCGCTCCACATGATCAGACGCTACCTGGCGATTCTGCGCTACGCGCTGATGACCACGGACGTTATCAGCGCCATCGTGCTCTTCTCGCTGCTGCGCATCTTGCGCTTTGACGTGATCGACCCTAACGCGAGCTGGAACCTCACCGTGGGGCCCGGAACGGTCGCCGTCCTCTATGGCATTGGCTGGGTGGCCTGCCTGTGGGTGCTCGGGCTGTACCGGCTCAGAACCCACGTCACCTTCCGCGGCGAAGCAGCGGGCATCATCCGCGCTGCGATCCTGGCGGCGCTGGGCATATTCAGCCTGCTTTTCCTTTTGCACGTCGACGACGTCAGCAGGCTCTTCCTGGTACTACTGCTCGTGACCCAGCCGATCCTCACGATCGCCTCGCGCTTCGCGCTACGCCTGGTCCTGCGCGGCATCCGCCGCGGCGGGCACATGACGCGGCAGATGCTGATCGTGGGTGCAGGTCCTGAGGCGCGCGCGTTCGCCGAAGAAGTGGAGGCGCAGCGCGATCTCGGACTGGCCATCGTCGGCCACCTGACCGGGCCGCGGGACACGCAGCGTGCGGTTCGGCGCCCGGTGCTCGGAACCATCGACGAGATCGGCGATATCTTTCACGGCCAGGTCGTCGACGAGGTAGCTATCTGTCTGTCGCCACAGGACTGGGAATACGTCGAGCCGGTAACGCGGATCTGCGAGGAAGAGGGCAAGATCGTCCGTGTCTCGATGCGCGCGCTGGGCGGAGCCTTGAGCGGCGGACGCTACGACGAGCTCGGGAGCACGCCCATCATCACTTTCCTCTACGGGCCAGACCGGATACTCAGTCTGGCGTTCAAGCGCCTGGCCGATATCTGTTTCAGCTCTCTCGCGCTCCTCATCCTGAGCCCGCTTCTGCTTGTCATCGCCATCTACATTCGCGTCGCCGATGGGCCGCCGGTCATTTTTCGCCAGTGCCGCGTGGGTCTGCATGGCCGACTGTTCACCTGCTTCAAGTTCCGCACGATGGTCCCTGACGCTGAGGAGCGGTACGGCGACGTGGTCCACCTCAACAACATCGCGGGCCCGGCGTTCAAGTTGCGCGACGACCCGCGCATCACGCACGTCGGCCGTTTTCTGCGCCGTACAGGACTGGACGAATTGCCGCAGCTGGTAAACGTGCTGCGTGGCGAGATGAGTGTCGTCGGTCCCCGGCCTGCGCCGCCGCGCGAGGTGGCCAACTACAGCATCTGGCATCGGCGGAGATTGATGATGCGGCCAGGGCTGACCGGCTACTGGCAGGTCGAGGCACGAGCGGACGACGACTTTGACCGGCGCGCGCAGCTTGACCTGCAGTACATCGACCGCTGGTCGCTGTGGATGGACCTCAAGATCGTGGCCCGCACCATCCCAGCCATCATCTCCCAGCAAGGCCGCTGACGTGACCGCGTCGGCGGCGGCCCCATCGCCGGCAGTGACGGTTTCGCTGGTGACGTACAACGGCATGCGCTGGCTACCAGGTTGCCTGGCGTCGCTTCAGCGCCAGTCGGTCACGGACTTCGAGCTGCTGGTGATCGACAACGCTTCCACGGACGGCTCACTCGATTGGCTGCGCGAGCAGGCTTCGCGCTTGCCCTGGGTGTCAGTGGCGGCGTCCGACATCAACCTCGGTTTCGCGGCCGCGCAGAACCGCAACATCTACCGTGCCACGGGCGAGTTCGTCTGCCTGCTCAACCAGGACGTCGAACTGGACGAAGGTTTTCTGGCCGAGGCCGTCGTTGGTTTCACGGGCCGGCCACACGTCGGAGCGGTCCAGGGACGGCTGCTGCGATTGCTGCCGGACGGCACCCGATCCGAAGTCATCGATACGACCGGCCTGCGCATGTACCGCAGTCGGCGAGTGGTCAGCCGCGGCCAGGGCCACGTCGACGGACATCGTTACCGAGCTCCCGGCCCAGTCTGGGGCGCTGACGGGCCGGCTCCGGTCTATCGCAAGGGGGCACTAATGGCGGTCCAGGAACCTCGGACGAGCGGCGGCTGGCAAGTGCTTGACGAGGACTTCTTCATGTACAAGGAGGACGTCGATCTGGCGTGGCGGTTGCGCAGACTAGGCTGGTCGAGCTGGTATCAGCCGTCCGCGATCGCCTGGCACGCTCGCACGGCGGGCGTAGGAGACGCAACGTCGCTCCTGGCTGTGGCACGCAGCAACTGGAAGATCGAGCCGTGGATCAAGGCGACGTCATGGCGCAACCAGCGGCTCATGCAGATAAAGAACGAAAGACTCGGCGAGTTGTGGCCTGACCTCGTGCCGACACTCGCACGTGAGGCGGCGTCGGCAGCGTTCATAGCCCTATTCGACCGCGAGCGGCTGTCGACGACAGGTTGGACGCGGGCCTTCAAGCCGGCCTTTCGAAAGAGACGGCGTCACTTCGCATGAGGGAAGGGCACCGGGAGATTGATTGATCGGTTGTGGATGAGGGTCCAAGACCGACGGATTCCGAGACGTCCATCCCTGGCCAGGGCTCGACCCGACGGGGCCGTGCTGGTGATCGAGGAGAGCGTTCCCGAGCCGGACCGCAGCGCCGGCGGTCTCTTCATCTGGCAACTGTTGCAGCTACTCAGAGAGGAACGCGTCCCGATCGCGTTCTTCGCTAACGACCGGGTCGTGCGCCAACCATACGTGCGCGACCTGGAGGCCACCGGCGTTGAGGTCCTAAGGCCAAATCAAGGTCCGGCTTCATGGATCAAGCGAAACGACGAACGACTCGGCTCGGTGATCATCGCGCGCCCGGAGATTGGCCGGCGATTCGTTGGCGAGGTGCGGAGGGCTACGGGCGCTCGCCTCGTCTACTACACGCACGACCTGCACTTCGTACGGGAGATGCGGCGATTCGAGAGCAGCAAGAACATTACGGCTCTCCGTGAAAGCCGACGGCTGCAGAAGGTCGAGACCCGCCTGCTCAATGCGGTCGACGTGGCGATCACGCCGAGTCCGGCAGAAGTGGCGACTATCGAGCGCATCGCACCACATACCCCCGTCTTTGCTGTGCCGCCGTTCGTCTTGGCCGGAGTCGACAGCAATGCGCCGAGATTCCCCCTCGCCGCGCGAGAGACGCTGGTGATGGTCGGCGGGTACCGACATCTGCCCAACGTGGACGCTGCGATCTACCTCGTACGCGACCTGATGCCAATCGTTTGGCGTGCCGTCCCGCACGCGAGGGTCGAGCTCGTAGGAAGTGACCCTCCGGCGAGCGTAGTTGCGCTCCGATCGGACAGAGTCTCCATTCGCGGCCATGTGCCGGATCTCGCTGAGGTCTACTCGAGATCAAGGATGTCCGTGAGCCCGTTGAGGTTCGGTTCTGGCCTCAAGGGCAAGATCCTGACCAGCCTCGAGGCGGGCGTACCCGTGGTGACCACGAGTATCGGAAACGAGGGCATCGACCTGATCTCAGGTGAGGAGGCGCTAATTGGAGACGAGCCTCAACTGCTGGCGGAATACGTCATTCGTTTGTATCGCGAACCGGAGCTCCTGGAACGGATAGCCGTGGCCGGTCAACAGGCCGCACTGACGAAATTCTCCAAGGAGCGGGCCCGGACCGCTCTGATGGAGGCTCTCGGCCGCGGCGACACCCACAGTCTGTCCGCCACGCGGTAGTCTCTCGGTCTGTGAATGGGACCAAGGGTGGCGAGCACGCGGGTGGTCGTCCCGTCCGCAAGCGTCTCGCGAGATCTAACCCCCACGAGCCGACGGTGACGTCCGGCGCCGGGCACGACGAGCCGTCTGCGACCGACGATCGTGCCCCCGCCTTGAACGTGCTTGTGCTGGGCATGCACCGAAGCGGCACGTCTGCCTTTGCCGGCGCACTACAGAGAGCCGGCCTCTACACGGGTGCCGAGGACGAGATGCATGCTGGCGGCCCCGAGAACCCGGATGGCTACGTGGAGCGCCAGGACGTGGTCGCGCTCAACGACCGCCTCCTGGCCTCGCTGGGCTGGCGCTGGGACACGATCCCCATGAGCCCGCTGCCGTCGCCACCGGCACGGATCGAGCTCGTCACCGAGGCACGCCAGCTCGTGCGAGAAAGACTGGCGGGACGGGGCACGTGGTTCATCAAGGATCCGCGGCTGTCAGTCCTGCTGCCCTGGTGGCGCCAGATCCTGCTCGATCGGTTCGTCGCGGTCGTAACGATGCGTGACGCCGCGGAGGTCGCCTGGTCATTGGCCGTGCGCGACGGTTTCCCGATCGAGCTGGGATCCGCGTTATGGAGCGCTTACTATCGACATCTCGTCACGGGCCTTGATGGGCTTCCCGTTGTCGCAGTGGACTATTCCGCATTGACGGAGCGACCAGCCGAGGTCGTACCCGAGGCGCTAAAGGCGCTGCGGAGCGCGGGGGTGACCGCACAGTTCGACCTGGAGCAGGCCATTTCGTCGATCCGGCCTCAACTGAGGCGAGCGACTGTCCCGGCCGGACATCGCCTGGAAGGACCGGATGTGGAGCGAGTCGCGAGCCTGTTTCGAACAATCCTCCCGAGCGCCCCGGTCGCGAGCTTCGACCGCTTTCACGCCGAGCTCGACGACCCTGACCGATGGGACACGGCGATCCTGGAAGCGCACGCCAGCCTTCGAGATGAGCAGGACGAGAAGAAGCGTGCCCTCGCCGAGCTTGAGTCGGCCAATCACGAGACGGCATCGCAGCGCATCGCAGCCGAAGAGACCCGAGCAGAGGTGGCCGCGCTGCGCGAGCAGCTGGCCGGCGCGGACGTCGACCGTGTCGCCGCCCTCGAAACGGGCGCCGCGCTGCGCGAGCAGCTGTCGAACGCCGACGCCCAGCGCGATGCCGCGGTCGAAACCATCGCCGCGCTGCGCGAGCAGCTGTCGAACGCCGACGC
>Ga0209638_1000391_pt1 | contig 28992 bp, 28 predicted proteins | sample BarGraNGADG00211_FD_184490 | JGI IMG/M metagenome (GOLD analysis project Ga0209638, IMG submission 184490) | Arctic peat soil microbial communities from Barrow, Alaska - Barrow Graham LP Ref core NGADG0002-211 (SPAdes) (version 2) | ecosystem: Environmental > Terrestrial > Soil > Wetlands > Peat...
CGCACTCCGCCAGGATCACCTCGGAGCGGTCCACGAGGCGGCGTCCGGCCTCGTTGAGGCGGACCGAGCGGGGAGTGCGTTCGAGCAGCGCGACTCCGACCTCGCGCTCGAGCACCGCGAGTTGGTGTGAGACCGCCGGAGGAGTGAGATAGAGTGCCTCCGCGGCCGCCGCGATCGTTCCCCGTTCGGCGACCTCCCGCAGGATCCGAAGCCGTGTGGTGTTGAGCATCGGGACCTCCTTGAACGAGACGAGCAAAGAAATATACGATGCTAGTAGAAGAAAAGAACAAATAGACTCTACGCTCAATCGAGCCGAAGATACAGGAGGAAGAAGTCCTTCCTGGCTGGTGTCTGGAGTCTGTTGTGGTCTTGCTTGTGATGAAAGTACTTCTGGCCCCGCTGCTTCTCGCAGCAGGGTCATTCGCCGCTTGGCGCTGGGGAGCGGCCGTCGGCGGCTGGCTGCTCGGCCTCCCGCTGATCTCGGGCCCCATCTCGGTCCTCCTGCTCGTCGAGCACGGACCGCGCTTCGCCGAGTCGGCCGCCCGCGGCACCCTCCTGGGTCTGCTCGCAACCGGCGCGTTCATCGCCTGGTACTCGCTGCTCGCACGGCGCGCTCGCTGGTGGCTCACTCTGCCGCTCGCCTACGCCGCCTGCCTCACCGTCGCGTGGGGCCTGTCCTTCGTCGAGCTTCCGGTCGCTTGGGTCGCCGTCCTGGTGCTCGCCGTTCTCGCCGCGCTGTCGGCGGCCGCCCGACGTCCTGCGACGTGCGGTCCCGTGCGGAAGTCGGGCGCGGTCTCGATGCTGCTCAAGATGGCGGTCGCGAGTATCGCGGTCATCGGCATCACATCGGGCGCAGGCGCCCTCGGCCCTCACCTCGCCGGCCTGCTGGCTCCGCTGCCCGTGGTGCTCGCCTTCATGACGGCCTGCTCGCACCGGCGCGACGGTCAGGAGGCCGTGCGCGGCATCCTCGGCGGCGCGCTGGCCGGCTCGTGGGGCGGCGCAGCGTTCTTCGCTGTGGTCGCGCTCCAGCTCGGTTCCGGGATGCCGGTCGTCACGTACGTCCTCGCTCTGGTCGCGGCCCTGGCGGCCGCCGCGATCGCGATGCGCCTCCAGCAGCCGATGGTGACTCCCGCAGTGGTCACCGACACCGTTCACCGCGTGGGCGTAGCGATGCGTCGCGAGCGGCACCTGCCGCGCGTCCGCGTCCCGCGTCCCGCGTTCCTCTGGATGCTGCTGCGAGGCTAGAGCCCCGGCTCCGACAGGTGCCGGGGAGGCCGTCTCGGCGGCTCTCGCCGCCGACTCCTTCCATGAAGAGCCCCGAAGCCCGGGGCTCTTTCGGCGTACGCGGGCGTGTCCGGTGTCCGCGCCGTACGGCACCCGGTCCTCGGTCCGTTTAGCGGACCTCGTTCGTGCCGATTACAATCACAGATGCGCCGGTGCAAAGCGGCCGGCTGTGCGTCCCCTTGCGATGGGGCTCGACGAAGGAGACAGAGATGCGCGCGCGGACCGTCGGGTTCGTCTCGCTGACGACGGCGATCGCGCTGGCGTGCGCGCTGGTCGTCCCGTCGAGCTTGGCGAGCGCCGACGCATCCTCGGTCGCGCCCGGGGCGCCCGGGCGTGCAGCGCTGAAGCCCCCGGCGGTCGCAGGACGCGCCATCAAGAAGCAGGGCTCTCCGGTTCCCGCGAAGGCGAAGGCGTCGGGGGTCGGGCCGTCTTCTTCGCGCTCCGTGATCGACAGCAGCGTCACCTACTCCGCTGCCCAGGCGCCGGCCATCATCGACCCGCTGGCGCCGTCCGTCCCCGGTGAGCTCGTGGTCGTCCTCGACTCGAGCATCGTCGCTCCATCCACGGAGCGCGCGCTCGAAAGGCGTGGCGGAACGGTCGAGCACGTGAAGGGGAACGGCGCCCTCCTGCTGGTCACGGCCCCGGGGGGCGTGAGCGATCCCGTGTTCACTGAGTTCGCGAAGGACTCGGCGGGGGTCGCGTGGGTGCAGCCCAACTACATCTACCGGATGACCTCGGCCGACCCCCTGTTCTCGCAGCAGTGGGGCCTCACGAAGATCGACGCTCCGCAGGCGTGGGCCGTGACGCGCGGCAAGGACACCGTCGTGGTCGCCGTCGTCGACACCGGCGTCGACTACACACACCCCGACCTCGTGGGGCGCGTGGACACCGCCAACGACTACGACTTCGTGAACGGTGATTCCGATGCCATGGATGACAACGGCCACGGGACACATGTGTCCGGCATCATCGCCGCGACCGCCGACAACGGCATCGGCGGGGCCGGCGTCGCGCCCGAGTGCAAGGTCCTGCCGGTCAAGGTCCTGGACTCCAAAGGCTCCGGTGACACCATCGGCGTGGCGGCCGGCATCCGATATGCCGCCGACGCCGGAGCCAAGATCATCAACCTCTCGCTCGCCGGTCCGTCGGACGCGACCATGGGTGACGCTGTGGCGTATGCGCAGGACAAGGGTTGTGTCGTGGTGGCCGCGGCGGGCAACGAGGGCTCTTCGGCCGGCGCCAGCTATCCCGCGCGCTACGCGAAGGTGATCGGCGTCGGCGCGACCGACTCCTCGAACGCCCATGCCACCTTCTCGAACTACGGCCCCGGCGTGGACATCGCCGCGCCGGGCGTCAACATCCTGTCCACGGTCCCCGGTGGCGGCTACGAGTCGTGGAGCGGCACCTCCATGGCCTCTCCGTTCGTCAGCGCTGTCGCGGCGCTCGTGTGGAGCGAGTACTCGAGTTGGGACTCCACGCAGGTCATCGGCCGGGTCCTCGCGACGGCTCAGGACATCGGTCCGGCCGGCAACGACAGCTACTTCGGCTCGGGGCTGGTGCGCGCCGACAGCGCCGTGACCAAGTCGAGCGTGGGCGCCGACGATGGGATTCCCGGGGTCACCCTGGGGGCGTCGCCCATCGCAGGCACTCTCGACAGCAACACGGACCCGGACGACGTCTACAGCGTCTATCTCGGCCAGGGGCAGACGCTAGAGGCCACGCTCACCATGCCGTCGGGGGCGAACTTCGACCTGCTCCTGTACGGTCCGGACGCCACCGGCTTGGATGACGAGGGCAGCGTCGTCGCCAGCGATCTCCTGAGTTGGAATCCCGCGAGGATCTCCTGCACCGCTCCGATCACGGGCTGGTACTACCTCGACGCGTACGCGTTCAGCGGCGCGGGTCCGTACACGCTCACGTGGGCGCGCACCGGCGCGTCGGACGACAACCTGCCGGGCATCACCCTGCCCGCCTCGCCGGTGAACGGCACGCTCGATCGCAGCGGAGACTTCCGCGACATCTACAAGGTCGACCTGCGGGTCGGCGAGCAGTTGAGCGTGTACATGACCGGTCCGGCGACCGCCGACTACGATCTGTGGCTGTTCGGGCCGGGGTCGACGAGCATCGACCTCGATGCGCCGCTCGTGAAGCGCGAGTCCCCCTATGCAGACGAGTTGCTCCGCTACGTGGCGACCGTCCCCGGCACGTACTCGGTGATGGTCTACGCCTACCAGGGATCGGGAGCATACGGGCTCGACTGGAGCGTCGATCCCTTCAACCCGGACGACAACATCCCCGGCGTCCCGCTGCCGAAGTCGAGCGTGACCTCCGAGGTCGGCGGGCTCTCCGACACCGACGACGTCTACAAGGTGTTCCTCCAGGCGGGGCAGACCATCGACTGCACACTGACCGACCTCGCGGTGGCGTATCCGCCACCCGTGCTCTACCTGTTCGACCCGACCTCGACCGACGTCGACATCGACCCCTGGGTCGCCGAAGCGACGACGGGCGACAACCCGGAAACCCTCGAGTACGTCGCCCGGTCGACGGGCTACTACTTCGTGGACGTCTACAGTGGCGGCGACCCAGGGCCCTACCGGCTCGACTGGTCGGCCACGCAGGCGCCTGACGACAACATCCCTGGCGTGGTCAAGGCGAGCCCGATCTCAGGTTCGTTGGGGGTGACGACCGACACCGATGATGTGTTCGAGGTGTACGCGCATGCCGGTGACTGGATCTCCGCGTCGCTGACGGGGGTCCCCGCGGACTCGACCGACTTCGACCTCTACCTGTACGGCCGTGACGCGACGGACACGCGCAGCGCCGTACCGGTCGCGAAGGCGGACGGATCCCGGTATCCGAAGACGGTCGGGTACCGGGCGCCCGTGGCCGGTTACTACTATCTGCAGGCGCACGCGTTCGCCGGCGAGGGGACGTACTCGTTGAGCTGGTCCGCGAAGCCGCTCGCCACGGTGACCACGCCGATCGCGTTGTTCAACGTGTCGCGCGGCCACCTCTTGACGGTGTACGGCTACGTGGCGCCGCGTCACACGAGCGGCACCTATCTGGTGACGCTCAAGTTCTACCTCAAGGACTCGCACGGCGCGTGGGTGTACCACCACAGTGTCCGCGCCCGGCGCTACGCCTACTCGAGCACGAGGACCAGGTACCGCGCGATCATCTCGCTCCCGCACGCGGGGCAATGGCGTGTGCGCGCGATGCACGAGGACGCAACGCATGCGACCAGCTACAGCGGCTACCACTACATCACGGTGAGGTAGCGCCGCGGGCGTGTCTCGGAGGGGTCCGATCGGATCGCCACGCGCAGAGCGCGGCGGGGTCGTGCGGCCTAGTACCAGCCGGACTTCCGGATGTGCGCCCACGCTTTGCGCGGCGTCCCGTAGCGGCTCTTGATGTACTTCAGGGCGCGCCTGGTGTTCCACGTGGGGTCGGACCAGGGATGGCCCTTGACCATGCTGGTCGAGAGCTGGAAGAGGCCCCAGCAGGACCTGCTGTGGCTCGTCGCGTGGTCGTGGCTCTCGTAGTCGGCGATCTTCTTCATCGTCGTGACGTCGAGAGGGCCGAAACCCGCTGCGGTCGTGCAATCGGTGATGATCGAATGGATCGAGGGGGCTGCGCTGGCCGTCTGTACCGGACCGATGGCCGCGAGCGAGACAGCGGCGAGAGCGCAGATGGTGAAGAGGCGCCAGATGCGGCGTTTGCCGAGACGTAGGTCGGACACAGAGCCTCCAGCGTACGGGGACAGGGCATCCGCAGACTCGCGGGATCCTGACGAACCGGCGTCAGGAGGTGATGGCACCCGGCGAGTATAGCGGAAGCGGTGGGAGTCGTCTCGTGGGCGAGCCTCCCGGAAGGGGCGGGATACGGTTTGCTGCGCTCCGCACGGCGGTACAAGGACGATAGACACCTCTGCACGGGGCGCGGTTCTGCGACTGGGGATCAGATGTCACGTCAGGTCCGGTCGCATATCGGGGACGGGACGTTCTCGGATCGGTTGGTCCGACGCATGACCGATTCCCGCTTCAGGCTCGGGACATGGACTGGCGCAGCCGTCGGGATCGCCGCCTCCGGGCTCGTCGTCTTTGCGGACGCGCTGATCGACCCCAGCGTCTCGCTCGTCACGCCGCTCGCTCTTGTCGTCGTGGCCATCGCGTGGCTGTCGACGCCTCCCGCGTGCTGGATCACGGTGATACTCGGCTCATCGCTCGGCAGCGTCCAGAACGTGATCGCACGCGGGGTGCCGATCACGCCGTCGACCGTCGTCGCGGACGCGATGCGGCTGGCCACGCTCGCAGCCCTGGCGTTCCTCGCCTACGAGCTCCGGAGGGTGCTCGAGTACGCGCAGACGACCGCCGTTCACGATCAGTTGACGGGTCTGCTCAACCGGCGTGGGTTCTTCGAGCTTGCGGAGCGCGAGGTGGCCCGGTCACAACGTGACGGGACTCCGTTCACGATCGCCGTCATGGACCTGGACCGGTTCAAGCAGATCAACGATGCGCGTGGACACGAGGCCGGCGATGACGCGCTGGTGCGGTTCGCCCGGCACGCGTCGGGGACCCTGCGGAGGATCGACGTGCTGGGCCGCACGGGTGGGGACGAGTTCTGCCTGGTGCTACCGCTGGGGCCTGAGGCCGCCGCAGCCGTGGTCCGGAAGGTGATCGACGTCCCGTTGGAGGACGGACAGCCGGAGCTGAGGGTCTCGGCCGGCGTGGTGTCCTATCCCCACGCGCCGGAATCACTCCACGCGGCCCTGATCGCCGCGGACAAGAGGATGTACGCCGCCAAGAAGAGGTTCAGCGGGCTGGACATCGAGGTGGTCCCCGAGTAGCGATCCGGCCCTTCTCGCGCGCGCCGCCGCGGTACTATCCGCGTGTGGAGGGAGCGCGATGGCCGAGCGGATCGAGCCCGGACCTGGTCAGGAATCTGCGTGGGACTACCCGCGGCCTCCGCGGGTCGAACCGTCGTCGCGCCATGTCGTCGTGCGTTTCGGCGGCGTGACGATCGCGGACACACGGCAGGCGCTCCGCGTGCTGGAGACCTCGCATCCGCCGGTCTTCTACATCCCCCCGCATCACGTCCGTCTCGAGCTCCTGACGCTGAGCCGGTTGCACACCGAGTGCGAGTACAAGGGCATGGCGAGCTACTACGACCTCTCCCTCGACGGTCGCGGCGTGCGGAGCGTGGCGTGGGTCTATCCCGACCCGCTTCCCGGCTTCGAGGCGATCCGCGGACATGTGGTCTTCTATCCGGGGCGCGTGGACGAGGTCTTCGTCGACGGCGAGCGGGTGACGCCACAGGAGGGCGGGTCCTACGCAGGATGGATCACGAGCGACGTGGTCGGGCCGTTCAAGGGCGGTCCCGGCACCTGGACCTGGTAGCGCGCCACGTGTCGGCGCATGGGGCGCCGCTCGCCGGGGTGTCCATCGATCATCGAGAAGGGCGGTCTGTGTCGTATGCCTGAATGCGCCTGGCATCCGGGGGCCGAGGCGAACGTCTCGTGCCCCGAGTGCGGCCGGTACATGTGCCCGAAGGACATGGTGGAGTCGCCCGTGGGCTACAAGTGCAAGGAGTGCGGCCGCGCCAAGATCACCAGAGGCGGCGTGAAGCCGCGGCAGCTGGCGCTCGCTGCGGCGTTCGGCCTGGTCGCGGCGGTCGTGTCCGCCCCCCTGGCACGCTTCATCCCGTTCTTCTTCCTGGGCCCGCTCCTGTACGGAGGCGTGGTAGGCGAGGCGGCGAGGCGCGGCGGAGGCGGGCACCGCACGTGGCACTTCGCGACGATCGCGGCCGTTTGTGCGCTGGCGGGTGCGCTCTCGGTCGGGCTGTACTCGCAGATCGGCCTGTTCTCGTTGCTTCCGCTCGTGGGACCCGTCGTCGCTGCGGTCTACGTCACGTCGGCGAGCTGGTTCGGCTAGGAGCGGCCGGTGTTACGGATGCGGAGGCGTCGGGTCACTCGGACCGCTTCGACATCCGCCGCGGCGCCCATCGCGATCATCCCAAGCGTGAGTACGAGTCCGCTCAGCAGGATCAAAGCGGTCGGCACGATGACCAAGGCCTCGAGGAACTGCTGCATAGTGCTGCCCCCAAAGGGCCGACGGGCACGACGCGTCGGGCGTGTCGCGCCCGAGACTCCTTACCCACCTTCGGTCGCTCATGCACGTCGCCCGACGAACGGGGACGCGCAGCGGGCTCAGGGCGCTATGACCACATCGCGCGCAGGCGGCCGCGGAGCGCCTCGCCACTGACCGCGGGGTCGGTGGGCTCGTCGACCCCCGCGCGACCGCTCCCGCCCGGCTCGTCGCGGAAGGCTGCGCGCGGGCCCTCCGCCAGGAAGCGCGTCAGTTGGGCGTAGCCGTGCGCGTCGCTGCGGTTGTTGCGCGGGGCCTTGTAGTAGCGCAGCGGGAAGCACACGTAGAGCCAGTCCTTCGCGCGCGTGCAGGCGACGTAGAACAGCCGCCGCTCCTCCTCGATCTCGTCCGCCGAGCCGGTCGCCATGTCCGAGGGGATGTTGCCGTCCGCGGCGTGTATCACGTAGACGGCGTCCCACTCGAGCCCCTTGGCCGAGTGCACTGTGGAGAGGATGAGGTAGTCCTCATCGAGAACCGGCGGCCCGGCCAACTCCTCGGCCCACGCGGACGGATCGAGTGCCATGTCGGCGAGCATCGACAGCCGGTCGGAGAAGCGCGAGGCCAGCCGTTCGATCTGCTCGAGGTCCCGCAGCCGCGCTGTGGCGTTGTCGTACTTGCGCTCCAGCAGAGGCGCGTAGACCTCGCGGACCGCGTGCACCTGTGAGGGGAGGTCCATGGGCTCGGGCCGCGTCAACGCGATCATCAGCCCGACGAGCGACGCCCACGCGAACTTGGCGGCCGGCGCGGGCGCGGGCAGGTCGGCCCACGCGAGGAAGTCGCAGCCGCTCTTGGCCAACGTCTCCATGAGGCGCTGCGCGGAGGTCGGTCCGACGCCGGGGAGCAGTGTGAGCACGCGCAGCCCCGCGGAGAGATCGCGCGGGTTCTCCGCGAGCCGCAGGACCGCCGCGAGGTCCTTCACATGGGCGGTCTCGGTGAACTTGAGTCCGCCGTACTTCCGGTAGGGGATGTTGCGGCGCTGCAGCTCCATCTCGAGCGGCAGCGAGTGGTGCGTGGCGCGGAACAGCACGGCCTGATGCTTCAGCAGCACGTCGCTCTCCCGCAACTCGAGCACGCGCCGGATGACGAAGTCCGTCTGCTCGTCCTCGTCGTTGCAGGTGACGATCGCCGGCGCCTCGCCGCCCGTGCGCGCGGTCCACAGGTTCTTCTCATGGCGCTCGGAGGCGAGCGCGATCACGCGGTTCGTCGCTTCGAGGATGGGCTGCGTCGAGCGGTAGTTCTGCTCCAGTGGGAGCACGTCGGTCCCCGGGAACATCGCGGGGAAGTCGAGGATGTTGCGGATGTCGGCGGCGCGGAAGGAGTAGATCGACTGCGCGTCGTCCCCCACGACCGTCACGCCGGTCCCGTCGGGTCGTAGCAGCGCCACGATGCGCGCCTGCAGCGCGTTGGTGTCCTGGTACTCGTCGACCAGCACGTGGTCGAAGCGCTTGCGGACCTCGGCCCCGGCGGCCGGGTCCTCGAGCAGTCCGAGCCAGTAGAGCAGGATGTCGTCGTAGTCGAGCACGCCGGTGTCGAGCTTGCGCTCGACGTACTCCCCACACAGGCGCTTGAGGTCGTCCTCGTGCTCGAGGCACCACGGGAACGACGAACGGAGCACGTCGGCCAGCGGCCGCTGCGAGTTGACGGTCCTGCTGTAGATGTCCATGCAGGTGCTCTTCTGCGGGAAGCGGCGGTCGGTGCGCGAGAGCCCGAGCTGCGAGCGGACGACACCCATGAGGTCCTCGGAATCGCCGCGGTCGAGGATCGTGAAGCCGGGGTCGAGCGAGATCGACGCTCCGTGCAGGCGCAATAGCCGCGTTCCCATCGCGTGGAACGTGCCGCCCCATACCGCCTCGCCACCCGGCAGCCGCGTGCCGTCTCCCCGCAGGCGCCGCAGGATGCCGTCGACGCGGCGCGTCATCTCCTGGGCCGCGCGGCGCGTGAAGGTCAGCAGCAGGATGCGGCGCGGGTCGATGCCGTTCGCGAGATGCCATGCGACCCGGTGGGCAAGCGTGGTGGTCTTGCCGGTCCCGGCCCCGGCCACGATGAGCAGCGGCGAGTCGTCATGCGTCACCGCGTCGTACTGCGCGCTGTTGAGCGCGGCGAGAACGTCGTCGATCGTCTCCGCCGGGCGCTCCGCGGTCTGCATGGGCTGCACCGGTGCCTCCGTCGTCGTCTGCGGTAACGAACACATGTTCGATTCTACTTCGAACAGGCGTTCGCAGGCAAACGACGGGCGGGAGACTACAGGTAGTGACGGATGATGGCCCGGCTGCGGCGCCGCAGGCGCGCGATCTGGCGCCCGACGCGCGTGGCGTCGATGGCGGCGCGGGCCGAGCGACGGGGCTTCCTGCCGGCGATGACGTCGGTGTAGAGGCCTGCCAGGCGCTCCGCCATGAGGTCGATGGACAGCTCGTCGGCCCGCTGCGCCGATTCCTCGCTCATGCGCGCGCGCAGCTCGACGTCGCCGAGCACACGGTCAGCCGCGGCAGCGAGGTCCTTCGCGCGCTCGGGAACGAGGAGACCGTTGACACCGTCGGTCACCGCGTCGGCGATCGCGAGGTCGTCGACCGCGATGACCGGCAGGCCCGAGGCCATCGCCTCCGCCACGACGAGCCCCTGGGTCTCCGACAGCGACGCGAAGAAGAACGCATCGGAGGCCGCGTAGGCGGCGGCGACGTCGTCGCGCTGCAGGTAGCCGGTGAAGGTCACGCGGTCGCCGATGCCGAGGCGCGCGATGTGACGCTCCAGGTCGGGGCGGTGCGGGCCGTTGCCGACGAGCAGCAGCCGGGCGCCGGGGGTCTTCAACAGCGCCGTCGCCTCGACCAGCAGGTCGATGTTCTTCTCGAGGCCGAGGCGGCCTACGAAGATCAGCAGCCGGTCACGTTCGGGGATGCCGAAGCGCCTGCGTAGTGCCGCGGCGGCCTGCGTGTCGGTCAGGCCGAATCTCGCGGCGTCGACGCCCGTGGGCAGCGTCACCACCGGTGCAGTGACGCCCCACTCGGCCAGCGCCTTCTTGATCTTGGTCGAGGGCGCCAGCACGAGGTCGCACTGGTCGCAGAACTCGCGGGAGAGGCGTTCGGCCATGGCGCGCGTGAACCGTGTCTCCCACACGTAGTGGACGTACTCCGGGTAGAGCGTGTGGTAGGTGTGGACGTAGGGCAGGCGGAAGCGCTTGGCCACCGCGAGGCCGAACAGACCGATCGCGAAGGGGTCGTGGCTGTGGACGACGTCGAGGTTCGCCTGCCGCGCCAGCCGGTAGGCCTGCGCCGAGTAGATCGATGCCAGGCGCATCTCGGGCTGGAACGCGAACGGGACGGATGGGATCCGGACGACGCGCGGCCCGTCGCTCGGCTGCCGCGGCGTGGGCGCGAAGATGTAGACCTCGTGCCCCAGACGCTCGAGCGCGTCCGCGAACAGGCGTATCGAAGATACGACGCCGTTGATCTGCGGCGTGTACGTGTCAGTGAAGAAGCCGATGCGCATGGAGAGGTGGGCCGACCCTTCGTTCGCGTCGCGGCGCCGTGAGCACTGTCGTCGATGGTAGCGCATCCGCGCGGAGGCGCGCATGGCCGCACGCCCGGGCGCGGGCGCTCGCGGGTGATAATGGGACGGATGCGTAACCCCGGCAGGAAGGTCGCGCCGTGAAGCTCTCCTCGGTCGTCGTGTTCGCCGTCACATTCGGCGCATTCCTCGTGTCCGGGTTCCTCTTCCGGCTCGACAGGGGTTACTACGACGCGCTGGTCAAGCCCGCGCTCGCCCCGCCGGGGTACGTCATCGGCATCGTGTGGACGCTGCTGTTCACCTGTATCGCGCTCTCGGTCGCGCTGCTCGACGCCGAGGTCGGCATCGCGAACATCGGGCCGTGGTTGGGGGCGGCGCTCGTGGCCAACTGGTTCTTCAACCAGGCGTACTCCTACATCCAGTTCACGCGAAAGGAGTGGCTCTTCGCCGCGTTCGACAGCGGGGTCCTGACGCTGACCGGGATCCTCTTCATCGTGCTGGCAAGTAGGGTGGACCGAACGTCAGCGTGGCTGTTCGTCCCGTACACGCTGTGGACGGCGTTCGCCACCTACCTGTCCTACGCGTTCTGGGCGCTCAACCGGTAGGGCGCACGGCTACGGTTTGATGTAGCCGATGTCGCCCTTGATCGTGAGCCGCGTGCCCATCGGCTTGCTGATCGCCGCAAGCCTGCCCAGGATCGAGCGCGCCGATGCGCCCGTCTGCACGACGGGGCGTCCCCACTCGCCGAGGTAGATGGGCACGGCGGTGATGTTCGCGACGCCCTTGCGTCCGTACTCGAACCTGAGGATGAAGGACTTGCGTCCCTCCACCGTCTTGTACGGGAAGAGGAAGTTGCCCAGAGAGTAGGCGATGAGCTTGCCCTTGTAGGTGTCGATGCCCTGCATCACGTGGGGGTGGTGAGACAGAACCACGTCGGCGCCCGCGTCGATGAGCGCCCGGGCGTCGTGTTTCTGGCGGGCGGTGGGGGTGTACGACTGCTCGACGCCCCAGTGCACCGACACGATCACGATGTCCGCCTGCTTGTGGGCCGCGCGGACCGTGGCCACCAGCCGCGTGAGGTCGTTGCCGTTGGCTACGCCACCCCGCGTGGAGCTTGGCAGGAAGTGCGCCGGGATGTTCTCGGTGGCGGCGACGTATGCGATGCGGCGCCCCTTCACTGTGACGATCGCAGGCTTCCAGGCCGCCGTCGTGTTCATGCCGGCGCCTGCGTGCCCGATCCTGGCCTTGTCGAGTGCTGCGAGCGTGTCGGTCAGCGCGAGTCGGCCGTGGTCCATGGCGTGGTTGTTGGCGATCGAGACAAGGTCCACGCCTGCGGTGGTCAGTGAGAGGATGCCCCTCGGGTCCCCGTTGAAGATCAGGTGTGCGGGCTTGCCCGTCACCGCCGCGCCCCGGTTCGACAGTGTCGTCTCCAAGTTCGCGATCGTCAGGTCGGCGGCGCGCAGCCGTGACGCGACCTTGGCCAGCGGTGCCGCCCCGCCTTGGGCGGCGATCAGGCGGCGCGGCCCCAGGTCGAACAGAAGGTCGCCGACGGCGGCGATCGTGATCGTGGCGGGAGCAGAGGATGCGGACTCAGCGGTCGCCGTGGGGATCGCAGCCACGGGCTGCGTCGCTGTCGTCGCGGGCTGCGAATGGACCTTGCGAGCGCCGGCCGAGACCGCAGGGCTCGGTCGAAGCGCGAGCCGCGAAACGAGCGGAGCCGCGGCGACAGCGCCCACCCCGAGGACGAGCGTCAGGGCAAGGACGAGAGCGATCCAGACGGCGACGCGGGGGACCGGGTGCGCCGCGGACGAGGAGTGGCGGCGAGAATGGCGAGCCGGCGAGGCTGCATCGATCCGCGTCATCGGGCGTCCTTGCGGTCGGATCGTACGATGCGCCCAGTATATCCTCGGCGCACCGGCGCGACGCCCTACAGCAGCCTCTCCAGCATCATGACGTCGAGCGACCGGCCGAACTTGGTGCCGACCTCGCGCATCACGCCGACCTCGAAGAAGCCGAGCTTGCGCGACATCGCCAGCGATGCGGTGTTCTCGGTGCAGATCCGGGCGAGCACCGCATGGACGCCGCCCACCCGTCCGGCCTCCAGGAGCGCCTCACTCAGCGCGGTCCCCAAGCCGCGGCCGGTCTCCGACTCGTCGACGTAGGCGGAGGCCTCCACGGTGGCCTCGTAGGCGCAGCGCGCCGAGTAGCGCGAGAGCGACGCCCATCCGACGACGCGCCCGTCGCGTTCGGCGACCAGCACGGGATGCTGCGGAGCCGTGTGCTCCGCCAGCCAGAGCTCGCGCTCCTCGGCCGTCTCCGGCTTCGTGTCGAACGTCGCCATCGAATGGAGCACGGCTTGGTTGTAGATCGCCGCCATGGCGGCTGCGTCCGCGCGAACGGCGGGACGGATGATCGTGTCTTCCACTGGTCCTCCGACGGGCGGGAATGGGTACCGCACGATGGTATGCCCGGTGGCGCAGTCGCGCTACGCGTTGGCAGGGATCGGCGGGTACACTCGTCGCATGGGACGAGTCCGCGTGGGTACCTGCTCATGGACCGAGAAGACGATGGTGGGCCTCTGGTATCCGAAGGGGGTCACCACGCCTGAGGAGCGGTTGCGCTACTACGCCACCAAGTTCGGCACGGTCGAGGTCGACTCGTCGTTCTACGCGATACCGCGACGCCAGTACGCCGAGGCCTGGGTCGAGCGCACCCCTCATGACTTCATCTTCCACGTGAAGGCCTATGGGCTGATGACCGGGCACGAGGTCGACGAGCGGATGCTCGCTCCCGAGCTCCGGGACTACGCGTACGACTCGACCCGCGGGAGGGTCCGTCACGCCGATCCCGACATGGTCGACGCGTCCTTCGACCTGTTCCTCGACGCGATCGAGCCGCTGCGCGAGGCCGGCAAGCTCGGCGGGATCCTGATGCAGTTCCCGCCCTACTTCACCGCCCGGACGGCGGGCGAGGAGCGCCGGAACCTCGCTTATCTGGAGTACATGTCCGGCAAGCTCGACGGCTATCGCACGCTTGTCGAGTTCCGCCATCCGTCCTGGGTCGACGAGCGGCATCTCACCCGCACACTCAGGTTCCTGCGCGAGCGCGGCCTGAGCTACGTGAGCGTGGACAACCCGCAGTTCCCCGGGCAGACCACCATGCCGCCGCTGTCCGCAGCCACCACCGACTGGGCCTACCTCCGCATGCACGGCCGGAACGCCGACACCTGGTTCGCGAGCACCACCACCTCCGCGGATCGCTTCGACTACCTCTACTCGAGCAAGGAACTCGAGGCGTGGGTCGCGCCCATCGAGCGCCTCGCGGGTGAGGCCGATGAGACCTTCGTGATGTTCAACAACAACAAGTACGACTACGCGCAGCGCAACGCCTCGGAGATCGCGACGATCCTCGGGGACCTCGTCGTCCCACCACCCGTGGACGAGGGCGGCACACCGGCGCTGTTCTAGAGAGAGCCATGCACGATACGAAAGGATGGGACCGTGCCGATCGCGGGATACTGCCACGAGTGTGCGGAGTGGGTCTGGGTCGCCGAGGACTGGTCGTGCCCGAAGGGCCACGCCGCCCCCTACGTGAACGGATGGCATGACAGCGAGACCGGGGAGCCGGCCTCTCCTGGGCAGGCGGCCGGCCGACCGACTCCCCCGGGGCAGGACACTCCGGCTCCGGCCGTCGACGCCTCCGGCACCCGCGTGGGGTTCCTCGCCGACCTGTCGGCGGCCTTCGCGCAGAGCCCCTCCTACTCGGCAGCGTGGGGGACCGACACCGACATGACGGTCGCGAGCAACCCGGTCGACGCAATGTGGGGCACCGGGAAGGACCGCACCCAGTACACGGGCGCGCTGAAGGTCTCCGAGGCGGACCATGTGGTCTGTTTCTGGGAGCAGCTCACCGAGCAGGCGAGCGGGCTCGCGCTCGGCGCGAAGGACACGGGTGCCGCCGCGGGGTCCGGGGTCGGCATGGGGTCGGCCTCGTGCGAGTGGGGCTACGGCACGACGCGGGCGGTCGTCGAGGAGGTCGCTGCACGCCACGGGTTCACCGTTCGCGCGGTGCTGTCGAGGCGGGAGGCTACGTGGTGATCGTGCCCGCGTAGGCGTTACGGACGTCCTGCACGAGGTTCCCGTCCCGCAGACTCTGCCCGCCGCGGCGAGTGTCGTGTGATTCGTCGCGTCGGCGCGGGGCGCGCGCGTGAGCCGGGCAGCGCACGGGTACTGATGTTGCAGCGGGCTCACGGTGCGCAGGTGCCGCGCCCCGGCGGAAGGAGCGTCCGATGGACGGGAAGATGTTCGCGGGCAGGTATCGCGCTGTGCGTGAGCTGAGCCTGGACGAGACCGGGCGCACGTGGCTCGCGGTCGCGCCTGACGGCGACCAGGTCGTCGTCAAGGTGGTGCGTCCGCTCAACGCCGCCGATTCGGAGTTGATAGAGCACGAGGTCGACCTGGCATCCGGCATCCGGCACTCGTCGCTGCCCGCGATCCTCGAATGGGGTCACGACGACGGCGATTTCTTCGTGGTGCGCGAGTACGTGGGTGGATCCGACCTGAAGACGGAGCTGTCGCTGCAGGACCGGTTCGCACCGTCCACGGTCGCGCGCTACGGGTCCGATGCGGCGGAAGCGCTGTCGCAGTTGCACGCCCGGGGCCTGATGCATGGCAACGTCAGGACCGCCAACCTGATCCGCATGCCCTCCGACGATGTGAAGCTGGTCGGCAGCGGGCTGGGCACGCGGGACGCGTCGGCGCTTCGGATGCAGCGCGCCCCCGCGTCGGCCGCGTGGTATCTGGCGCCCGAGCGCATAGAGGGCGAGTCCCCGTCAGTGGCCTCCGACATCTACGCTCTGGGGGCGGTGCTCTACGAGCTTCTCACCGGGCGTCCCCCGTTCGACGGGGAGAATGCCGGCGCCGTGTCGGACCGGCAACTGCATGCGATGCCGACGCCGATCGAGGAGTTCGCGCCCGATGTACCTGCTTCATTGGATGCGATCGTTGTGCGCGCGCTCGAGAAGTCGCCCGACGCCCGATGGACGTCTGCCGCTGAGATGAAGGCCGCCTTGGACCGCGTCGAGGAGACCGAGTCGCCGCAGCCCGTGCTCGAACCGGCGCACGTCGCCACGTCGAGGACCGCGCTGTGGACGGCGGTCGTCGTCGTCGTGGCGCTGGTCGCCATCGGAGCGGCGTGGGCCATGGGGCTGCTCGGCGGCGGAGGCGTCGCCGTGCCCGACGTCGTGGGCAAGCCTCTCCCGGAGGCGCGCGCGATCGTGATCGCGGCGAGGCTCAAGATAGGGGCCGTCACCTACTCCGGCGTCGCCGAACCGGGCGTCGCCGACGGGTTCGTCGCGCGGCAGACGCCGGCCGCCGGATCCAAGGCCGCGGCGGACGGCATCGTCGACCTTGTTCTCGCCGGTCGCGAGATGCTGTCGGTGCCCGACGTGGCGGGGGTCACGGAGGCACAGGCCGTCGCGACGCTCGACAAGGCGGGACTCACCGTGGGCGCGGTGAGCGTCGTGGCGACGACCGCCGTCGCAGCCGGGGTCGTCACATCGCAGATGCCCGAGCAGGGCGCGCAGGCGGCGAAGGGGTCTGCGGTCGACCTGTGGGTCGCGCAGACGCCGGTGGGCATCGCCGTGCCGGACGTGAGCGGCCTCAAACAGGCCGCGGCCAACACCGCTCTGGTGAACGCCGGGTTCGTCGTGAAGGTCGTTCCCCAGCCGAGCACGTCCGTCGCCAACGGGATCGTCATCGACCAGGACCCGTCAGCCGGCGTGACCGCGCAGCCAGGCGCCACGGTGACCATCCACGTCTCGACAGGGCCTGCGACTACGTCGGTGCCCAACGTCGTCGGGAGGACCCAGGCGTCGGCGGTCAACGTGCTGACGTCCGTGGGATTCCTCACGCGGATCATCCTCCAGACCGGCGGTGGCACGTCCGGCGTCGTCGTCGATGAGAGCCCCTCGTCCGGGACGAGCGCGGCGACGGGTTCGACCGTGGCCATCACGGTCGTGAGATAGGGTTCGAGGGAACGGGCCCCTGCACGGTCGCGTGCGGGGGCCTGTTTCTTTGGGCTCGAAGTGGACAAAGGCTCGCGGTGCCGATATCATCCCCTTCGCTGTCCGCAGTCTGCGGGCACCCGGAAACGGGGGTGTAGCTCAGCTGGTTAGAGCGCCGGCCTGTCAAGCCGGAGGTCGCGGGTTCGAGCCCCGTCACTCCCGCCATACGCTTTCCTCCAAGACCGCCCGCGTGGCGGTCTTGTCGCGTCCCGGGCCCCGGCCGTGGTGCCACCGGGAGCGGCCATCGGTTACAGTCGGCGCATGACGACCCTCTTCATAGACGCGGACGCGTGTCCGGTGACCCGCGAGGCGATCGCCGTCGCTCGGGCGCGCGGCATCCCTGTGATGCTCGTGGCCGACTCGACGCAGAACCTGTCGAAGCACGTACGCCCCGGCATCGAGGCCGTACAGGTCACGACGGGACGCGACTCCGCGGACTTCGCCATCGTCGAGCGCCTGAGCCCGGGGGACGTGGTCGTCACCCAGGACATCGGCGTGGCGGCGATGGCGATCGGACGCGGCGCCGGGGCGATCAGCCCGCGCGGGCGCATCTTCTACAAGGCGACGATCGAGATCGAGCTCGAGGTGCGCCACGCGGAGCAGCGCCACCGCCGCGCCGGCGGCCGCACCGGAGGTCCGTCGCCCTTCCGCGACGAGGACCGCGAGCACTTCACCGAGCAGCTCGAGCGCCTGTTGGACCAGAGCGCCCGCTGACCTCGGACCCCGGTGAGCGAGCGCCGTCGCATCCCGCGTGATGACGAACGGGCAACCGATGGCACGCACGCGCTCAGCACCCGTATACTGGCCTTTGACCGACCGCGCAGGCAGGGACAGGGGCACACGATGACGGCACGTCGCACGAAGCTCAAGGTGCTCGCCACCCTTCTCGCCGCGGTCCTTCTGGCGCTTCCGGTCCTGCCGGCGTTCGCGGCCGACGGCGACGTCACACCGACCGCGCCCACGATCGCCGCTGCCGTCACCGTCGGCGGTGTCCTGCTCCAAGACAAGAACGCCGAAAAGGCCAGCGCTGCCATCGCCGCGATCGAGACCTCGTTCGCGCCGCTCCCGGTCAAGGGGGACGGACACGTCAGCCTGCTCGGCGCGGACTCGACCCTGAGGATCGACATCGCCGCGACCGTTGCCGCTGCCTTCGCAGCCACCGAGACCACCACGCTCGTGCCGACCTACGTCGTCGACGCGTCCGCCGTCACCGCGTTCGTGACAGGGTTCGCGAGGACCATCGACGGCAAGGCCGTCGACGCGAAGCGCGTCGTGTCGAAGCGCCGTCTGAAGATCAGCGCCTCCAGGACGGGCCGCAAGGTCGACCAGGCCCGCGCCGTCACCGTGCTGACGGCCGCGCTCATCTCCGAGGCGTCCGGCGCGGCAGTCGCGACGGTGACCGTGCCCGTAGGCCTCGTGAAGCCCAGGGTGACCCTCGCGAACATCGGCAAGACCATCATCGTCGCGCTCGGAGAGTTCCGGGTGCTGCTCTACAACGGGGCGAAGATCGAGCATACGTACCGCTGCGCCATCGGCATGCGCGCGCATCCGACACCTCGCGGGACCTTCAAGGTCATCGCGAAATCCGCGGCCCCGACGTGGCGAAACCCGTACAGCGACTGGTCGATGAAGATGCCGTCGTACATCAAGCCCGGCTTCTACAACCCGCTCGGGCTGCGTGCGCTCTACCTCAACGCGCCCGGCATCCGCATCCACGGCACGTCGAAGTCCTATTCGATGGGACATGCGGCGAGCCACGGCTGCATCCGGCTCACGAACCACAACGTCGTGGACCTCTACCCGCGCGTGAAGGTCGGAACGCCGGTCTACATCGTCAGGTAGCGCTTCCGCTCCGCGTCAGCGCTCGCCGCGTGTGCGGAGCAGCAGGAGGCACTTCTCCGAGCCGGAACGGCCGAGCCGGTCCAGGAACTCCAGGTCGAGTCCCGCGCCTTCGAACGTGCCCTCGTCGACGGCGGCGGAGATCGAGCACATGACGTCGATCTCCTCGGGGTCGAGCCCCGCTTCCTTCCACGCGTCCACGAGCGGGCACGAGGTCATGCTCAAGACGATGTGGTCGTCGCCCTCCTGCTCGATCCCGGGATTGAACAGCTCGCCGCCGCACGGCGATCCGTCGCAGAAGATCGCGCCGACCTCGGCGAGGTCTCCCGCATGCGCCGCGGAGCGGTACTTCCGTCCGATCTCCAGGCCGCGCCGGTAGATGGCGCGCTTCATGAGTTCCTGAGCGCGCTCGGGGCCGAGCTCGTCGGCCAGTTCCTCGTACAGGTACGCGTACATGAATCCTCGGGTCTCGAACGCCGCTCGTGTCTCGGCGTGGGACTGCTCGAGTTCGTCCTCGTAGGTGTCGCTCACGTGGGTGCTCCTCGTCGTTGCGCGGGGGAGGCGTCCCCTCGCGGTCGAGGCTGATGATACCCGTCGGCGACCGCGCGGTGTCGGTCCGGCAACGCTCCCTTGACCTATCGCTAGGTGCCTAGGTATATTCGTTAGGTACCTAGCGATCACTCGACCGAGAGGTCATCGATGGACACCCCCATAGCGCATCCCGAGTACTTGTCCTATCGGGTCAAGCGTCTGTACATGCTCATCAGCCAGCGGATCAACGATTCGCTGAAACCCTACGGGCTGGCGCGGAGCCAGTGGCAGGTCCTGTCCCGGGTGTCGCGCGCCGGAACGCTGTCGCAGAAGGAGCTGCAGCACGTCATGCAGGTGGAGTCCGCGACGCTGACCGGCATCGTCGACGTACTGGCCGCCAAGGGCTGGCTCGAGCGCTTGGAGAGCCCGGACGACAAGCGGTGCCGCGTGCTGCGCCTGACGTCCGAGGGGCGGGATCTCATGGTCCGCATCCCCGACCCGTACGAGATCGTCGAGACGCGCATGCTCGGCGACATACCAGCGCCCGACCGTCTGCAAGCCGAGAACGTCTTGGAAAGCATGATCCTCAACATGGAAGACCGGAGCTGACCCGAACCCGTGCTCACTCGTGCCCGTCATACCGGCCGCGTCGCGGCCGTCACCCTGAAGAGGCGCTCCCGCCGGACGTTCTCATCCCTCAAGGTGCGCAACTACCGCCTGTACTTCATCGGCCAGACGATCTCGCTGTGCGGCACGTGGATGCAGTCGCTCGCCACGGCGATGCTCGTGCTGCACCTGACCCGATCGGGCACCGCGCTCGGGCTCGTGATGGGCCTGCAGTTCACGCCGGTCCTGCTTCTGGCGCCCTATGGCGGGGTGCTCGCGGACCGCTTCTCGAAGCGCCGGCTCCTCGCCATCACGCAGTCGGCGGCAGGGCTGCTCGCTCTCACCCTCGGCGTCCTTGTGGCGACCGGCAGCATCCGCTTGTGGATGGTCTACCTGCTCGCGTTCGGGCTCGGGATCGTCAACGCGATCGACAACCCGGTGAGGCAGACGTTCGTCCACGAGTTGGTCGGGCGGAAGCAGCTCGCCAACGCCATCACGCTCAACTCGATCATCGTCAACTCGAGCCGCGTGGTCGGTCCCGCCATCGCCGGCGTGATCATCGCACAGCTCGGCCTGGCGCCGTGCTTCATCATCAATGGGCTGTCGTTCGCAGCGGTCCTCGCGTGCCTCGCGATGATGCGTGGCAGCGAACTCGCCAGGTCCCCTCGCGTCCGGGCCGCCAAGGGGCAGTTGCGCGAGGGCTTCGGGTACGCGTGGAAGACCCCCATCATCCGTGACGTGCTGATCATGATGGCGCTCGTGGGAACGCTCTCCTACGAGTTCTCGGTATCCCTGCCCCTGCTCGCGCACGTCACGTTCCCCGGCACGGAGGCCGCCGTCGCCCGCAATGTCGCCCTCCTGATGTCCGTCATGGGAGTCGGCGCCGTCGTAGGCGGGCTCGTGGCGGCGGGGAAGGGTGGCAGGAACATGCGGTCGCTGACGATCGGCGCCTTCGGCTTCGGGAGCGCGATGGTCCTCGTGTCCGTGTCTCCGACGCTGGCATGGGCCGCCGTCGCGATGGGCGTCGTCGGCTACTTCTCGGTATCCTTCACCGCGCACACCAACACGATCCTTCAGACCGTGAGTTCGCCCAAGATGCGCGGACGGGTCATGGCGCTGTGGGCGATGGCGTTCATCGGCTCGACGGTGATCGGAGCGCCGGTCATCGGCTGGGTCGGGCAGCAGGCTGGCCCGAGGTGGAGCCTGATCGTGGGCGCCGTCGCGGCGATCGCCGCGGGTGCTGTCGGCCTCATCTCCAGCCGCACGCATGCCTACGAGGTGTTCGAACTGCCGGCGGGCGCTCCGGCGAAGGCAGTGGAAACGGCGTGACCGCGCTCGTGCGCGCCGGCTCGACGAAACACACGACAGACGGAGGACACATGCTCTATCGCACCCTCGGCCCGACCGGCACGGACGTCTCGGTGCTGGGCTTCGGCTGCATGCGGCTGCCGGTCGTCGGCGGCAAGCCCGACGCCATCGACCACGCGAAGGCGACCGAGATGCTCCACCACGCCATCGACAACGGCGTGAACTACGTCGACACGGCCTACTTCTACCACGCGCAGACTTTCGGCTCGGCAGGCTCCAGCGAGCCGTTCGTGGGCGAGGCGCTCTCCGGCGGTTGGCGCGAGCGCGTGAACCTCGCCACCAAGCTGCCCGTGTTCCTCATCAAGAAGACCGACGATTTCGAGCGCTACCTCGAGGAGCAGCTGACGCGGCTGAAGACCGACCACATCGACTTCTACCTGCTGCACGGTCTGACCGGCGAGAGCTACGACCGGATGGCCGCGCTCGGCGCACTCGAGTTCCTCGACGCGGCGCGCGCCGACGGCCGCATCGGTCACGCTGCGTTCTCGTTCCACGGGGAGGCCGCGGACTTCCCGTGGATCATCGACGCGCACGAGTGGGCGTTCGGTCAGATCCAGTACAACTACATGGACGTCGACTACCAGGCTGGGCATGCCGGCCTGCGCTACGCGGCCGACCACGGCACCGGCATCGTCGTGATGGAGCCGCTCAAGGGCGGCAAGCTCGCGGCGAACCTGCCGCCCGAGGTCCTGAGCATCTTCGACCGGGCCGAGACGAAGCGCACGCCGGCCGAGTGGGCGCTTCGCTACGTGTGGAACGAGCCCGGCGTCAGCCTCGCGCTGTCCGGCATGAACACGATGGAGCAGGTCGTCGAGAACCTGGAGATCGCCGAGCGGGGCGTCGCAGGGTCGCTCACCGCCGACGAGCTCGCGATGTTCGACGAGGCCCGCGGCGTCATGCGCGCCCGCATCAAGGCGGACTGCACCGCGTGCCGCTACTGCCAGCCGTGCCCGAGCGGCGTGGAGATCCCGAACGTGCTCGCGTCCCTCAACGCGGCGACCGTCTGGAACGACCCGAACCCGTGGCTCACCGGCTACACGCAGGTGAAGGGCGGCGCGTCGCTGTGCTCCGAGTGCGCCCAGTGCGAGGAGATCTGCCCGCAGGGCCTGCCGATCCGCGACCTCATGAGCGAGGCGGCGACCCTGTTCGGACGCTAGCCGCCAAGGAGAGCCGACGCCGCTCACCGAGAGCCGTCGGCCGCACGCGTCACGCCCGCACGCGCCTCGCGCACGTGCGGGCGTTTTCGTTGTAACCTTCCCGTACGCGCGCGGCCGCTTCCCGGTACGCGGGCAACCGGTGAAAGGGGCTGCAAGCATGTCGACGGACTCCCGGATCGGCACGAAGGTGACGACCGTTCGCGAGTCGCTCGGGCTCTCGTGCGAGGACCTGGCGGAACGCAGCGGCTGCGATGTAGACCTCCTCCGGCGTATCGAGGCGGGGGAGATCGTCCCATCGCTGGCGCCCCTGATCACGATCTCGCGTGCGCTCGGCGTGCGCCTCGGAACGCTGCTTGACGACGACACGAACGTCGGCCCCGTCGTGACGCGCGCCAACCAGGCCACGGAGGTTGCCCGGCTCAAGTCGCTCGAGACCGGAGCCGCGGGCGGCACGCTCGACTTCTTCTCGCTGGCGACGGGCAAGATCGCGCGCCACATGGAGCCGTTCCTCATCGACGTGAAGCCCGCTGAGGGCCACGCGCTTTCGAGCCACGAGGGCGAGGAGTTCCTCTTCGTGCTCAGCGGCGAGCTCGACGTCGAGTACGGCAAGGACACCCACGTCCTCGGCGCCGGCGACAGCATCTACTACGACTCGATCGTGCCGCACCAGGTTCGCTCCGCCGGCGAGGCGCCGGCGCGCATCCTGGCCGTCGTCTACACCCCGGCCTAGGGGCGAAGCCATGCAGCTGCACACCGACCTCACCATCGGGCAGTACTTCGAGAAGAAGGTCGCCGAGGCCCCCGACCACGACTTCATCGTCTACCCGGACCGCGACCTGCGCTGGACCTACGGCGAGTTCGACCGTCGCGTCGACCGGCTGGCCAAGGGCCTGATGGCGATCGGGGTCGGCAAGGGCGACCACGTCGGGATCTGGGCGCGCAACGTGCCCGACTGGCTCACGTTCATGTTCGCCACGGCCAAGATCGGCGCCGTGCTCGTGACCGTGAACCCGGTCTACAAGAGCCACGAGCTGGCCTACGTCATCAAGCAGTCCGACATGAAGGCGCTCGTGATCATCGACTCGTTCCGCGACGTCGACTACGTCGAGATTCTTCGGGGGCTGGTGCCGGAGGCCTCCACGCAGGAGCGCGGGCGCCTGGCCTCGCTCGAGTTCCCGATGCTGAAGTCGCTGATCTACATGGGGCCCGAGAAGCACCGCGGCTTCTACAACGTGCCCGAGCTGCTCGTCCTGGGCGAGAACATGCCCGACGAGCCGCTGCGCGAGCTGACGGCCTCACTGCGGGCCGACGACGTCATCAACATGCAGTACACGAGCGGCACGACGGGCTTCCCCAAAGGCGTCATGCTCACGAGCCGCAACATCCTCAACAACGGCTTCTACATCGGCGAGCGCGAGCGCTTCACGCCCGCCGACAGGGTCTGCCTGCCGGTCCCGCTCTTCCACTGCTTCGGGTGCGTGCTTGGCGTGCTGGCGGCGCTGACGCACGGCTCGACGCTCGTGATGGTCGAGAGCTTCGACCCCGTGATCGTGCTCGCCGCGGTGCAGAAGACGAAGGCGACCGCGCTCTACGGCGTGCCCACGATGTTCATCGCCGAGCTGGCCAGCCCGATGTTCGACCTGTTCGACCTCAGCTCGCTGCGCACGGGGATCATGGCCGGCAGCCCGTGCCCGGTCGAGACGATGCGGCAGGTCATCGACAAGATGCACGCCAGCGAGATGACCATCTGCTACGGGCTGACCGAGACGTCGCCCGTGTTCACTCAGACCACGACGGACGACACCCTCGAGCGAAAGTGCGAGACGGTCGGCCGCAAACACGACGTGGTGGAGGTGCGCGTGATCGACCCGGAGACCGGCGAGGACTGCCCGCCCAACGTCCCGGGCGAGCTGTGCTGCCGCGGCTACAACATCATGAAGGGCTACTACAAGATGCCGGAGGCCACCGCCCTCGCCATCGACACGGACGGCTGGCTGCACTCCGGCGACATCGGGACCGTCGACGAGGACGGCTACTACCGCATCACCGGGCGCATCAAGGACATGATCATCCGCGGCGGGGAGAACATCTACCCGCGCGAGATCGAGGAGTTCCTCTACACGATGCCCGGCGTCGAGGACGCGCAGGTCGTCGGAGTGCCCGACGCGAAGTACGGCGAGGTCGTCGGGGCGTTCGTCCGGCGCAAAGCCGGCAGCGACATCACCGAGGGCGACGTGCAGGAGTACGCCCGGGCGCGCATGGCCCGCTACAAGGCCCCGAAGTATGTCTTCTTCGTCGACGAGTTCCCGATGACCGCGTCGGGCAAGATCCAGAAGTACAAGCTGCGCGACATGGCGAAGGAGTCGCTCGGCATCGACCTCGACGTGTTCGTCGGCGGGACCGGAGAAGTGGCCGCCGACCTGCAGTGACGTCGGCTCGCATCCTGGGTATGACCCGCGTGTCGGATGACACGTCGAAGGGTCGTGAGTCAGATGATGCGAAGAGTCATCCTGCGGGCGGTGCCCGCGATCGTCCTCATCGCCGTGATGCTCGTCGCGATACCCGCCTATGCTTCGCCCGGAGCTCCGAGGATCCCGGGGCTGCGACTGAGCACCAGCACCAACTGGTCCGGGTACGCCGTAGAGACGAGCCTCACGAGCCCCAGATCGGCGCGGTGACCGATGTGAAGGGCAGTTGGATGGTCACCGCGGTGACGCCGACGCCGCCGTACAGCGCGTACTCCGCGTCGTGGATCGGGATCGACGGGTACTCGAGCGGCACCGTCGAGCAGATCGGGACCGAGGCCGATTGGGTCAACGGCCAGGCCGTCTACTCCGCGTGGTACGAGATGTATCCGAAGTGGTCCGTGAGCATCGCCAAGGTGCCGGTCACGCCCGGCGATATCATGACCGCTGAGGTCGCGTACACGAGCAAGAAGGCATTCGTTCTCACGCTGACGAACCTGACGACGGGGAAGTCGTTCTCCACGACCCAGAAGTCGGGATCGGCCAAGCGGTCGTCGGCCGAATGGATCGTCGAGGCGCCGTGGTCCGGCGGCACGCTGCCGCTCGCGAACTTCGGCGTGATCCCGTTCACGGGCGCGTCGGTGACCATCAACGGCAACACCGGCTGGATCGGCGACTCGCGGTGGCAGAACGACCCGCTGACGATGGTGGGGTCCACGGGGACCACGCTCGCGGTCCCGTCCTCGCTGACGGCAGGCGGCTCGGCGTCGGCGTTCTCGGTGCAGTGGTGGGCGCTGAACTGATCCGCAGCATCGGCACGGATGCGGGAAGCGGAGGCCGCCGTCAGAACCGACGGCGGCCTCCCCGCGCGATCCGTCACATCGAGGTCGCGGCCCGGTAGCACCCCCACTCTGTATGATGTCGCCATGGACACACTCCCGCACGAACACGACATGTACGAGATCCGGTGGCACGGCCGAGGCGGCCAGGGTGCCGTCACGAGCGCGAAGGTCCTCGCCGATGCGGCGTTCCGCAGCGGGTTCGAGGGCGTGACGTCGCAGCCGTCGTTCGGGGCCGAGCGGCGCGGTGCGCCGATCACGGCTTCCTCCCGCCTCGCGCACGAGCAGATACGCGTGCTGTCGCAGGTCACGACGCCCGACATCGTCGTCGTGCTCGACGACTCGCTCCTCGGCGTGGCGAACGCCACCGCCGGGATGAAGCCGGGCGGGACGATCATCGTCAACACGACCAAGGCGCCGTCGGAGCTCGGCATCGCGGAGGGCGTCCGCGTCGTGACCAGTGACGTGACCGGGGCCGCAGAGGCCGCCGAGCTGATCATTGGGGGCCAGCCGATGGTCTCGACGGCCATCCTGGGCGCATTCGCCGCCGCGACCGGGCTCATCTCGATGGAGTCGGTCGAGGCCGCCATCACCCACGCGTTCCACGGGCCGGCGGCCAAGAAGAACGTCGATGCGGCCCGTATCGCGTACGAGTGCACACGCGCATGAGCGAGCGCGAGGGACGGAGCTCCATGAGCGAGATCTCGATGTCGAGACCCGCGGTCGGCGAAGCCGGGCGCACGGGCGACTGGCGCAACAACCGGCCGGTGATGGACGCGGCGAAGTGCCTCGCGGTCAAGCAAGGGAAGGTCACCTGCCAGATCTGCTGGGTCTACTGCCCCGACGGCTGCATCGCGCAGGGCGTGGGCCCGGTCATCGACCTCACCTACTGCAAGGGCTGCGGCATCTGTGCCGAGGAGTGTCCCGCCGGCGCGATCGAGATGCAGCCGGAATCCGTCCACGGCGTTTGCGCGGTCGATGAGACGGGGGAGGCGGCCCGATGAGCGAGCAGGTCTCGGTCATGACGGGCAACGAGGCCGCGGCCAACGCCGCGAGACTCGCCCGCGTCCAGGTCATCGCGGCCTATCCGATCACGCCGCAGTCGCCGGTCGTCGAACAGCTCGCCGCATGGGTCGAGTCGGGCGAGCTGCCCGCCGAGTTCGTTGCGGTCGAGTCGGAGCACTCCGCGATGACGGTCTGCATCGGCGCGTCGACGGTGGGCGCCCGCACCTTCACCGCCACCAGTTCCAACGGCCTCGCATACATGACCGAGCAGGTGTGGTGGGCGCCCGGCGCCCGGCTCCCGATCGTCATGTGCGTCGTCAACCGCGCGATGGCCGCGCCGTGGAACGTGCTGAACGACCAGCAGGACTCGATGTCGGTGCGCGACGCCGGCTGGGTGCAGCTCTTCTGCCGCGACAACCAGGAGATCCTCGACACCACCGTTCAGGCCTACCGCATCGCCGAGCGCCTGCACGTACCGGTGATGGTCTGCTACGACGGCTTCCTGCTCTCGCACACGATGATGCCGGTGGCCGTTCCGGCCCCCGAGCAGATCGACGCCTTCCTTCCGCCCTTCACCGAGCCCTTCACGGTCGTGGACCCCGGCGATCCGCACAACATCGGTCCGGTCGTCATGGCCGAGCCGCGCGCGGACGAGACCGGCGCCACCCGCGGCGGCTACATGGAGATCCGCGCGCTGCACCACCGCGCGCTGCTCGACGCGCTCGCCGTCATCCCCGAGACCGACGCCGAGTATGCCTCGGTCGTCGGGCGTTCCTGGGGCGGCCTGACGTGGGAGCACCTGCTCGACGACGCGGAGGTCGTGCTCGTGGCCGCCGGCTCGCTCGGCACCCAGTTGACGGTCACCGCGGAGCAGTTGCGCGCCGAGGGGGTCAAGGCCGGCGTTCTGGGCATCCGCGCGTACCGCCCCTTCCCGGTCGAGGCGCTGCGGCACAAGCTCGCGGGACGGCGTCTCGCGCTGGTGTTCGACAAGGCGTTGTCCTACGGCTACGAGGGTCCGATCTGCTCCGACCTGCGCGGCGCGATGCTCGGGGCCGACGGAGCGCCCGCCGTGTTCGGCGCCGTGTGCGGGCTGGGCGGACGCGACGTGAGCCCAGAGGACCTGGCGGAGGCGGCGCGCCGCGCTCTCGCCGACCTGGACGCGGGAGCGCGCACGCGCGAGACCGACTGGATCAACCTCCACCTCGAGGGGCGAGCATGACCACGAAGATCCTCGACCTCCCTGACGTCTCCTTCGTGCTCCCGGGCAACCGGTCGTGCGCGGGCTGCGGCATCGGCATCGCGCTGCGCCAGATCACGGCGGCCCTTGAGGGCCGCATGGTGATGACGGTGCCGGCGAGCTGCCTCACGGTGCTCGGCGGCATGTTCCCGATCGCCTCGGTGAACGTGCCGTGGGTCAACGTGGCGTTCCCGTCCACGGCCGCGGCCGCCTCGGGCATCGCGGCGGGGCTGCGGGCCACCGGGCGCGCGGGGGAGATGACGGTGCTCGCGATGGCGGGCGACGGAGGCACGGGCGACATCGGCATCCAGGCGCTGTCCGGGGCGGCCGAGCGCAACGAGGACTTCATCTACCTGTGCTACGACAACGAGGCGTACATGAACACCGGCACGCAGCGTTCGGGCCTCACGCCCGCGGGCGCGCGCACCACCACCACGTGGTCGGGCAAGCGCGAGAACCCGAAGGACCTGCCGCGCATCATGGAGGCGCACGGGGTCCCGTACGTCGCCTCGACCTCGGCGGCGTTCCCTGCCGACGTCTACGACAAGGTGGCCAAGGCGCGCGGCATCACGGGCCTGCGCTACATCCACATGAACACCCCGTGCCCGAGCGGGTGGGGCTTCGACCCGAAGGACACCGTCCGCCTGGGCAAGCTCGCCGTCGACACGGGCCTGGTCGTGCTCTACGAGGTCGAGAACGGCGTGTTCCGCCTCACCGGCCGCAGCGCCTCGCTCGCCAAGACCGGCAGGCCGCGGGTCCCCGTGTCCGAGTACCTTGCGACGCAGACCCGCTTCCGCGGCATGAAGCCTGACGCGATCCAGGCCGTGCAGGCGTGGGTCGACGATCGCTGGGTGCGCTACGTCGCCCGCGACGCGGGGGCGTGCGACTAGATCCGCGGAACGGCTCGACGGCACCTGTCCCGTTAGGGGAATACAATGAGCGCGTCGCAC